>ERZ857480.46053-NODE-71186-length-154149-cov-13.9983_pt1 | contig 154149 bp, 134 predicted proteins | sample MGYA00519767_ERZ857480 | MGnify/ENA primary metagenome ERZ857480 (study PRJEB31778, sample SAMEA3449210) | human gut metagenome | biome: human gut; feature: human-associated habitat; material: faeces | place: United Kingdom | collected 2010/2012 ...
CTCGTCGACATGGTGCTCGTGATGAGCGTGCATCCCGGCTTTGGCGGCCAGTCCTTCATCGAGAGCTCACCTGCCAAGATCGCGGCAATTGTCGAGATGTGCAAGGCCGAAGGCGCCGCTCCGCTCATCGAGGTCGATGGGGGTATCGGTGTTGGCACGGCTCCGCTCGTGAGTGCCGTCGGAGCTGACGTCCTCGTGGCGGGGAGCGCCATCTTCTGCGCCGATGACCCGGCGGTGGCATTGAGGGGCATCCGCGATGCCTGCCGCTAGCGCCCGTCGCGTCTATCTTGACTACGCCGCGACCGCTCCCTTCGACGAGCGCCTGGTCGACGAGCTACGCAACGCTTCGTGGGCAAACGCCAACGCACTGTATGCCGAGGGACGCGAGGCCGCGTCCCAGCTGCGCGATGCCCGTACGCGCATCGCGCGGGCCCTGGGGGCGCATGCTCCTGCCGAGATCGTCTTCACCTCGGGGGGGACCGAGGCCGACAACATGGCCGTCAAAGGCCTGGCGCATTTCGTACCAGACGCGAGCAAGACGCATGTGGTCGTCTCGGCAATCGAGCACCACGCCGTTTTGAACGCGGCCGATGCCCTCAAGGCGTACGGTTACAAGATTGACCGCGTTGCTCCGGGCAAAGACGGCATCGTCGACCCCGAAACGCTTGAGGACCTGCTCTCCTCGATTGAGGCCGCGGGCGATGCCTGCTGCCTCGTCTGCGTCCAGGGCGTCAACAACGAGCTCGGCACAATCCAGCCCATCGCGCAGCTTGCGCGCGTTGCGCATGAACACGGCGCTCTCTTCTTCTGCGATGCCGTCCAAGCACTTGGCAAGGTAGCTCTCGACCTTGAGGCAAGCGACGTGGATGCTTGCGCGTTTTCCGCACATAAGATCGGCGCTCCCAAAGGCATCGGTGCTCTCTATCTTCGCCGTGACACGCGCATCACGCCCCTCATTTACGGCGGCGGTCAGGAGGCTGGCATGCGTAGTGGTACCTCCAACGTGCCAGGCGCCTGCGCTTTTGCCCAGGCTGTCGAAAGCGCCATCGCGGAGCGCGAAGAGGTTTGGAACCATGTAAGCATGCTGAGATCGCGATTGCTCGATGCCCTTGGAAATGGTGAATATGCTCACGACATCACCGCTACGCTCGATGCCGATGCGCCTGTCGTACCGCATATCCTTTCCCTGCGTGTTAGAGGACTCGAGGGCGAGACGCTTGTGCTGAGGTGCGATAACGCTGGCTTTGCGATTTCGTCTGGTTCGGCATGCTCAAGCTCGTCGTTCGATCCGAGTCACGTGCTCATGGCCATCGGCCTTTCGCACGACGATGCGCTCGGTGGCATTCGCCTGTCCTTCGGCAAGGGCACGAGCGTCGAGGATATCGACCGCTTTGCCGCGGCGCTTCCCGAGGTGCTCAGATGACGTACACATATGAACGCGTAGACTGTCACACCCATTCGGCGTACTCCGGTCACGGATCGGGCTCCGTTGCCGACATGGTGAGGCGGGCCGAGGACCTGGGCCTGTCGACCTTCGCTCAGACCGAGCACCTAGCGCTTCCCGATGGCATGGATCCGCTGTTCGAGACCTCCATGTCGTTGCAGACCATGAAACGATATGTCGACGAGCTTCATGAGCAGCGCGAACGGCTTGCGCATGCCGGCAGCGGCATGCAGTTGCTCTGCGGCATCGAGGCCGATTGGCTGCCGGGTCGGACCGCCGAGCTCGAACGGCTCTGTGCTCCCTTCGACTACGTGCTCGGGTCGGTTCATTTCATCGACAACCGGCCCATAGACGACTCGCGTGACCTGAGCGTATGGGATGACTACGGTATCGATGGTCTATGGCGTGCGTACTTCGAGTCCTGGCTCGATATGGCGGCGCATCCCGGTCCCATCATGTGCTTTGCGCACCCCGATCTGCCGAAGAAGTACGGCTGGCATCCGGGTTTCGATGCGAGGGAGTACAATTACGAGATGGCGCAGGCGGTTGCGCGCTCGGGCCGCATGGTCGAGGTGAACACTGCGGGCCTGCGCAAGGACGCGCACGAGATGTATCCTGCGCTCGAGATGCTCCGCTCCTTTCGCGACGCGGGCGTCGAGTGCACGATTGGCAGCGACGCGCATGCGCCAAAGGACGTCGCGGCGAACTTCGACGATGCCGTCGGGCTCATGCGCCAGGCGGGGTATGGGAAGCTCACCGTGCCGATGCCCGATGGTGACAGGCGCCATATCGCGATCGAAGACTAGGACGGGGAGAGACAATGGCGGCTCCGCAGACGATCGGCGAACTTGAAAACGGACTCTTCGCGGCCTTTCCGCGTGAGGATGCGGAAAGCTGGGACCAGCCGGGTCTGGCCGTGGGCAATCGCGAACGTGCCGTAGGCAAGATCGCCGTCGCCCTCGACATGAGCGTCGCAAACGTCATCGCGGCATCCGATGCGGGGTGCGATGTGCTCGTGACGCATCACCCCGCCTTCATCAAGGAAGGTCCCGCCGAGTTTGGCCCCGAGACGCAGCCAAGCGCGCCAGGCCCCGGTCGCATGATCTACGAGGCGATCGGACGGGGCGTGGCGACGATTGCCATGCACACCAACGCCGATCGCGCGATAGCCACGCGCGAGCGTTTCGCGGACATCATGGGCTGCTCGTGCCTGGGAAACTGCGAAGCCGTGCTCGATGGGCAACGTGACTTGCAGGACAAGGGCTTCGGAGCGTTACTCGTTCCCGATTGGAACGAGAGGCCGACGCTCGGCGTCGTCGCCGAACTCGCCGCGCGCAATTTCGATTGCCATCCGCGCGTATGGGGCGATTCGAAGCGTCCAGTTGACCGCATTGCCTTTCTCAACGGCTCATGGGGTGATCCGGACCTCTACGAGCGCTGCGTTGCCGCCGGGATCGACTGCGTCATCGTCGGCGAGACGCGGTATCATCTATGCGTTGACGCGCAGCCATACCTCTCGATCATCGAGCTTGGCCATGACCGCTCGGAGCTCCCCATCGTCGACGTGCTCATCGACGCCTTGCTCGCATGCGACGTGTCGCGCGACGATATCCTCGACCTGCGCGGCATGCATCGCAACTGGTGGACGGCCTGAGAAGGAGAAGATGATGTCCGATAGCAAAGTGCTCCTCGCCTTGCAAAGCTGCGATACGCAGATCATGCGCTCCAAGCGCGAGCTTGACGAGCTACCCGAGGTCAAGGCGATCATGGATTGCCGTGCCAAGCGCAAGGAGATCAAGGGCAAGCAGGATCAGGTCGTCGAGCTCCTGGACGAGGTCGAGGGCAAGATCGCCAAGCTCCAGGCAGAAGAGGAGCGCGTCATCGCCAAGATCAACGCGCTGCAGGAGAAGCTCGATTCCAATTCCGATTACCGTGCCACCGCATCGATCACCCGTGACATGGAGGGCCAGGTCAAACGCCAGAAGAGCATCGCGGTCGAGCAAGACGAGCTGCTCGAGCGTCAGATCAAGGTCGACAAGCTTGCCGAGCAGGTCGCCGAGGCGCTTGCCAAGATAGATCACGCCGAGATGCACCATACCGAGCACTTCAAGCAGAAGGGCGGTGCCATCAAGGAACGCATCGCGCAGCTCGAGGCGGAGCGCGCGACACTCATCGCCCAGCTCGACCCGGCCATCGCGCAGCGCTACGAGGCACTGCGTGCGGAGAAGAACGGCATTGCCGTTTCCGAGCTCGAGGGCGACCATTGCACGGCATGCCGGTCAATCATCCTCGACGGTGTGCTCGCCAAGTTGCGCAAGGGCGACGAGCTTGCCGAATGCCCCAATTGCCACCGCATGATGATCGTGGCGCAAGGGGAGGGGGATGCCTCGTGATCTTGCTGGGCGTCACGGGCTGCATCGCCGCCTACAAGTCATGCGAAATACTCCGGTTGCTCCAGAAGGCGGGACAGGACGTCAAGGTCGTCATGACCGAGCATGCCACCGAGTTCGTTGGCCCCACCACTTTTCGCGCGCTTTCGGGACACGAGGTCGCGGTCGAGCTCTTCGACGAGCCGGGAGACCCCATCCACCACATCTCGCTTGCCAAGGAGCCGGATCTCTTTCTCATCGCCCCCGCCACGGCAAACGTCATCGCCAAGATTGCCCAAGGTGTTGCCGATGATTTGCTCACCACCACGGCACTTGCCACCAAGGTGTCGCTCGTCATCGCGCCGGCCATGAACGCCGGCATGTGGAACGACGAGGTCACGCGTGCGAACGTCGCTGCTCTCGAGGCACGCGGTCACACGATCGTCTGTCCCGATAGTGGCTACCTTGCCTGCGGGGACGTGGGATCGGGGCGTCTGGCCGAGCCGGAAGCCATCGTGCAGGCAACGCTCGACGTGCTTGCGCGCTCGCGTGACATGGAGGGCATGCACGTGCTCGTTACGGCAGGCCCCACGCAGGAGCCACTCGATCCCGTGCGCTACATCAGCAACGGAAGCAGCGGGAAGTCGGGATACGCCATCGCTGCCGAGGCGCGTGACCGCGGCGCCTGCGTCACGCTCGTGTCCGGTCCCGTGTCGCTGCCCGATCCGGAAGGTGTCGAGGTCATCCACGTGCGCACGGCCGACGAGATGCTCGAAGCCTGCCGGAAGCCCTTTGCCGATGCCGACATCGCCCTGTTCGTCGCGGCCGTCTCGGACTGGAAGCCGCAAGGCCGCGCGGATCAGAAGATCAAGCACGACGGTGGGGATATGACCGTCACCTTCGTGCCCAACCCAGACATTGCCGCGACGCTCGCGGCAGACAAGGGCGATACGCTGGTCGTGACCTATGCCGCCGAGACTTGTGATGTGCTCGCTTCGGCACGCAAGAAGCTTCTCTTCAAGAACGCCGACCTCGTCGTGGCAAATGACGTGTCCGGCGAGCTCGGCATGGGCTCTGCCGACAACCGGGTCTGGTTCGTGGGCGCCGATGACGTCGAGGAGCTGCCCGTACTCTCCAAGCGTCTCATCGCCCGCAAGCTCTTTGATCGGCTACTCGCGAAATGAGACAGTTGCCCTGAGTAGTTGTCTCGAACTGCCTTGCATCTGAGCGATTTCGTCGTTGTGCTCCCTGCTGTCTATTCCGAACCGGCTTCGATGTCATGTAGTTTGCCATCCGATTTCGCTCCGAAAAGACTCGGCGATTTGACCAAGGACATTCGGCGAAATTGTTAGAGCCGTCCGCCATCATCAGTCGATGGCCGAACGAGGAAATGACATTGAGGGACAATTTGGAGCAGGTAGGGTGATCATCCCTGCCAATGTCAATGTCTGGCCCCATGAGCTCAAGACAGCAGAGGCGCTTGCGCGTGCGGGATACACTGTCGAGTTTATTCAAAGGAGTGATGTTGAGCACGAAAGAACGCCGGATGCTCTCATTGATGGTATGGCTTGGGAGATGAAAGCACCTAAATCTTGCAACATCGGCATGATTTCGAAGAACATTCGCCGTGCGTTGCACCAATCCGACTGCGTCGTGTTTGACTCTCGTAGGATGAAATCGCTTCCGGACAAGGCGATTGAGAGGGAAGTCCGTCTACGTGCGCGACAAACCAGAGCACTCAAGCATCTTCTGTATATCAACCGTTGCGGCGAGGTTGTGCATGTCAAGTGAATCATGGTACAGTACCCTTCGTTAAAGCGTCCGAACGGTGCACGATGTACCTTCCTCGGACGCTTTCCTTCTAATTCCCTTGTCATGGCTAACAGGCGCTGCGCGTAGCGGAGGTCCAAGGGGCGAGCCGTAAAGACCGCGAAGCGGACTGTCGGGGAGCGACCGTCGGAGCGAAGCGCAGTGTCTGTCCGCCTATTCGTGTTACTATGTCTTTTGACAGTTCCAAACCTTTAAGTGATGGTCCCGTGAGGCCAGCAAGGGAGTAGGTGATTATGTCGAATCTGACGAAGACGGTCGTCATGGACGAGTCCGCTATCGACCGTTCGCTTACGCGCATCGCGCACGAAATCCTCGAATCAAATGACGGCGCCCAGAGCATCGCGCTCGTTGGCATCGTGACGCGTGGTGACCTCATCGCGGCGTCACTTGCCAAACGCATCGAGCAGATCGAGGGCGTGAAGGTACCCGTCGGCAGGCTCGACATCAGCTTCTACCGCGATGACGTCGAGAACTTCCTCGCACCGGTGGTCCACACCACGGACATTCCCTTCGTGCCCGAGGGCAAGACGGTCGTGCTCGTCGACGACGTGCTCTACACCGGACGCACCATCCGTGCGGCAATGGATGCCCTCATGGATTACGGCCGGCCCGATCGCATCCAGCTCGCGGTACTGGTCGATCGCGGCCATCGCGAGCTTCCCATCCGCGCCGATTTCGTCGGAAAGAACGTCCCGAGCAGCAAGGACGAGTCGGTGCGCTTCTTCGCCGAGCCAATCGACGGGCACACGAGCGTCGAGATCCTGCAGGCGCAGGGCCGTATCGGGTCGGCTCCCGTCCAGGGGGGCAGGCGAGCTCACGCAGGCGTTCAACAAGGTGCTCGGAGGTGAGGACTGATGTTGCAACATAAGCATCTCATCGACATCGACGAATACTCCGCAGATGAGATCGTCGAGATCTTGGATACGGCCAGGAGCTTCAAGGAGGTCAACGATCGCGCGATCAAGAAGCTCCCCACCCTGCGCGGCCGCACCATCATCAACCTCTTCCTCGAGCCTTCGACGCGCACGCGCACGAGCTTCGAGATCGCCGGCAAGCGCCTTTCCGGTGACGTCATCAACTTCTCGGCTTCGAGCTCGTCGACCACCAAGGGCGAGACCCTGGCCGATACCGCCGAGACGCTCGATGCCATGAACTGCGATCTCATCGTCGTGCGCAGCAAGCAGGAGGGCGCGCCGCGCATCCTGACGCAGCACATGGACGCCCACGTGGTCAACGGTGGCGATGGCAAGCACCAGCACCCTACGCAGGCACTGCTTGACGCGTTCACGATTCGCGAGACGCTCGGACACATCGACGGCCTCAAGGTCGGCATCGTCGGCGACATCGCGCACTCCCGCGTGGTCGGTTCGCTCGTGCCGCTGCTCAAGATCATGGGTGCCGAGCCCATCGTGATCGGTCCGCCCACGCTCATGCCCGCACGTCCCGACATCCTGGGAGCACGCTGCTCAAACACCCTCGATGACGTCTTGCCCGAGCTCGACGTCGTCTACATGCTGCGCATCCAGAAGGAGCGCCTCGAATCGGCTGCCCTGCCGTCGTTGCGTGAGTACGCGATGCTCTATGGCATTAATCTCGCGCGCATGGACGCGATGAAGAACGAGGCGATCATCATGCACCCGGGTCCCATCAACCGTGGCGTCGAGCTTTCGGCCGACGCCGCCGACTCGGATCGCGCCGTGATTCTCGACCAGGTCAATTCGGGTGTCGCCGTGCGCATGGCCGTCATGTATCTGCTGCTTGGAGGTGAGGGCAATGGCGCTGCTGCTTAAGGATGCCCACGTGATAGATCCGCAAAACGGAATCGACGAGGTGACCGACGTCCTCGTGCGTGACGGTCTCGTCGTAGCCGTTGGTACGGACATCGAGTTACCCGAGAAGCTCCTCGTGAAGGATTGTGCGGGCAAGTACCTCATCCCCGGCATGGTCGACGTGCACGTGCACTTCCGCGATCCGGGCCAGGAGTACAAGGAGGACTTGATTACCGGCATGCGTGCTGCGGCTCACGGTGGGTTCACTGGTGTCGTTCCCATGGCAAACACCAAGCCGGCGATAGACACCGGGGCCATGGTCGAGTACCTGCTCGAGAAGGCGGCGTGGGAACCCGGCCGCACGCGCATCTACCCCCTCGGGGCCTGTACCAAGGGGTTCGCGGGCAAGGAGCTCGCCGAGATGGGCGACATGGTCGCCGCCGGAGCGGTCGCGTTTTCCGACGACGGACACGGTATCCAGGATGGCGGCATGATGCGCCAGGTACTCGACTACGCCAAGATGTTCGGCGCCCCCGTGCTCAGTCACTGCCAGATGGAGGATATCGTCGGCGCTGGCGTCGTCAACGAGGGAGTCGTCTCGACGCGTCTGGGTCTGACGGGTTGGCCCGCCGCAGGCGAGGAAACCCAGATCGCCCGCGACATCGAGCTCGCACGCCTCACGGGCTGCCATGTGCACATCCAGCATCTCACCACGGCGCGCGCCGTCGACATGGTCGCCCGTGCCAAGGCCGAGGGTGTTCCCGTGACCTGCGAGGTCACGCCGCATCACCTCTTCCTGAACGAGGATGACATCAAGGCCGACAGCTACAGCACGAACCTCAAGATGAATCCGCCGCTGCGCACGAGGGAGGACAACCTCGCCCTGCAGGAGGCACTCATCGACGGCCGCATCGACATGGTCGCCACAGATCATGCCCCGCACGCCGCCCACGAAAAGGCCCTCGAGTTCAACCACGCGCCCTTCGGCACGACCGGTCTCGAGACGGCGCTGGGGCTTTTGCTCACCGAGCTTGTGCTGCCGGGCAAGATGAGCTGGCAGCGTCTCGTGGAGGTCACGTCCATCGCGCCGCGCGAGCTCATCGGCGTCGAGCAGGTGGAGCTGCGCGAGGGTTCCACGGCCGATTACACCATCATCGACCCAGGCGTCTCCTGGACTGTCGATGAGGACGACTTCTACTCGCGTTCCAGGAACTCGGCGTTTCTCGGCTGGGAACTCACGGGACGGGCAACCGACGTCTTCGTCGACGGATACGCCAGCATGGAAGACGGTGTGGTGACCTTCTAGCCATACGTTTCAAGTATGTGAACAAAAGCGCTCACATGCAAAGTGGGTGCTATAGTTTCCTGCGGTCAGGCAACCTTTAACGAGCGGTCCGGAGAGACCGACAAGGGAGATGGACATGACATTGCACAACGACGTGCCTGCCGTTCTCATGCTCGAGGATGGCACGGTGTTCGAGGGCAGCTCATGCGGAAGCGCGGGCGAGGCCTTCGGAGAAATCGTCTTCAACACCTCGATGAGCGGCTACCAGGAGATTCTGAGCGATCCCTCCTATGCCGGGCAGATCATCACGATGACGTATCCCCACATAGGCAATTACGGCGTCAACGACGACGATGCCCAGTCGCGCGGTGTCTTCTGCCGCGGCCTGGTCGTGCGCGACATGTGCGATAGGCCGAGCAACTTCAGGTCGGGCATGTCGCTTCCCGACTACCTCGCCTCCCACGGCATCGTCGCCATCGAGGGAATCGACACGCGAAAGCTCGTGCGTCACGTGCGCGAGCGCGGCGCGATGAAGGCGGTCGTGTCAACGGCATGCGATGACATGGCATCGCTCGCCAAGCGTCTGGATGCCTCTGCGTCCATCGTCGGCGTCAACCTCGCTGCCGAGGTCTCCTGCGGGCAGCCCTACGAACTATCCGCACACAACGGCGCCGCGCGCCATCATGTCGTCGCCCTCGATTGCGGCATCAAGACAGGCATACTCGACGGGCTTCGCGGCCATGGGTGCGATGTCACGGTCATGCCGTGGAACACGAGTCTGGATGACGTGCTCGCCCTTGCCCCCGACGGCGTCTTTCTTTCCAACGGACCGGGGGATCCCCAGGCAGTCGTCGATGCCTACGAGCTTGCGCGGCAACTCGTGGGACAGTTTCCGGTCTTTGGCATTTGCCTCGGCCACCAGATGCTCTCCATCGCCGCCGGTGCTCAGATCGAGAAGCTTCGCTACGGACATCATGGAGGCAACCAGCCCGTCATGAACCTGCGTACCGGTGCCGTCGAGGTCACGGCGCAAAACCATGGCTTCGGGCAGGTCTTCGAGAGCATCGGCCCACTCGTGCCCGAGCTCTCGGGCGGCCTTGCCGAGCATCCCGAAAGCCTGCTGTTCTGGAGCGAGCGTCATATCGCCCCTGTCGTCGAATCGCGGGACTTCGGCCGCATCCAGCTCACCCACGTCAACCTCAACGACGGAACACCCGAGGGCATGGCGTTTCTCGACTATCCCGTCTTCTCGGTGCAATACCATCCCGAAGCAGCTCCCGGCCCCCATGACTCGTCGTATCTCTTCGAGGCGTTCTCCCGCCTCATGGACGGTCGCGATGACTACCTCGACATCGAGGTGCGAGACGTGCGAAGTACCACCTAGAGTGCGACGTAAGCGTCTTGCCAAGGCTTGATCGCAGCATTGGATGCGAAGCCGAGGTCCAAGGGAGCGAGCCGTGAAGACCGCGAAGCGGGCTGTCGGGGAGCGACCGTCGAGGCGAAGCGTCCATGCTGCGATCTGTTCGAAAAACGACCTGAAAGGTTTCATTACATGCCACGTAGAGATGACATCAAGAAGATCCTCATCATCGGCAGCGGCCCCATCGTCATAGGGCAGGCCTGCGAGTTCGACTACTCGGGCACTCAGGCGTGCAAGGTGCTTGCCGAGGAGGGCTACGAGGTCATCCTCGTCAACTCGAACCCTGCCACCATCATGACCGATCCGTCTATGGCGGCGCGCACCTACGTCGAGCCCATAACGGCCAGCGTCGTCGAGAAGATTATCGAGCGCGAGCGCCCCGATGCCCTGTTGCCCAACATGGGCGGCCAGACGGGACTGAACTGCGCGGTCGAGCTCGCCGAATCCGGCGTGCTCGAGAAATACGGCGTGGAGATGATCGGATGCGATCTTGAGGCCATCCGCAAGGGAGAGGACCGCAAGCTCTTCGCCGAGGCGATGGAGCGCATCGGGCTGGATGTCGCGAGAAGCGGCTACGCCTATTCCGTCGCCGATGCCGAGGAGCTTGCCGACGAGCTCGGTTTCCCGCTCGTGCTGCGTCCGAGCTTCACGCTCGGCGGTGCCGGTGGCGGCATCGCCTACGGCATGGACGAGCTGAGAGACATCGTGCGCGAGGGCCTCGAGCTCTCACCGGCTGGCGAGGTCCTCGTCGAGGAATCCATCATCGGTTGGAAGGAATACGAGATGGAGGTCATGCGCGATGCGGCCGGCAACGGCATCATCGTCTGCTCCATCGAGAACTTCGATGCCATGGGCGTGCACACGGGCGATTCCATCACCGTCGCGCCGGCCCAGACGCTCACGGACGTGGAGTACCAGCGCATGCGCGATGCCTCGCTTGCCATCCTCGAGGAAATCGGCGTGGCGTGCGGTGGATCGAACGTGCAGTTCGCCGTCAACCCACGCGATGGGCGCCTCATCGTCATCGAGATGAATCCACGCGTGAGCCGGTCCTCGGCACTCGCCTCCAAGGCGACGGGCTTTCCCATCGCCAAGATGGCGGCCAAGCTTGCCGTTGGCTACACGCTCGACGAGATCGTGAACGACATCACCAAGGCCACGCCGGCATGCTTCGAGCCTTCGATCGATTACGTCGTCGTCAAGATTCCTCGCTTCGCCTTCGAGAAGTTCGCGGGAAGCGATGCGACGCTTTCGACGCGCATGAAGGCCGTCGGCGAGGTCATGGCCATCGGGAGTACCTTCGACGAGGCGTTTGGCAAGGCGTTGCGCTCGCTCGAGAACGGACGCAGTGGTCTTGGTCGCGATGGGCACGATGAATTCGACGAGACACACTTCAAGAGCCTCGTCTCCACGCCCACCGAGCATCGCATCTACTACATGGCCGAGGCCCTTCGCCGCGGCATGAGCACGGAGGAACTCGCCTTGCTCAGCCTGGTCGATCCCTGGTTCATCGATCGTCTGGCGGACATGGTCGCGGTCGAGGAGATGTTCGACGGGATGTCGCTCGCCGATGTCGATGCTCGCCTCATGCGCCGTGGCAAACGTCACGGCCTCTCCGATGTCCAGATCGCGCAGCTGATTGGTTCCGACGAACGGTCCGTACGCGCACGGCGCAAGGAGCTCGGCGTCATCGGCGTATTCAAGACCGTCGACACCTGCGCCGGCGAATTCGCCTCGCAGACGAGCTACTACTACAAGACCTATGGAGACGAGAGCGAGATCCGTCCCTGCGACAAGCCCAAGGCGATGATCATCGGCGCCGGTCCCAATCGCATCGGTCAGGGCATCGAGTTCGATTACTGCTGCGTCCAGGCAAGCTATGCACTCGAGGCGCTCGGATACGAGACGATCATGGTGAACTGCAATCCCGAGACGGTCTCGACCGACTACGACACCTCCGACCGTCTCTACTTCGAGCCCATCACCTACGAGGACGTCATGGATATCATCGATGCGGAGGTTCCCGATGGCGTCGTCGTGACCCTTGGCGGGCAAACGCCGCTCAAGCTCGCGGCTGCGCTTGCCGATGAGGGCGTGCACATCATGGGCACCCAACCGTCTGCCATCGACCTTGCCGAGGATCGCGACCGGTTCTCGGCGCTGCTCGACGAGCTCGGCATACCGTATCCTGTTGCGGGCGTCGCCGAATCGCTTGACGAAGCTCGCGCGGTCGCAGCCCGCATCGGCTATCCGCTTCTCGTGCGCCCGAGCTACGTCTTGGGTGGCCGTGGCATGGTCATCGCCTATGACGAGCAGTACCTCGAGCGCTACATGGCACAGGCCGCCCGCGTCACCCCCGACCATCCCGTCTACCTCGACTCGTTCCTCGAATCGGCCACCGAATGCGACGTCGACGCCCTATGCGACGGCGAGGATGTCTACATCGGCGCGATACTCGAGCACATCGAGGAAGCCGGCATCCATTCGGGGGACTCCGCATGCTGCACGCCGCCCTTCTCGTTTTCGGATGCGGTGCTTGCCACGCTCGTCGACTACACGAGGAAGCTCGCCCTCGCCGTCCAGACACGGGGCCTGGTCAACATCCAGTTTGCCGTCAAGGATGGGAAGGTCTACGTCATCGAGGTCAATCCGCGCGCGAGTCGCACCGTGCCCTTCGTGAGCAAGGCGACGGGCGTGCCGCTGGCACAATATGCGGTGCGCATCATGGCAGGCGAGCGCATTGCCGATTTCGGCTTGCCCGTGCGTCACGAGGACATGGGCTACTACGCCTGCAAGGAGGCCGTCATGCCCTTCGGGCGCTTCCCGGGTGCCGAGACCATGCTCGGGCCCGAGATGAAGTCGACGGGTGAGGTCATGGGTATCGCCCGCGACTTTCCGAGCGCCTATGCCAAGACGCAGCTCGCCATCGACTATTCGCTGCCCACGTCCGGAAAGGTCTTCATCTCGGTCTGCGACCGCGAGAAGCGCAACATCGTTCCCATCGCACACGCGTTGCAGGACCTGGGCTTCTCGATCGTCTCAACCGGAGGGACGGGACGATTGCTGCGGGCCAACGGACTCGATGTCGAGATAACGCGCAAGATGCAGGAAGCCCGCCCCAACATAGGCGACATGATCGCCAACGGCGAGATCAGCCTGCTCGTGAACATTCCCTTCGGTCAGGAGACGCGCGGTGACAGCTATCACCTGCGAAGCGCGGCCGTGCGCCACGGCATCTGCTACGTGACGACGCTTGCCGGCGCCAACGCCTTGGCCCAAGCCATCAGCGCCGTGCGCGATGGACGTCTTGCTCCGGTGGCGCTGCAAGACCTGTAAGAGTAGGGTATTTCTTGCAGGGGACACAGGCTTTGAGGGCATCTCGAGCAGACCCGCGTCGAGCAAGATGCGGTCTTGCGAGGACTGTCTGAGCGTGCGCCCTTTGCACGCGAGTCCCGCAGCGGCATCGAGTGAGTCGTGGGTCGGGTGCGAGAGCAAGCCCGCAAAGCCTGTGCTCCTCGCGAGTAGATGAGCCAGCTGATGGCGATACGCATGCGAAGTGCGCTATCATGGGCAAGATCATGTTGAACCTGGCGCGGAGGGAAACGCGAGAACATGGACCAGAAGCTTCGGGAAAGTGGCCCCGTACTCTTCAACAGGCAAATTGCCGAGGGCATCTACCATCTATCCGTGCAGGCTCCCCGTATCGCCGCAGCGTCGCGTCCCGGCCAGTTCGTCCAGGTCAAGGTCGCGAGTGAGCCTCCCGTCCAATTCCTGCGCATGCCCTTTGCCGTCTTCGATGTCGACGAGTCCGCCGGTTCTGTTGACGTCTGCTATCAGGTCGTGGGGGAGGGTACCGAGCAGCTCTCACATGTCGTCATCGGCGACGAGGTCGACTTCGTCGGTCCCATCGGCAATGGCTGGCACATTCCAGACGGCGCACGTCGCGCCCTGCTCGCCTGCGGTGGCGTGGGTACCCCGGCGCTCAAGCTGCTCGCCGACGAGCTTGCTGCGAAAGGCGCGCAAGTCGATGTCGTCATCGGCGCGCAGACGGTGAAACGCCTTGCCTGCACTGAGCAGTTCGAGGACAGTATCCGTGCATCTGGTGGTGCGTTGCACGTCGCGACCGACGATGGATCGGCGGGCATCAAGGGCTTCGTGAACGCCATTACCGACGAGCTCCTCGCCACACGCGCCTACGATTACGTCGCCGTCTGCGGTCCCCCGCTCATGGAGCGTTCCGTGGCGCTTCCTGCCATCGAGCACGGCGTGACCTGCGAGGTCTCGATGGAGCGCCTCATGGCCTGTGGCGTCGGTGCCTGCCTGGGTTGCGTTGTCGAGACCCGTGACGGTCTGAAGCGCTGCTGCGTCGATGGTCCCGTCTTCGATGCAAGCGAGGTGATCTGGTGATGAGCGCTCCCGACATGCGCGTCAACGTCGGCGGCCTGTCGATGAAGAATCCGGTGACGGTTGCCTCCGGCACCTTTGGCCACGGCGAGGAATTCGCCGATTTCTTTGACGTCTCGCAATTGGGTGCCGTCACCACCAAGGGCGTCTCGCCCGTGCCCTGGGATGGCAACGCGACACCGCGCATTGCCGAGGCACCTGCCGGCATGCTCAATTCCATCGGCCTGCAAAACCCCGGTGTCGAGGAGTTCTGCGCCAGCCAGCTTTCCTGGCTCGCCACGCAGGACACCGCGGTCATCGTCAACGTCTCGGGGCATACGCTGCGAGAGTACATCCAGGTAGTGGAGCGCCTCGAGGACGAGCCTACCGTCGATGCCTACGAGATCAACATCTCGTGCCCCAACGTGGATGCCGGTGGCATGACCTTCGGGACCGATCCCGATCAGGCCGCGCTCGTCACCTCGGAGCTCCGCACGCGCACCAAGCGCCCTCTGATCGTCAAGCTCACGCCCAACGTCACCGACATCTCCGTCATCGCCCGTGCCGTTGCCGATGCGGGCGCTGATGCCGTGAGTCTCATCAATACGTTGCTCGGCATGGCGATTGACGCCAAGCGTCGTAGACCCAAACTCGCGCGCGTCGTTGGTGGCCTGTCGGGCCCTGCCATCAAGCCCGTCGCCCTGCGCATGGTCTGGGAGGTCCATAACGCCGTTGACGTCCCCATCATCGGCATGGGCGGCATCTCGAATGGCGAGGACGCCATCGAGTTCATGCTCGCCGGCGCGACGGCAGTCGCGGTCGGGGCAGCGAACTTCGTCGACCCGCTCGCGAGCCTGCACGTGCTCGAGGGAATGGTCGCGTATTGCAAGGAAAACGGAGTCTCGCAGGTCAGCGAGCTCATTGGCGCACTGGAGGTATAGTCGCTATGGAATGGAAGAACGAGCCTGCCGCCGATCGCATCATCGTCGCGCTCGATTGCTCACCCGACGAGGCCGTCGTGTTGGGCGAGAAGCTCGCCGGGCATGCGCGCTGGGTCAAGATCGGCATGACGCTTTACTATGCCGTCGGGCCCTCCATCGTGAACACGATGCACAAGCTCGGCTTCAGGGTCTTCCTCGATCTCAAGCTGCATGACATCCCCCATCAGGTCTACGGCGCGGCAAATTCCATAGCGAAGGCGGGCGCCGACTTGTTCACGGTGCACGCAAGCGGCGGTGCCGACATGATGCAGTCCGCCGAAAAGGGCGCCCGCAAGGGCTTTTCGGAATCTCCTCGCGAAGGCGAGCCTCCTGCCGTGTGCGCCATCACGGTGCTCACGAGCATGGATGCGTCGCAGCTCGAGGCAATCGGCATCGACGTGCCACCTGCCGAGCAGGTGGAGCGCCTTGCCCGCCTCGCCCACGAGGCCAAGCTCGACGGTATCGTCTGCTCGCCCATCGAGGCAGCCCAGATGAGGGAGCTGCTCGGCCCCGATGCCATCATCATCACTCCCGGCGTGCGACCCAAGGGCGCCGCGCTCGGCGACCAGAGCCGCGTCGCCACGCCCGTCGAAGCCTTTGCCGCCGGCGCGTCCCATCTCGTCATCGGCCGGCCCATCACGCGTGCGGCCGATCCCGTCGCGGCATTTGACGAAATCGCCTCGAATCTCGACTAGGGAAGGGCTGGGCGAAGCATGGCTGAAGGTGCGCTCTACGTCATATCGGGTCCATCCGGAGCGGGCAAGGGCACGCTCGTCAGCCGCGTGCTCGAAGAGCATCCCGATTACGTCTTGTCCATATCGGCCACGACGCGCGCACCCCGCCAAGGTGAGGTCGACGGCGTTCACTACCACTTCATGAGCGTCGACGAGTTTGAGGACGTCATCGGGAAAGACGGCTTCATCGAGTGGGCCCAGGTCCATTCGAATTACTATGGTACGCCGCTTGCGCCCATCGAGGAGCACCTTGCCGCGGGCGACACCGTCTTGCTCGAGATCGACGTGCAGGGTGCCTTCCAAGTGCTCGGGAAGCTTCCACAGGCGAAGCTCGTCTTCATAGCACCACCTTCGCTCGATGAGCTCGAGCGAAGGCTGCGCGGCCGGGCGACCGATTCCGAGGACGTCATCGTTCGACGTCTCGCCAACGCGGCAGGCGAGATGGAGGCATCGTCCGAGTACGATTACGTCATCGTCAACGATGATCTGGAGAGGGCTACCAAAGAGCTTTCCCACGTGCTAGAATCTTAGGTCAATTCAAAGCAAAAATCGTTCATTTGAGGAGCTTACCGCATATGTCCATTGTCGAACCACGTATTGACACCCTTCTCGATAAGACCGATGAGGACAAGTACCTGCTTTGCGCCATCGCATCCAAGCGCGCGCGCGACATCAACGACATGATGCGCGGCCAGCGCGATCGTGCCGTCGCCTTGCAGTCCGTCAGCGAGATTGCCGAGTTTGCCGGCCGCAAGCCGTTGTCGCTCGCCATGGAGGAAATCGCCCGCGGCGAGGTCTCCTACGACAAGACGGCATTCATGAACGATAGGGACTAGGGGGAGCGCTTGTTCGAGCGTATCTGCCTCGTTCACTACCACGAGGTCGGCCTCAAGGGTCGCAATCGTGCCTCATTCGAGCACCGTCTCCTCAGCAACATGGAGGCGGCGCTCGTTGCTTTTGAGCTCAAGGAGGTCTGTCGCATCTCGGGCCATCTCCTCGTCGTCTTCGAAAACGCCGATGACCTCGAGCCCGCTGCCGATATCCTGCTCCAGGTTCCCGGCGTGGCACGTGTCTCGCGGGGCTGGCGTTGTGCGCGCGAGCCCGAGGAGTACAACCGCTGTGCCGAGCTCGCGATGATGGATTGCGGCGAGTTCGAGTCGTTCAAGGTCGTCGCCCGACGCTCGAACACCGACTATCCCATCGACTCCATGCAGCTCAACCAGCTCGTCGGCGCGCATCTATGCGCGTTTGCCCCCGACAAGAAGGTCAAGATGAAGGATCCTGACGTCAAGGTCCACGTCGAGATCATCCAGGGCAGCGCCTACGTCTTCTCGCGTAGCGACCGGGGGATAGGGGGACTTCCGGTGGGTTCGGCCGGCAAGGTTGTCAGCCTCATGTCCGGCGGTATCGACAGCCCCGTCGCGACGTGGAAGCTCATGAAACGCGGCGCCGTCATCGTCGGCGTGCATTTTTCGGGTGCTCCCGTGACCGATGACGCAAGCGAGTACATCGTCGACGATATCGCGCACGCGCTTGCCCCTGCAGGTGGCATAGGCCGCATATACACGGTGCCCTTCGGCAAATACCAGAAGGCCATCGCGAGCGAGTGCCCGCCGCCACTACGCATCGTCTTGTACCGGCGGCTCATGTTTCGCGTCGCGCAGGGCATCGCGCGCATCGAGCGGGCAAAGGCGCTCGTGACCGGCGAGTCACTTGGCCAGGTCGCCAGTCAGACCCTCGAGAACATCGCCGCCGTCAATGCCGCCGTCGATATCCCCGTTCTGCGTCCGCTCATCGGCAGCGACAAGCTCGAGATAATCGAGGTCGCCAAGCGCATCGGGACCTTCGAGATCTCGTCGCGACCGGCCGACGATTGCTGCACGTTGTTCATGCCCCGTTCGCCCGAGACGCACGCACGCATCGTCGATTGCGAACGTGCCGAGCAAGACGTCCCCATCGACGCATGGGTCGAGGAGATTCTCTCGAATCTCGAATACCGCGATTATCCCTGTCCCGCGTACAAGCCACCGCGTGACGCCCGTTTAGGATGGTCGTCTTGATGCAGTCGAGCCAAGTCAGGATCGCCTTGCCCGATGGCGTCGATCTCGCCATGTTCTGCGGTCCGCAGGATGCCAACCTGCGAACCATCGAGGACCTCTTCGACGTTACCATTTCCCTACATCCCGACTGTGTCGTCGCGAGTGGTGACGCGCTCGACATTCCCGTGATATCCTCGCTCATCGCCGACCTGCTCGAGATGGTCGAGGCCCGAAAGGTCCCCACGCAAGATGACGTCCACCGCATCGCCGAGGTGCTGCGCAATTCCGATTATTCCCCGGACTTCCTGCGCGAGGACACGCTGCTCACCTATCGAGGACGCGCGATTCGTCCCAAGACGAGCGGGCAGAAGCGCTATTGCGATGCCATACGCAACAGCACCGTGACCTTTGCCATCGGGCCAGCGGGCACGGGCAAGACCTACCTGGCCATGGCCATGGCGATCGCCGCGCTCAAACGCAAGGAAATCGGTCGCATCATCCTCACGCGTCCGGTAGTCGAGGCCGGTGAGAACCTGGGCTTTCTACCCGGCACGCTCGACGAGAAGATCGATCCGTACGTGCGCCCGCTCTACGATGCCCTCTACGACATGACCGACATGGAGAAGGGCAATCAGCTCATCTCGCAGGGCGTCATCGAAATCGCCCCGCTCGCGTTCATGCGCGGACGCACCTTCAACGATGCCTTTCTCATTCTCGACGAGGCGCAGAACACCACGCCCGAGCAGCTCAAGATGTTCCTCACGCGCCTGGGGTTCGGGTCCAAGATGGTCATCACTGGAGACGTCACGCAGGTCGACCTTCCCACGGGAAGCTCCGGACTCAAGGGCGTGCGCGACATACTCGGCGGCATCGACGAGATATCCTTCATCGATCTCACGGGTGCCGACGTCGTGCGCCACAATCTGGTGGCCCGTATCGTACGGGCCTACGACGAGGCTGCCCATGGCGTGCAGCAAAGCATCGAGGGGTTGGAGTAGACCGTGCTCATCACGATTGACAGGCGTGGGGGAGAGGCGAGCTGGGATGACGAGGCCATCGAACGTCTCGCGACGTTTGCCTTGGAGCACATGGAGGCTCCCGATGCCTGCGAGGTGTCTATCAGCCTCGTGGGCGTCGACGAGATACACGACCTCAACCGCACGTACCGCGGGATCGACAAGCCGACTGACGTGCTCTCTTTCGAGTGCGATGATCCGTGGGACACGTACGAGGAGGACGAGCCGATCCAGATTGGCGACGTCGTCATCGCACTCGACGTCGTCGATGGGCAACGCGCGCAATTCGGTACGGGCTTCGAGGAGGAGGCCTCGCTCATGCTCGTCCACTCGCTGTTGCATCTGCTCGGCTACGATCACATTGACGAGGATGAGGCGCTCGAGATGGAGGCGCTCGAGAAGGAAATCCTCGATGCCTATGGTCTGACGGGAATACGCTGATGAAGAACCAGTCTCAAGCCAGGAGCTTCGTCGTCGCCTTTTCCGGCATCGGCCGCGCGTTCATGAGCGAGGTTCACATGAAGGTGCATCTCGTCTTCGCCATCGCGGCGCTCGTGGCATGCTGGGCGTTGCGCGTCGAGCCCTGGGGATGGTGCGTCGTCATCGTCTGTATCGGCATGGTCATTGCCGCCGAGGTGCTCAACACCTCGATCGAGGCGCTGTGCGACAAGGTTTGCCCCGAATATCATCATCTCATCGAGGTCGCGAAGGATGCGGCGGCCGGAGCCGTGCTCGTGCTCGCGATCACCTCGGTCATCGCCGGTCTCATCGTCTACGGGACCGCACTCGTGAACATGTTCTCGTAGGGAGGCGGCATGTCAGATCTGGACGAGATGCTCAAGGCGGCCGGTATTAGCGACGGTACCGGCGAGTCGGTCGACCCTGATACCTTTCGCAGTGGCTTCGTGACGCTCGTCGGCAGGCCCAATGCCGGCAAGTCGACGTTGCTCAACCACATCATGGGGGAGAAGCTCGCCATCACCTCGCGTACGCCGCAAACCACGCGCCATCGCTTCCGGGCCGTCTACGACACCGGTGACATGCAGATGATCATCGTGGACACGCCGGGTATCCACAAACCCAAGGACGCGCTGGGCGAGGAGCTCAACGAATCGGCCCTTCAGGCGTTGGCCGACGTCGACGTCATCGCCTTCCTCATCGACGCGTCCCAGCCCGTCGGCACCGGCGACGAGTGGATCGCGAATCACGTCAACGAGCTTTCCTGCGGCAAGATACTCGTCATATCCAAGGCCGACCTCGTCAAGAAGCCCGTCATCGCCGAACGCCTCGAGCAGGCACGCGGCCTGTGCGACTTCGATGCCGAGGTCGTCGTCTCAGCCAAGCACAACCGTGGCCTCGACGACTTCATCGACGTGGTCTACAGCCTGCTTCCCACGGGCCCGCGCTGGTTTCCTAAGGATACGGGCGTCGACCTTTCCGACGAGGTGCTCATCGCCGAGTTCATTCGCGAGAAGATCCTGCGTTCGACCTTCGACGAGGTTCCCCATTCGGTCGGGGTCGCCGTCGAGGACATCGAGCGCATCGAGGACCGGCGCCTCATGCGCATCTGGGCGGTCATCTATGTCGAGCGCGATAGCCAGAAGGGCATCATCATCGGCGCTAAGGGCTTCAAGATCAAGCAGATAGGCACGCAGGCGCGCGAGGACCTCGAACGCATCTTCGGCTGCCAGGTGCATCTCGACCTCACGGTGAAGGTCAAGAAGGACTGGCGCCAGAACGCCGCACAGGTCAGGAAATTCGGCTATGGCGAAGGCCTATAAAATGAGATGGGTTGGTCAGACCAAACTGTCTCATTATCAACAGGTGCCGTTACATAATGAGACACTTGCTCTGAGCAATTGTCTCATTTGGGGAGTGCACGATGGCGAAGGCCTATAACGAGCGCTGTATCGTCCTCAAGCACACCAAGCTCGGCGAGACCGATGCCATCGTCACCATGCTCGCCTCCGACGGGAGTCAGGTGCGTGCCGTCGCCAAGGGACTGCGCAAGCCGGGCAACCGCATCGGGGCGCGTCTCGAGCTCTTCTGCGAGGCCGACCTGCTCCTGCACGAGGGCAAGTCGCTCGACATCGTGCGCGAGGTCAAGACCGTTGCCACGAACGCGGCGATCCGCGACGAGCTCGAACGCACCGCGAGCGCCAGCGTCGCCGCCGAACTCGTCGAGAAGCTCGGACGTGACGGCGTCGTGCTGGGTGAGCGCATGTACGCGATGAGTGCCGCAGCACTGCGCGCCATGGCGGACCATCCCGCGCGACAGTCCGTTCTCATCGCGACCGCCTTCCTCTTCAAGGCGATGGCCATGCAGGGCTTTGCACCAGCCGTTCGCGAATGCGCCCTATGCGGCAGCCCCATCAGGCACGTGCATGCCTTCGACGTGGGCTATGGCGGTGCGCTGTGCGACGCGTGCCTTGCGCGTCTGGGCATCTGCACGACCATCGACCCGCAGGCAGCGGGCTGGGTCGAGACGCTGTTGTTCTCGACCTTCGCGCAGCTCGGTGAAATCGAGGCCTACCCCGAGATCCAGCTGCTCGACCTCGCGCATATGTGGGTGCGCGAGCATGCCGGTTTCGACCTGCTCAGCATCGCCTTCCTCAAGACCCTCCTGATGGGATGAGACACATTGGACGGGTACGTCTGTCTCATTTCCGGAAATGAGACAGACGTACCCGTCCAATGTGTCTCATCCACGCTTCTCATCATCGCTAGCTGGTCCGCTCTCCATGCCGCTCGCCACGATTTGCGCCTCTCTGTGAATTCACGGTTTACCCGTAACGTAATTAGGCTACAATGCCACGGTACGAAACTTTACTACGCTAGAGTGATGTAGGGAGAGAACATGAAGAAGAGAATCGTTTCGGTCGTGCTCGCATGCTGCATGCTGTGCTTTGGCGCCCTGGCGCTGAGTGCATGCGGTGGTGGCAGCTCGTCGTCCTCGAGCAGCGCGGCTTCCGACAATGCCCCGGTGGACAACGTCTTCATCGTCGGCTTTGACCAGAGCTATCCGCCGTATGGCTACAAGGACACCGAGACGGGCGAGTTCACCGGCCTCGACCTCGACCTCGCCGAGGAAGTCTGCAAGCGCAACGGCTGGACCTTCCAGGCCGAGCCGATTGACTGGGATGCCAAGGACGCGCTCATCAACCAGGGCAACATCACCTGCATCTGGAACGGCTTCACCTACGAGGGTCGCGAGAACGACTACTCCTTCACCGACATGTACATGATCAATGGTCAGGTCGTCGTCGTGAAGGCGGACAGCGGCATCAACTCGCTGGCCGACCTTGCCGGCAAGACCGTCATGACACAGGTCGACTCGGCCGCTCTCGAGGTGCTCGATGGTGACGAGAAGAGCCTGCAGGACACCTTCGCCGGTGGCAAGGTCGAGACGATCGGTGACTACAACAACGCGTTCATGCAGCTCGAGAGTGGCATGGTCGATGCCGTTGCCTGCGATCTGTCCATCGCGCAGTACCAGATGGCCGCCAAGCCGGGCATCTTCAGGATGCTCCCCGAGCAGCTGTCCAGCGAGCACTATGCCGTTGCCTTCAAGAAGGGCAACGACGGCCTGGCCGACCAGGTCACCGCGACGCTCAAGGAGATGGATGCCGATGGCACCGTCAAGGAGATCTGCGAGAAGTACTCCGCCGACGGCATCAGCTACGAGAACTGGTGCTTGGGCAAGTAAACCTGCTTCATATCCTGGAACCTGCGGGGCGGCCATGTTGAGGTCGCCCCGTTGCACGCTGTAGACGAGGTGATGTGTGTGGATCCCGCATTCATGCAGATGATGTCCGTGGTCCTGCCCGATCTGGGGGCGGGCTTCGTGCTGTCGCTCGAGATATTCGTCGTGACGCTCGTCGGCGCGCTGCCGCTTGGCGTTGTCATCGCGCTCGCGCGCATGAGCAAGTTCAAGCCGCTCTCGCTCGTCGCGCGCGTCTACATCTCGTTCATGCGCGGAACGCCGCTCATGCTCCAGCTCATGGCCCTCATGTTCGGACCGTACTACCTGCTCGGTATCAACATGGGGTCGGGTTGGAAGTTCGGCGCCTGCGCAATCGGTTTCATCCTCAATTACGCCGCGTACTTCGCCGAAATCTACCGCAGCGGCATCCAGTCCATCCCCGTGGGGCACTACGAGGCGGCTGAGGTGCTCGGCTACTCGCGCGCGCAGACCTTCTTCTACATCGTGTTGCCCCAGGTCATCAAGCGCATCCTGCCGGCGATGGGCAACGAGATCATAACGCTGGTCAAGGACACCTCGCTTGCCTTCGTACTTGGCATCGCCGAGATGTTTACCGAGGCTAAGGCGCTTGCCGCGTCGTTCGTGAGCATGATCCCCTACGTAATCGCCGCGGTCATATACTGGATCTTCACGCTCGTCGTCGAGTTCGTCTTGAACAAGGCCGAGAAGAAACTCGCGTACTACCATGACTAGGGGAGAGGAGACAACGCCCATGCCCAAGGAGATTCTCTCCCTCAAAAACGTCGAGAAGAGCTTCGGCGACACCATGGTGCTCAAGGACATCAGCCTCGAGGTGACGCAGGGCGAGGTCGTGAGCATCATCGGCTCGTCGGGTGGTGGCAAGTCGACGCTGCTTCGCTGCGCGACGTTGCTCGAGACCTTCGAGCGGGGATACCTGGCCTACGAGGATATCGTCGTGGCAAAGCCCGGGCCCGATGGCCGTGCGGTCTATGCGGACAAGGCCACGCTCAAGAAGGCCCGTGCCAAGTTCGGCCTCGTGTTCCAGAACTTCAACCTCTTTCCGCATCGCACGGTGCTCCAAAACGTCATGGACGCCCCCGTGCGCGTCCAGAAGGTCGACAAGGAGCAAGCGCGCGCCATGGCAGTCGAGCTTCTCGAGAAGTTCGGTCTTGCCGGCAAGGAGGACATGGTTCCCAACGAGCTTTCGGGTGGTCAGCTCCAGCGCGTCGCCATCGCGCGTGCACTGTGCACCAAGCCCGACATCCTCTTCTTCGACGAACCCACGAGCGCGCTTGATCCCGAGCTCACCCAAGACGTGCTCAAGATCATCCGCGACCTTGCCGAGGAGCACATGACCATGGTCATCGTCACCCACGAGATGACCTTCGCGCGCGACGTCTCGGATCGCGTCATATTCATGGACAAGGGCGTAATCGTCGAGGAGGGCGCCCCCGAGCAGGTCATTGACCATCCGCAGCACGAGCGCACCAAGGCGTTCCTCAGAAAGATTTACGACTGACGGTGACCAGTATTTCGTTGCCGCAGGTGAGTACCTATGGTACGGTTGCACGGTTTGGACTAGCGTGTCATATTTGCAGTTTCGAGTAGTAAGGGAGAGAGATGTTCAAGGGAAAAGTATCCAAGGTTCTCGTGTTCGGCCTCGCGTGCATGGCCGTCGTCGCCATGCTGGCGTTGAGCGCATGTGGCGGCGGGTCCTCGCAGTCGAGCTCGTCGAGCTCCAGCTCGGCGGCTGATGGCGAGTACAAGCTCGTCACCCCCGGCACCCTGACGGTCGCCACGAGTCCCGATTACGCTCCGATGGAGTACCAGGAGAATGGCGAGATCAAGGGCTATGACATCGCGCTCATCAAGGAGATCGCGAAGCACCTCGGCCTCAACGCCGACATCCAGAATCAGGCCTTCGATTCGCTCGTGACGCAGGTCGCCGGCGGCAAGACCTTCGATTGCGCCATCAGCTCCATTACCATCAGCGACGAGCGCGCCGAGCAGGTCGCCTTCACCGATGCGTACTATGATTCCAATCTCGCCATCGTCGTCCTCAAGGATTCCGATGTTACGAGCCGCGATGCGCTCAACGGGCAGCCCATCGGCGCTCAGTCCGGTTCCTCGGGTGAGGATTGGGCCAAGGAGAACCTGAAGGACTCCGCCTACACGCCGTTCCAGGAGACCCCCGACATGCTCGCGGCGCTGCGCACCGGCAAGATCAAGGCCGTCATCTATGACGAGCCCGCTGCCGCCTACAACATCGCGCACGAGTACGATGACTGCACCATTCTCGAGGTCATTCCCACGGGCGAGCAGTACGGTATCATCGTGAACACCGACAACGTCGCGCTGGCCGAGGCCATCAACAACGCGCTTGCCGAGATGCAGGCCGATGGTACCATCGCCAAGCTCCAGGAGGAGTGGTTCGGCGCGGCCAAGTAGTCCCGTCATCGAGCTGCCGAATTTCTCTTCGGATTCGATAAGGCAAGGGCGTATAATTCGTCCTTGCCTTATCTGTTTTGTGCATATTTACGGGGGATTCATTCATATGGCAGCAAACCTGAAGCCCATGCTCAAGCATGCGCTCGTCACGGCACTTGCGCTCTCGCTCGTGCTGACCTTCGTATCCCCGCTCCTCGCGGGTGCCATGTCCGTGGACGTCACTACCGCGAAGAGCAACGAGACGGGCACCGGAAGCGTGCTTGGCGGTGAGCCGACGCGCGTCACCTGGGAAGCGCTCGTGGGCGATGGCGAACAGGTCTCGGCGGTGAGTGTCAAGCTGCCGGAGGGATCCGTCATTACCGACGAGTCCTCGGTCAAGGTGACGGTCCTGGAAGGTACGACGCGACTCAGCCCCGAGAACACCGTGACGATGAACAAGGGCGACGCTTCGGTCGACGTGAGCTTCTCCGCACCTCTGCAGCCTGGCCAGCGCCTGCGTCTCGAGATGTACAAGGTGTCGCTTCCCAACGTGAATGGCGAGGTCTTTCTCACCGGCACGTACACGCTGGCCGATGGCAACATGCTCGACCTCGCACCCTCGCCTTCCATCGAGGTGACCCATGCCTCTCCGGCTGAGAGGCTCTCTACCTGGCTGGGCGAGCAACCGGCTGTCCAGGCATGGAACTCCGTCACGTTTCTGCGTCTCTTCTTCCAGCCCGAGCTGATCGTCTCCTCCATTCCCGTCGTCGCCGTCGGGTGGCTCATCTCGCTCGGACTCGTCCTCGTCGGCTTTCCGCTTGCGATCCCCATCGGGCTCGTCGCCGCGTTCATGAAGATCGCGCGTTCCCGTATCTTGCACGTGCTCGCGGCAATCTACACCGGCGTCGTGCGTGGTACGCCGCTGTTCCTGCAGATCTACATTGCGTTCTTCGGTCTACCGCTTCTGGGCATCGACATCAACCAGTACGTCCTCGCCATCGTCGTGCTCGCCGTCAACTCGGGCGCCTACCTGTGCGAGATCTTCCGCGCCGGCATCCAGTCGGTACCCAAGGGCCAGTTCGAGGCATCGCGCTCGCTTGGCATGACCGGTCCGCAGACGATGTTCTACGTCATCATCCCCCAGACGATCCGTCGCGTCATTCCGACCATGACCAGCGAGTTCATCCTGCTCTACAAGGACACCTCGCTGCTCGCCGCCGTCGGCGTCATGGAGCTCATGCTCTACTCGCGCTCCATCGTCTCGCTCACGGGCAACATGACGCCCTATATCGTGGCCGCCTGCTTCTACCTCATCGTCACGTTGCCGCTCATCCGCGTCGTCGGCAACCTCGAGAAGCGTCTCGCGCTCGCGGATTCGGGCGGGACCGCGCCCAAGAAGAAACGCCGCAAGAACCGTCGTGGTGCGTTTACCCAGATGCGCGAGGAGATTACCGTCAGCACCGAGCAGGCAGCGGAAGTGCTTCAGGAACAAGAACGTCTCGAGGCCCATCTGGATGACGGCTCCGAACCCGCTGACATGGACCAAGCGCTCGACGAGCTCCAGGACGGTATCGCACTCGATGTCCAGATAACTGATGCTGACGAGAGGGGAGGCTCGCGATGAGCGGTCAGGATTCCATGATTTCGATCCAGCATCTCTCGAAGTGCTTCGGTGACAACGAGGTGCTCAAGGACGTCAACATCGAGATTGCCAAGGGCGAGGTCGTCGTCGTGCTCGGTCCGTCGGGGTCCGGCAAGTCCACGATGCTTCGCTGCATCAACCTGCTCGAGAAGCCGACGGGTGGCCACATCTTCATCGAGGGCAAGGAAATCACCGATCCCAAAACCGATGTCAACAAGTTGCGCGAGCATGTCGGCATGGTGTTCCAGCAGTTCAACCTCTTTCCGCAGCTCACTGCCCTCAAGAACGTCATGCTCGCCCAACGCAAAGTGCTCAAGCGTTCCAAGGAAGAGGCGGAGCGCATAGCGCAGTTCGAGCTCGACCGTGTCGGTTTGGGCGATCGTGCCGACTACTTCCCGGCCCAGCTATCGGGTGGTCAGCAGCAGCGCGTCGCCATTGCCCGCGCGCTCGCGATGGAGCCACATGTCATGCTGTTCGACGAGGCGACCAGCGCACTCGACCCCGAGCTCGTGCGTGGCGTCCTCGACGTCATGCGCTCGCTTGCCGAGGAGGGCATGACCATGGTCGTCGTCACGCACGAGATGCAGTTTGCCAAGGACGTCGCCGATCGCGTCATCTTCATGGAAGGTGGCGTCGTCGTCGAGGAGGGCACTCCCGACGAGGTCTTCAACCACCCCAAGCACGAGCGAACGAAGAACTTCCTCGGCCATATCCAGTGATGCTCTACAAGATTCTCATCGTCCTGGCTACCCTCATCTGGGGCAGCTCGTTCGTCGTCGTCAAGGATACGACCGATGTCGTGTCCCCGGCGTGGATTCTCGTCGTGCGCTTCGCGCTCGCCGCGTTCATTCTCGCGCTCGTGTACGTGAGGAAACGCGAGCTGTACTTTCGCAAGGACTACATCGCCTTCGGCGCGCTCTTCGGATTCCTGCTGTTCATGGGGTATTACCTGCAGACGATCGGCATCACGGACACGACGCCGGGAAAGAACGCGTTTCTCACGGGCACCTATTGCGTCATGGTCCCCTTTTTCGCATGGGCGATTTCCAGGCGAAGGCCCCATGTATTCAATATCGTCGCTGCGGTCATGTGCGTTGGCGGCATCGGCCTGGTGAGCCTAGGCTCGGGCTTTTCGATGAGCTTCGGTGACTTGCTCACCCTATGTTGCGCGGTCTTCTACGGCCTGCATATCTGCTTTGTCTCGAAGTTCTCGCAAGACCGTGACATATACGTGCTGACCATGTGGCAGTTCTTCTTCGTCGCGCTCTTCTCGCTTCTTTCGGGTGCCATCTTTGAGCAGCCGCCCCGATGGGAGGCGCTCGACTGGAACACCTGGGCAAGCTTGCTCTATCTTGGCATCGCCTGCACGGCGCTCGCGCTGCTCTTCCAGAACATCGGCCAGCAAAAGCTCCCGCCATCGACCGCCTCGCTGTTGCTTTCGCTGGAATCTCCCTTTGGCGTGGCATTCAGCGTCGCCTTTGGCGCCGAGGTGCTGACGGGACGCATGGTGTGCGGCTTCGTCCTCATCTTCGCGGCGATCTTGGTATCCGAGCTTGCTCCCGGTCTGCTTGCCAAGCGCAAGGAGGAATGAGGCAGTTTGGTTAGACCAAACTGCCTCATTGAGCTTGTTCACGGCTTGCTTGCCAAGCGCAAGTAGAAGTGATTTTCGGATGAGCGCAGAAAGCCTGTCGAACGAAGGTCTAAGGGAGCGCGCCGTAAAGACCGCGAAGCGGGCTGTCGGGAAGCGACCGTCGAAGTGAGGCAGTCTTTCTGCGCCTAAACGAAAATGTTTGACGCAGGCTACCGTTTATCCGATAGCTGCCTCGTAAAGAGCGATGAGCTCGCCAATCGAGACATCTTGCGAGTAGTTTTCGAGGGCATAGCGAGCGACCTCCTCACGGTCGAAGTCGATGTCGCCATCGAGCACGAGCTGCACCTCGCGCGCCAGGTCCTCGGGATTTTCGCTTTGGAACAGCAATCCGACTTCCGGCGTGATGATGTCGAGGGGCCCGCCCTCGTCGCTTGCGATGACAGGTGCGCCGCAGGCAAGTGCCTCGATGGCGACGAGCCCGAAAGGCTCGTTGCGCGAGGTCAGCAGCGAGACGGTGGCACAACTGTACAGATGGCGCAGCACGTCATGGGGTTGGTTATGCACGAAGTGCACGTGCCTGAGGCCGAGCTCCTTTGCCAACGCAGTCATTTCCCCGAAGAGCTCGCCATCTCCGGCGATGATCGTGGCGACTCCGTCACGCTCGTAGAGCGCGGCAGCGTTGAGCAGGATGTCGATGCCCTTGAAATGCGCGAACTTGCCCGCGAACGAGACGATGTCGTCGTAATCGCCGTCAATGTCAAAGCGGGTGAGCACCTCGGCCACGCTGCTTTCATCGGGATAGAAGACCATCGGATCATAGCCGTTGCGCACGAGATGCACCTTTTCCGGTTCGCCAAACAGCTTGTTGACGAGCGCGGTGCTGTCCTTCGAGATGGTGATGATGGCATCTGCGGTGTCGAAGGCCTTGCGCGCCTGCTCGCGAAAGCGCTCCGATTTCTGGAATCCTATGAGGTCGGTACCATGTGCGGTGATGATGAGCGGTATGCCGTAATCTGCCGCGTAGCTTGCCTGCAGCCAGATGTGCCCGCAGTGGATGACATCGGGATCGAAGGCCGCGCGAAACGCGCCTTCGTATGCCGCGACCTGCGCGTTGTTGAGCTCGTAGAAGGTCATGACGCTGCGCGGATGCGTCGTGAAGCAGGGAAAGTCGAAGTCGAGTGCGTCGGCGCTGCAGGAATCGAAATAGACGGGGTGCAGACGTATGCCGTCCACGTCGAGCTCGGCGAGCACTTCGTTTTCGGGCATGATGATGCACACCTCGTGGCCCTTTCGCACGAGTGCGCGGGCGATGTTGACGGTATAGACCCCGCTGCCTGATCCCTGGAGTGGAAAGTGGTTCATGAGTAGGACACGCATGGCGCAAGCTCCTCTCTTCGCATGCTCGTCTCAATTATACGGTTTCGTCCGTGCGTGCAACAGAAGTGCTCTGTACCCAACTATGTCCCAGATGAGTGCTATGCTCCGTACGACAGGATACGAGGAGGTCGTGAACATGGGTTCATACGAACGTGAAATGGCGCTTGTCGAGGCGGGCAAGGCACAACGGGGCAAGACGGCGCTTGACTACTTTGCCGAGCTCGACGCCAAGCTCGACGAAGAGGCGTCGCATCTGTCGCATCGTCCCGACTACGGCAAGACGCTGTTCGCTCCCGAGCATGATGATATCTACCGGGAGTTCTGCGCATATGTCGACCTTCCCGAACCGCGCTTCTTCGACAAGGTCGAAAACCCCATGGAGGTCGAGGGGTACACGGCTGCCGATGTCTATCGCATCATGAAGGGCGGCAATCCGCGTATCGTCGATATCGATGGCGCGGGGGTCTACAACATGCTCGTAAAGCTGCGCACGCAGCCCGAGATCGCCAAGAAGGTCCTCGATTTCAAACCGACATGCTATCAGGGTGGTTGCGGCAAGGGTGACGCAGCCTTCGAACGCGGTTATTACGACTAGGGCATCTGAACACGGGTTCATCGCGCATGGAAAGACGCACGACAGACGCCCCCGCGGTCGGGCAAGCCGAGCTCGAGAAGCGCAAGGATAGGGGAGAAGACAAGGTCACGCGCATGGGCACGGCGCCTATCGGCAGGCTCATGCTCGAGTTCTCCATTCCCGCCGTGGCAGCCGTCGTCCTCAATTCCCTTTATAACGTCATCGACTCGATCTTTCTCGGCCAAGCCATGGGAGAGATCGGCCTTGCCGCGACGCAGGTCGCGTTTCCCATCATGACCATCGTGAACGCCTTCGCGATCCTCGCCGGTAACGGCGGAAACTCGCTTGCGGCCATCTTACTGGGCGAGGGCAGGAAGGACGACGCGGAGCGCGCACTTGGCAATTCCGTGACGGTCATGATCATCGTCTCCATCGCCGCGGCCATCTACGCGACGTTCTGGATCGACCCGCTCCTCGTTCTCGTGGGCGCGACCGATGTTACGCTCCCGTACGCACGCACCTTCATCCAGATCATCATCTACGGCATGATGATCTGCAACATCAGCTTTGGCGTCAACAACTTTATTCGCACGGCCGGTGCCCCCAACCTGGCCCTGTGGACGACCGTCGTGGGTACCGTCGTCTGCGTGATCCTCAACTACCTCTTCGTCCTCGTCTTCGGCTGGGGCGTGGCGGGGTCTGCGAGCGCAACCATCATCGGCCAGGCCGTCACGGCCGTCATCGTTCTCTGGTACTTCGTCTCGTCACGCTCGTCGGCACCCTTCAAGCTGCACGCACGCAATCTCGCGATCGACCCGAAGATCTGCAAGCGCCTCATCGAGCTCGGCCTGGCGCCCTTCGGCTTGCAGGCGGCGATGGCCGTGACGCAGGTCATCAGCAACATGCTCCTCGCCTCGCTCGGCGCTGCCGATCCGATCGGCGTCGATGGGGCGCTCGCGAGCATCGGTGTCGTCTCGAAGATCACCGGCGTCGTCTTCTTCCCGGCTCTCGGCATCGCGATTGCCGCGCAGCCCATACTCGGCTTCAACACGGGTGCGCGCAAGTACCGCCGCGTGCTCAGGACGCTCTACGTCGCCTTGGGTGCGGCCACGGCGATCCTGACGGTGTTCTTCGTGCTCATTCACGTATTCCCCGAGCAGATCATTTCCGTGTTTGGCATCGAGGCTTCGCTCATGAGCTTCGCGGTATGGGCGCTCATCGTGCAGACGGCGCTCATTCCGCTCATTTCCGTCCAGGTCATCAGTTCGAACTATTTCCAGGCAACGGGCCAGCCGCTCAAGTCGGCGTTTCTGTCGCTTACCCGGCAGCTCATCTTCCTGCTGCCCGCGTTTCTCATCACCCCGACGCTCATTCCAAGCCTCTTTCCGGGAATGACGCCGCTCATGGGCTACTGCTTCTCGTTCCCGATCGCCGACGGCCTTTCGGTTCTCCTTTCGGCGCTGCTCCTCGTCATCGAGGTCCGCAAGCAGCACCGTCGCATTGCCGAGGCGGAGGCAAAGGGTGCAGTAACAAAGTAAGCTGACATCCTGTCACAAGCAAAGAGAAGGGAGCCCCGACATTTGCCGGGGCTCCCTTCGCATGAGGTGACGAATGAGGGACTTATTCCCCGTCGTACATCTCCTTGAGCTTGACCAGATGCTGGTAGTTGGCGTAGGCGGCGGCTTCGTTCTTCTCGAAGAGCTCTTGCGCGCGCTCGGGGAACTCCCGCGTCAAGCGGCTGTAGCGAGCTTCGTTCATCAGGAACTCCTGGTATCCGCCTGCGGGCTCCTTGGAGTCGAGGGTGAACTTCTTGCCGGGCTCGGCAGCCGGGTTGTAACGGAAGAGGTTCCAGTAGCCGCAGTCGACGGCCCTCTTCATCTCGACGCCGCAGTTTGCCATACCACCCTTGATGGAATGCATCTCGCAGGGACTGTAGCCGATGATGAGGGAGGGACCGTCGTAGGCCTCGGCCTCGTTTATGGCCTTGAGCGTCTGGGCAGGATTGGCACCGATGGCGACCTGTGCGACGTAGACGTAACCGTAGGTCATCGCGATTTCGGAGAGGCTCTTCTTCTTGATGTCCTTGCCGGCTGCCGCGAACTGCGCGACCTGGCCGAGACGGGATGCCTTCGAGGATTGGCCGCCCGTGTTGGAGTAGACCTCGGTGTCGAAGACGAAGATGTTGACGTTCTCCTTGCTGGCGATGACGTGATCGAGGCCGCCGTAGCCGATGTCGTAGGCCCAGCCGTCGCCGCCGAGGATCCAGAAGCTCTTCTTGGTGAGGAAGTTCCTGTCCTCGAGTAGCGACTTGGCGGCATCGGAGCCATCGGCCTCGAGAGCTGCGACGAGAGCCGCAGCCGCCTTCTTGCTGGCCTCGGCATCCTCGCGAGCGTCAAGCCATTCCCGGGCGGCCAGCTTGGTGGCGTCGCCCGTGCCGGGGTCGTCGACAAGCCCCTCGGCCTTGACGGCCGCGCGGTTCTGCTCGGCCATGTAGCCGAGGTACATGCCCAGGCCATGCTCCGCATTGTCCTCGAACAGCGAGTTGTTCCACGCAGGGCCATGACCATCCTTGTTGACCGTGTACGGTGCGATGCCGCCGGGGTTGCCCCAGATCGACGAGCAGCCCGTCGCGTTCGAGATGAAGAGGCGGTCGCCGACGACCTGCGTGAGCAAGCGCGCGTACTGCGTCTCGGCGCAACCGGCGCAGGCGCCGGAGAACTCGAGCAGCGGCTGCTTGAATTGGCTTGCCTTGACGTTGGTGGTGCCTGCCAGCTCTGGCTTCTCGGTGATGTTGGCGACGCAGTAGTCGAAGACCTCCTGTTGGGGCATCTCGTCCTTGATGGGCATCATCGTGAGCGCGTCACGCGGACATGCCTCGACGCACACGCTGCAGCCCATGCAATCGAGCGGGCTGATGGCGAGCGTGTATTTGAGACCGGCCTCCTTGGCTGCCTTGCCATTTGCCTCGAGCAGCTGCGTATTGGCGGGTGCCTTGGCGGCTTCGTCGGCATCGAGCGCAAACGCCCTGATGGTGGCATGTGGGCACACGTAGGCGCAGTTGTTGCACTGGATGCAGATCTCCGAATCCCAACGCGGGACCGTGACGGCCACACCGCGCTTCTCGTAGGCGGAGATGCCGAGCTCGAACTGGCCGTCGGCGTGATCGACGAAGGCGGAGACCGGGATGTCGTAGCCGTTCATCGTGTTGATGGGTTGCATGATGTCCTTGACCTGCTTGGTGACGGCGGCCGAGCCCTCGATGCGCTCGGTGCTCGCATCGTCAGTGGCGCTCTTCCAGCTGTCGGGCACGTCGACCATGACGAAGGCCGTGGCGCCCGCGTCGATTGCCTTGTGGTTCATGTCGACGACGTTCTGGCCCTTCTTGAGGTAGGACTTGGTCGCGGCGTCCTTCATGTACTCGATAGCCTCGGCTTGCGGAAGCACGTTGGCGAGCGAGAAGAAGGCGGACTGCAACGTGGTGTTGGTGCGCTTGCCCATGCCGACGCTCGCCGCGAGGTCGATGGCGTCGATCATGTAGAGCTTGATGTCGTTGTCGGCGATGTAGCGCTTGTCCTTGGCCGACAGATGCGCCTCGAGCTCGTCGAAATCCCACTGGGAGTTGATGAGCAGCGTACCGCCCGGCTTGACACCCGAGACGATGGGGAATCCCTTGGTGATGTATGCGGGCACGTGGCAGGCGACGAAGTCTGCCTTCGTGATGTAATACGGCGAACGGATGGGGGAGTCGCCGAAGCGAAGGTGGCTTATCGTCACGCCGCCGGTCTTCTTGGAGTCGTACTGGAAGTACGCCTGCACGTACTTGTTGGTGTGGTCGCCGATGATCTTGATGGAGTTCTTGTTCGCGCCGACCGTGCCATCGCCGCCCAGACCCCAGAACTTGCACTCGATGGTGCCGGGGGCTGCCGTGTTGGGACTGTTCGGATCCTCGGGCAGCGAGAGATGCGTGACGTCGTCGTTGATGCCGATGGTGAACTCACGTGCGGGCACGTCCTTCTCGAGCTCCTTGTAGATGGCGAAGACGCTGGAAGGCGGCGTGTCCTTGCTGCCCAGGCCATAGCGGCCTCCCACGACCGTAATGCCGGAGCGACCCGCCTCGAAGAGCGCGGAGACGACATCCTGGTACAGCGGCTCGCCGATGGACCCGGGTTCTTTCGTGCGGTCCATGACGGCGATCTTCCTGACACTCGCGGGGAGCACGTCGACGAAGTGCTTGATGGAGAACGGACGGTACAGGCGCACCTTCACGAGGCCGACCTTCTCGCCATGCGCGTTGAGGTAGTCGACGACCTCCTCGGTAACGTCGCAGAACGAACCCATGCAGATGATGACGCGGTCGGCATCGGGGGCGCCATAGTAGTTGAAGAGGCCGTAGTCGGTGCCGAGCTTCTCGTTGATCTTGTTCATGTACTCCTCGACGATGGCGGGGAGCGCGTCGTAGGCGGAGTTGCATGCCTCGCGGTGTTGGAAGAAGGTGTCGTCGTTCTCGTGAGAGCCGCGTGTGTGCGGATGCTCGGGGTTGAGGCAGTGGTCGCGGAAGGATTTGACGGCATCCATGTCGACCATGTCGGCCAGGTCGGCGTAATCCCACTGGGCGACCTTCTGGACCTCATGTGATGTGCGGAAGCCGTCGAAGAAGTTGAGAAAGGGCATGTGGCCCTTGATGGCCGCGAGGTGCGCCACTGGGCCGAGGTCCATGATTTCCTGGACGTTGCTCTCCGCGAGCATCGCAAAGCCCGTCTGGCGACAGCTCATGACATCGGAATGATCGCCGAAGATGTTGAGCGCGTGGCTCGAGAGCGTACGTGCGCTTACGTGGAAGACGCCCGGCAGCTGCTCGCCGGCGATTTTGTACATGTTGGGAATCATGAGGAGCAGGCCCTGCGACGCGGTGTAGGTGGTCGTGAGGGCACCCGTTCCGAGCGAGCCGTGCACGGCGCCGGCGGCACCGCCTTCGGATTCCATCTCGATGACCTTGACCTCGGTACCGAAGATATTTTTGGTCCCATGCGCGGACCACTGGTCGACGAGGTCTGCCATGGGGCTTGACGGGGTGATGGGGTAGATGGCCGCGACTTCCGTAAACGCGTAGGACACGTATGCGGCAGCGGTGTTGCCATCCATCGACTTGAATGTTCTCTCCATGTCTTCCTCTCTTCTTGGGTCATCTTGCATATGTGGAAACCACATAAAGATATAGCATAGCGCATTGGAACCGAGGGCAATGCGCGATGGGGCATAAACCGGTACGCGTACGAAGTGATTCGGCGAAGCATGACGATGCCATCTTCGGCTTCTTCAGGTGTCCGGACACGGGAAGTTAAGAGAATCGACATGCCGACCCGGACCAGATACGCGTATAATTTTCGGCCGAAAAATGCGATTCGCATTTCAGGGTTTTGATTGGCATATCGTGGGGACGAGCATGTCGCATTTCGAAGTAGACCATCTGACGTTCACATTTCCCAATGCTCTCACGCCGGCGCTCGAAGACGTGAACCTTGATGTCGAACCGGGTTCCTATCTGCTCCTTTGCGGCAGGAACGGATCGGGGAAGACGACCTTGCTGCGTCACTTCGCCAGCTGGGCAACGCCTGAGGGCACGCGTTCGGGAACCGTTCTTCTCGATGGAGTTGATCTTGAAGCGGTTACACAGAACGAGCAGGTCAGCAAGGTCGGCTTCGTCGGCCAGAACCCCAATCGCCAGATAACCCAGAAGACGGTGCTCGACGAGCTGGCGCTCGGCCCCCGCATGGTCGGGTGCGATCACTCGACCATGCAATCGAGAATCGCCGAAACGGCAGCCTACTTCCGGATCAAGGACTGGCTCAATCGCGATGTCGCCGAGCTTTCGGGTGGGCAAAAGCGGCTGTTGAACCTTGCGTCGGCGATGGTCATGAATCCTGACGTCCTCGTTCTCGACGAGCCGACGTCCCGGCTCGACCCCATCGCCACGAGCACCTTCCTGTCTTTGGTTCGCAACATAAATCGCGAGCTTGACGTCACGGTCATCATCAGCGAGCGCTCCTTCGAGCAGGTCTACATCGATGCCGACGAGGTCATCATTATGGATGCGGGGCGCATCGCGTACCGTGGTTCCACCAACGACGTGGCGCGAAAGCTCTATCTGGGCAACGATCCGATTTCCTACGCGCTCCCCTCCGCCATTCGCATCTTTCACGGCGTCCACCCGACGACCGATCCCGCCATGTCCCCGGTCACCATCCACGAGGCCCGCTCCTGGATGAGGGAGGAATGCGAACTCAAGGGGGCGCAGCGACGTCACCTTCCCGACAAGCGGATGCCGGGAAACCTCGACAAGAGGCCGATGGTCAAGCTGGATGACATCCACTTCGCCTACGAAGGGGGAGAGGCGCTCATACGCGGTGCGACGCTTTCCGTCGCCCAGGGCAGCGTCCACGCGATCGTCGGGAATAACGATGCGGGAAAGACAACCTTGCTGAAGATCGCCAAGGGTGTCCTCCAGCCAGACGGTGGCAGTGCGGAAATATACGACCGCATGCGCGGTCGCTGGGTACCGGCAAGGCAATGTGCCGATATCATCGCCACGCTCCCCCAGGACCTCGACACCTTCTTCGTGAAAGATACGGTTTTCGAGGAACTACGCTGCGCCTTTCCCGACAAGCAGGCCACGCCCGAGGAGGTGGACCGCCACGTGCGCGAATCCGCCCATGCCATCGGCATCACGCCCCATCTTGGCAAGGATCCGCATGAGCTTTCCTGCGGCGAGCGCCGCCTTGTCGCCATCGCCAAGGCTGTGATGGCCGAAGTCGGCATACTCATCCTCGACGAACCGACCATGGGAGTCGATCCCTTTGCGCAGCGCAAGCTCGGCAAGCTTCTGCACGAGCTCGCGAAGCGCGGCGTGACCGTGCTCATCGCCTCCCAGGACCTCAAGTTCTGCGCGGAATACGCGACGAACGTGTCTCTCCTCTTTAACGGAGACATCGCCACGACCAACACGCCGCAGGCGTTCTTCTCGTCGAACACCCTCTATACCACCGAAGCGAGTCGTATCAGCAGGATGCTCTATTCCAACACCGTGACCGATGACGAGGTCATCATCCTCTGTCTGGAAAACGGTTGGCAAAAACAGTAGGCGCGACACCATCACCGGAGGCATTCGTGGATAACGACAGGGCGAGGCAAATGCCGCCCGATGACGTAGGCAACTACTCGCGCGATAGGTACAGGGCGCGTGTCCATGACTCGAGTCGCACGTCCCGCTCGCCGCGGCAGGAAGCTCACGTTGGCCAGGTCGATCGTGGCGTCCGGCATGCGGACGCGGGTCACGAACGCGTCGCCGTCCAAGGCTCGTCGAGTCGCTTCAGCGCGGCAAGCTCCCATTCGCGCACCGTACCGCCGGGGCGTTCCGTCCATCAGGACGCCTCGCGTCTACAGGCGCGATCCCGACATCATGATGCCTACATGAGCGGTACCACCTCATATTCGCTATCGAGCGGAAACGCCGCCGCGTTCCAGAAGCGTGGCAGCAAGCGCTTTCTCGTCGTTATCGCGCTCGTGCTCGTTGCCCTGGCCGTGGCCGCGTGGCTCGTCCTCTTTCCGCCCATCGTCAATGTCACCGTAAACGGCGCGACCGTGAGCGTGCCGGCAAACGCGACGTTGCAGTCCCTCGTCGATGACGGCCATGCCGCCCCGGCTCCCGGTGACCTGATCGCCGTCGATGGGAGCGTTGCGGAGCGGGGAGGAGGCAACGCGCTTTCCGCCACCATCAACGGGGACGCGACGGATGACCCTCATGCGCGCGTCGTGAGGGACGCCGTCATAACCATAGACGATGGCGCTGATGTCACGGAGGAATACGAGGAGACGACCTCCCGTCTGCCATTTTCCGCGAGCTCGATGCAGGCGACGCCCGATGCGTACTACAAGGGATCGGTGCATCTGTACTCGACCGGTGTGGACGGTACGCAGGCCGTGCGTACGGGCAAGGTCTCGGGCAAGAGCGTCACCACGGTCATCGAGCAGCCCGTCAATTCGGGATTCACGGCATACACGCCCGATACGGGTGGCGACAAGGTGATCGCGCTGACCTTCGATGACGGCCCCTGGCCCGAAAGCTCGCGTCAGATACTCGATATCCTGAACGAGAACGATGCGCATGCCACGTTTTTCGTCATCGGCAATCAGTGTAAGGACAACGCCACGGTGCTCAGGCAGATCGCGGATGCCGGCAATCAGGTCGCGACCCATTCCTACGATCATGCGGAAGGCTCCGGTCAGGGCGTGAACATGACGCTCATGCCCGCCAACGAGCAGATTGCCGAGATAACCAAGGGGTTCGACGCCATCGAAGACGTGCTCGGCTACCAGGTGAGCCGCGTCATGCGTGCGCCGGGAGGCAACTACTACGGCCCGATGGTCGAAACCCTGTCTTCGCAGGTGAAGGCCGAAATCGGATGGGATGTCGACACGCTTGACTGGAGCCGCCCCGGTGTCGACGCCATCGTCCAGCGCATTCTCTCGGTCCAGCCCGGCCAGATCGTCCTTATGCACGATGGGGGAGGCGAGCGCAACCAGACCGTCGAGGCGTTGCGCATCGCGCTTCCGCAGCTCAGGGAACAGGGCTATCGTTTCGTGACCGTCGACGAACTTCTCGAATATGGCGTTGCGGGCAACTGAGGTGCCCGTTGACGAACCGTTGCGAAGCGTCATCGGCGGGAAGCCTATACTAGACGGCGTGCATAGTTCACGTCGATTAGGAGCAGACACCATGAGCATGACAAAGCTTGCAGTTCCGACCATGGGCCAGGCCGGTCTCGATTCCGAGCGCAGCGGTCACTTCGGCAAATGCGATTGCTTTACCCTCGTCACCATCGACGACGGTCAGATCACCTCGGTCGAGAACATCGACAACCCGCCTCATGAGGAAGGCGGCTGCATGCGTCCGGTCATGCTGCTTTCGGATGCCGGTGCCGATGCGATCGTCGCGGCCGGTATGGGCATGCGTCCGTTCATGGGCTTCACCGAGGCCGGAATCGACGTCTATTTCGAGAACGAGACGCCCCGGGTGGGGGATGTCGCCGAGCTCATCGCGCAGGGCAAGGTCGAGAAGATGACGGCTGACAACACCTGTCATCACTAGACCTTGGGCGAGATGCAGGGGAGGGGTGGTCGCATGGAGCGTGAGGGCACCGTTTGCGGCGGCGAGCACGATGGCGAGCCCATCTCCTGCGAGCCCTTTGGCTATACCCCCGACACCATGAGAATCTGGTGGCTTCCCGCGACCAAGGAGAAGTTCAGCTACGAGGATGGTTGCTTCTACCCCTATGACGGTCCCGTGATTCACGGAACGGGCTATACGTTCTAGCGCATGCGCCGCCTGTTGCATTGTCTCCATCACGCTATTATTATTATTATTTCTCATCGAATATAATCAATTCCGAGTGTCCGTTCGAAACAGGGAGACCTCATGGACAAGGAAACCATCCTAGCGGCGATCGACGCGCTTGATGCGGGAAAGACGCCCGTGTTCACCACCGAAGACGTTCCGGCTTTCGACGAGGAGGCGACGCGCGGAAACGAACATGTGTCACCGGCCTCACTCGATGCGATCATGGCCTCGCTCACCCGTGCGGATATCCCCACGCTCGGGCGTGCCGTGCGTGCCATCGACGAGGGCGACCTCGCCTGGCTCGGCTTCAAGGTCGTCTACGATCCGGCCCTTGCCGTGAACAACGTCGACAACGCCGTCACCAAGAAGTACGGCGATGTCGGTTCGGCCGATGGCGACCCGCTCCTTTTCTTTTGCAACGATGCCAAGGAGATCGTCTGCTCGCGCCCGGTATCCGATCGTGACGTCTTTCAGATGAAGGACGTCACGCGTGGTCCCTCGATGCATAACGAACAGTTCGAGGGACTCACCTGGGCAAGCGTCGCGCTCTTCGATCCCGTGCGCGTCTGGTTGCTCGGCGCCTCTGACGTTGCCGTCGAGCTCGCCAAGCTTGCCACGCATGTCGGATTCGATGTCACCGTCGTCGACAATGACGCGGCATATCTCAACGAGCGACGTTTTCCCGGCGTCGAGCGCATCCTGCTGCCCACGGAGGACTTCTCCGCGCTCGATGGGTACGCCGCCAGTCCAGCCGATTACGTGTGCGTGCTGACGCGTGGCCACATGTACGACCCCGAGTGCTGCATATGGGCCGAGCGCTGCAACGCTCATTACGTCGGGATGATGGGCTGCGCCGGAAAGAACGGCACCGTCTACGAAATCGTGCGTGCGGCGGGCCTCACCGAGAAGCAGTGGGAACACGTCAAGCGTCCCATCGGCCTCAAGTTCGGGGCGAAGACGCCCGCCGAGCTCGCCATCGCCATCGTCGCCGAACTCATCGACGTTCGCTATATCCAGCGCTATGACGCCGAGGCCCGCGAACGCCATGAACGGGGTCTGGGTCGCAAATAATCCACATCGCGCAAAAAGCGTTGCGCTACAATGGTGCGGTTTTGTATTCGCTACTTGCGACTTGCCCGCACGAATTCGTGACCGCATGCGTATGGAGACGCGTTGACCCAGCTCTACTCGCTACAATTCGTGAGCTTTCTCGTGCTCGCCCTCATCGTCTATTTCATGGTGGGGCGAACGCGCCTCCGCTCGTGCCAGTGGGTCGTTCTTCTCGTGGCGAGTCTCGGCTTCTATCTCTTCTCCGGTTGGCAAAACCTCTTCTTCATCGGCGTGACGGCCCTATCCGTCTGGCTCGTCGGCTTGCGCTTTGATGCCCTTGACCGGCTCGAGGGCAAACTCAAGAGGGATGCCGCCGACCGTGCAGAAAAACGGGAGGTCAAGCGTCGCGTCAAACAACGCAAGTGGGTGTTTCTCCTGCTCGTCATGGTGCTCAACTTCGGCATCTTGAGCTACGTCAAGTACTGGAACGTCATCCTCGGCATGCTCGGTGCTGCCGATGGACCTCTCGCCTCGCATCTGCTGCTGCCCCTCGGCATTTCCTTCTACACGTTCCAGTCAATCGGCTACGTCATCGACTGTTACTTCGGCAAGTGCCCGCCCGAGCGCAACTTCGCGCGCTTCCTGCTGTTCGTCTCGTACTTTCCGCAGCTCATTCAGGGCCCCATCAATCGCTTCGACGACCTTGCCACCCAGCTCTACGAACCCCATCGCTTCGACGTCCATAACGCGCGCAGGGCGTTGCTTCTCGTCGGCTACGGCGTCTTCAAGAAGTTCGCCATCGCAGATGTCCTCGTCTCCGTTGTCTCCAACGCACTCGACTCGATTGACGCCTCGACGCCGGGGTGCGTCATCGTCTACGGCATCTTTCTCTACGCCATCTACCAGTACGCCGATTTCTCGGGCGGAATCGACATGGTGCGAGGCGTATCGCAGCTTTTCGGCATCAAGATGGCCCTCAACTTCCGTCAGCCCTACTTCTCGGTTTCGATCGCGGATTTCTGGCATCGCTGGCATATCACCCTTGGCGCATGGATGCGCGACTACGTCTTCTATCCGCTGGCCTTGCGCCCGTCCATGAAGTCGCTGACGAGCTGGGCGACGGCGCACCTCGGCAAGCATGTCGGCCGCACGATTGCCGGCTGCATCGCCAACATCGTCGTCTTCTTCCTCGTGGGCCTCTGGCATGGCGCCGAGATGCACTACATCTTCTGGGGTCTTTACAACGGTCTGCTCATCGCCTCGGCCGACCTTGCGCGTCCCTTGTTCACGTGGCTCACGGACAAGCTGAGGGTCAATGTCGCCTCTGCTCCCTATCACGTGTTCAGGATCGTGCGCACCTTCGTCCTCGTATGCATCGGATACTACTTTGACCGCCTCATGAATGCGGACGATCTCTCCATCGCGTTCTACAACACCATATTCAACTTTCAGCCCCAGAACTTCGTCGCCTATCTGCAGCTGCATCCGACGGCGAGCCTCTCGCTGTGTCTCATGCTCGCCGGCATCTCTTGCCTCATCCTCTTCGCGGTTAGCGTCATGGCCGAGCGTGGCATCGACGTCAAGGAGCGCATCCTGACCGCGCCGCTCGTCGTCCGCTTCGTCATATATGCCGTCTTCGCCGTCCTCGTGCTCTTCTCCTTCACGCTCGTGCAAACGTCCGGAGGTTTCATGTATGCGAACTTCTAGACTCCGCAAGGCGATATCGACGCTCGTCGTCGCCATCCTCATGATCGCCATGTTCGGCACGCTCAACTTCGCCCTCGAGCTCAAGGGGACGAAGAGCAACATCGTCTGGACCAATTTCGAGCAATCCGAACACCTCGACATGGTCTACATCGGCACCTCGATCGCCGCCTCGTCGTTCAATCCCAACCTCATCGACGACGAGTATGGTTCGAGCTCCGCCAACATGGCCTCGCCGATGCAGAAGATCGAGGAGACCTATCTCGGCATACAGAGCGCATATGAGCGCTTCGGCGTTAAGCGCGTCGTGATGACACTTGACTTCACCACCCTCCAACTCAACGAAACGCCCAACTTGGGATCGGCCTACCTCACGCAGCGTGGTCGCGTCGTCGGCCCGGCGAGCTATCTCGAATCCGTCGCGTGGCTCATCGCGAAGCATGGTGCCGCTACCGTACCGGGATCCATCAACGCGCTCTTTCCCTGGGTTTCCAACCATCCGGGCTGGAACGAGGGACTTATCGGAATCAAGAAGAACGTCACTTCGAAGCTCGATGGCTCCTCGGTCGCCTCCGCGGTCGAGGTGATGGAACCGGGATGGGTCTACTTCGGCAAGGGCTACGGCAACAAGTACGCCCAGCTCGATTACGACGGCAAGGGCGTCGCGCTGTTCGGCGAGCTCGAGAAGATCGAGACGCTCTCCTTCGACGAAGACGCCATCGCCGCCGTACGCGAGATATGCACGTACTGCGCCGAGCACGACATCGAGCTCATCGTCGTCAACGTCCCGATTCCCACCTTCAACATACACGGCTACGGTCAGTTCTACGTCGACTCCCAGCAGGCGGTCGCCGACATCCTCGGCGAGATGGGCGTTACCTACTACGATTTCACGTACGCCAAACCCGAACTCCTGCAGCTGCAGCCATGCGATTTCTACGACAACCAGCACCTCAACGCCGTCGGTGCCGACACCTTCAGCACGGCATTCGTCACTTTCCTGCGCATGCTGGACGAGGGCCGGGATACGAGCGGGCTTTTCTACACGCCCGAAGAGTACCTTGCGACGATTGACTACATCTCGGCCGTCAAGGCAAGTGCCATGTCGAACGAAGACGGCATCGAGATTCGCGGCAACGCCTTTGCGGGCGAGGGCGTCGACGTCGAGTACCAAATGCTCGCAAAACCCCGTGGCACCGAGGAATGGCAGCTCGTTCGCGATTACAGCCCCGCGAGTTCCGCGATCTGGAACCCTGACGCACGAGGAACCTATGACATACGCGTAAACGTCCGCGCAAGGGGAAGCGACGTCGACTACGACCATTTCAACACGGCCCAAGTCATATACTGATTTCGCTCGTGCTATATTGCTAAAGTCTCTCGGACGATTTTGCAGAAAGGTATGCATTATGGGTGGATTCTGTGGCGTGACGTCGAAACGCGATTGCGTGCTGGACGTGTTCTTTGCGGTTGACTATCATTCGCATCTCGGCACGCGCAGGGCGGGCATGATCTTCCACGATGAGGAGGGCTTCCAGCGCCAGATTCACTCGATCGAGAACACGCCGTTTCGCACCCGCTTCGAGGATGACCTCGCAAAGTTTCACGGCAACTGCGGCATCGGCTGCATCAGCGACACGGACCCCCAACCCCTGCTCGTTCGCTCGCATCTGGGTGTCTTTGCCATCACGACGATAGGTTGTATCAACAACGCCGACGAGCTCGTGGACGAGTACTTCTCGAAGGGAGACCGTCAGTTCATGGCCATGAGCTCCGGCAAGGTCAACTCGACCGAGCTTGTCGCCGCGCTCATCAACCAACGCGAGGACTTCGTGGCGGGCATCAAGTTTGCCCAGGAGGTCGTCGACGGATCGCTCACGCTGCTCATCATGACCGATGACGAGCACATCATCGCGGCGCGCGACAAGATGGGTCGCTTGCCCATCCTCATCGGCAAGAACGATGACGGCTACTGCGCGTCCTTCGAGTCCTTCGCCTACGAAAAGCTCGGTTACGTCACCGATTACGAGCTCGGTCCCGCCGAGATCGTCGACATCACCTGCGATGGCTATCGCACGCTCTCCGAGCCGGGCGATGACATGAAGATATGCGCTTTCCTGTGGGTTTACTATGGGTATCCCAACTCCAAATACGAGGGAGAGAACGTCGAGGTCGTGCGCAACCGCAATGGCGCCATCATGGCCCGTGACGAGAAGGCACGCGGTATCCTGCCCGACGTCGATTCCGTTGCCGGCGTTCCCGATTCGGGTGTCGCGCACGGCATCGGCTTCTCCAACGCATCCGGCTTGCCCTACGCCCGTCCGTTCATCAAGTACACGCCCACCTGGCCACGCTCGTTCATGCCGCAGGACCAGTCCATCCGCAACCATGTCGCCAAGATGAAGCTCGTTCCCGTACCCGAGCTCATCGAGGGCAAGAAGCTGCTCTTCGTCGACGATTCGATCGTGCGTGGCACCCAGCTGCGCGAGACGGTTAGCTTCCTTTACGATGCCGGTGCGGCCGAGGTCCACATGCGCAGCGCCTGCCCGCCCATCATGTACGGTTGCAAGTACCTCACCTTCTCGCGCAACAAGGACGACATGGACCTGCTTGCACGACGCATCGTCCAGCAACTCGAGGGCGACGAGGGACAGGAACATCTCGACGAGTACGCGGATGCCACGACCGAGCGCGGCGCGTGCATGCTCAAGACCATATGCGAGGAGATGGGCTTCGATTCGCTCAGCTACCAGTCGCTGCCGGGCATGCTCGAGGCCATCGGCATCGACCCGTCCAAGGTCTGCACCTACTGCTGGAACGGCCGGGAATAGGGGGCACAAGCGAAGCGCACCGACGCAAGGAGCGCTTCTCGAAGGTCAGTCGTTATTGTCCTCGTCCCAGAAGGCCGCGTCGGCCTCTTCCTCGAGACGCAGCTGACGCTCGCGCTCGGCCGCCTCATTCTCGATGCGATGCAGGACGCGCATGGTATCGTTGTCATAGCGTCCGTTCTCGAACAGGTAGTCGTAGAGAGCCTGTGCGTTATTCGCGTAGCCGTAGAACTTCACGCGCTTGCCACTCAAATCGAAGATGAAGTAGGCATTGCGGCCCGGGTGAAACGAGACGCTGACCTGATCCCAGGTGTAGCTTTGCCTCCTAGCCATCCAGTTGGTGTAGACGACGCCGTCGTCTGACACGGTGATCTTCTTGTTGAGGAAACAGCACATGTAGTACAGACCCAGGAGCATGCCCACGACACCGCACGTGCCGACGACTGCGGCGCCAAGGCCGCCCAAATTCTCGCTCATCAGGGCGTAGAGCAGGATGAGGTCACCGCCGAAGAGGAAGACAAGCCCGAAGGCGGCATTCATGCGCACGCGTTCGGTACAGGTAATGGAAGTGGGTGCCGTCATCTAGAGCGCCTCTCGAATCGCAGCGAGCAGCTCGTCATAGGTCTCGAGCGCTGGAATCTCGGGATGGGCCTCCTTGAGCTCGTCGGTGGTTCTGAAAAGGAAGCCGGCCTTCGCGTCTTCGATCATGCAGATGTCGTTGTGGCTGTCGCCGGCGCAGATGGTCTCGTAGCCCATCTCGTTGATATGTCGTGTGACCTGGACCTTCTTCTCGGCCTTACGCATGCGCCAGCCCGTGATGCGCCCATCGTCGTCAACGACGAGCTCGTTGCATAGGATCGTGGGCCATCCGAGCTTCCTCATGAGCGGCGAGGCGAATTGAGAGAAGGTGTCGCTGACGATCATGACCTGCGTGAGCGACCTGAGCTCGTCGAGGAAAGCGCGCGCACCCTCGAAGGGCTCGAGCGTCGCGATGGTGTCCTGGATCTGGGAAAGCTTGAGGCCATGCTCGTCAAGTATGTCAAGACGGTACTGCATGAGCTTGTCGTAGTCGGGCTCTTCGCGTGTGGTGCGCGTCAGCTCCGGAATGTCGCACGCATTGGCGAACTCGATCCAGATTTCCGGAACGAGCACTCCCTCCAGGTCAAGACAAACGACGTTCATGGTCACGATCTCCTCTCGTAATCGGGTTATCCGCAATAGTAGGCGCAGTTGTTGGGCGTTTCGTCAACTTCGACCCTCGTCACCGGAAAGCCCATTTCGACGAGCTTGTCGAAGAAGTGACGCGCGAAGTTCTCGCTCGTGGTGCGCCAGGGAACCACGAGCAGCTTGAAGGTTTCCGACTCGAGCGCGGCGATGGTCTCGGGTGCAAGCGAACCCTCTTCGACGATGAACATGTGGTCGAATTGGGCGACAAGCGAGCGCAGGGCACGCTTGAAATCGCCAAAGTCAACAACCATGTCCTTCTCCTGGCCGCTCGTCTGCAGCTCGTCGACCTCTATCCAGGCTATGACGTGCCACCGGTGCCCGTGAAGGTTCTCGCACTTCCCGTCGTAATCGCTTAGGAAGTGCGCCGCATCGAATGCGCTTTCCGTCTTGAGTCCGTACATATCCCGTTTCCGTTTCCGTGGCTACTTGACGATGACGTCCTGGTTCTTGAGCAGGACGCGCGAATGGGGCGGTACGGATTCGGTGACGAAGGTGTTGCCGGCTATGACGGAGCCTTCCCCGATGACCGTATCGCCGCCCAGGACGCTGGCTCCCGAGTAGATGGTGACGTCGTCTTCGATGGTCGGATGGCGTTTGGTGCCCTTGAGCTTCTGACCCGCGCGCAGCGAGAGGGCGCCGAGGGTCACGCCCTGGTAAATCTTGACGTGGTCCCCGATGATCGTCGTCTCGCCGATGACCACGCCGGTGGCGTGGTCGATGAAGAAGTATTCCCCGATCTGGGCGCCGGCGTTGATGTCCACGCCGGCGACGCTATGGGCGTGCTCGCTCATGATGCGGGGAATGAGGGGCACGTCGGCTTGGTAGAGCTCGTGGGCTATGCGATAGACGAAGATGGCATAGAAGCCGGGATAGGAGAATATGATCTCCTCCTTGGACTGTGCCGCTGGGTCGCCGTCAAAGGCCGCTTGTACGTCCTTGAGCAGAAGTCGCTGTATCGCGGGAAGGCGGTAGAAGAAATCGGAACAGATCTTGCTCGTCTGCTCGTGCACGGCGTCTTCGGACAGGTTCTCGTCGCGGAAGAGGAGCGCCTCGCGCACCTGCTTGCGCAGGGAGTGTTCGATGCGCGTGAGCGTGTCACCGATGAAGTACTTGGGGCCGGTCTCGCAGGGAACCTCCCAGCCAAAATAGCGGGGGAACATGATGCGTCGCACGTCATCGAGAATCTCGATGATGCGTTGCTTGTTGGGAAAGTGCCAATCCTGCTTGGTGAAGAAGATTTCCTCGGCATCGTAGTAGTTCTTCTCGAAATCTTCGACGATGTCGTCAAGTTTACGGTTAAAAATGGCCTTGCTCCTTGTCCCCTGGAAACGCTTGTTGCACACGATACCAATAATCGGGCGCCCATGTTCGCCGCGTTTCGATTTTGTCAGCTTTTCATGGGTTTCGTGAGTGCATATGAAGCTGTCGGGGCAAAAGCGATGCTATAGTTATTCGGTTCACTTCATGACGGCGAAGGGTGGAAATGCTCGAGGAGCGAGACATCATCAGGCACTGCGAGTCGCGCATGCTGCGCCGTGCCCGCAATATCGCCCGAACTGATGACGCGATTTTCGACCGTCGCTGCAGTTACGACACCGGCGAAAAGCCCATCACGCGCCTGCGCGCCAAGGTCAAGAGCACTGCTGACTGGCGCACGAGCTATGACGTCGAGCTTGCCATCGACGAAGATCAGGGCAAGGTCATCGACTATGCCTGCACCTGCGCCGCCTCCTTGTCCAATCCCGGCATGTGCAAGCACGTCGCCGCTGTCTCCCTCATCTATCTCGAGGCGCCTGCGAGCTTCACCGGGCACATGTCGGTTCGCTCGACGCAATCCTCGGCCGGCATCAAGAGGACGCTCAAGGAGACCGCTAGGCATCTGCAGGTCGACGAGGCGATCACGGGTGACGATGCCTTGCAGGGCCTTGTTGACCTCGAACCCTGTCTGGCGTGCGTCAAGGAGGGATGGGGGCTTCGGCTGAGCGTCGCCGGCATCGAGGGAAAGTACGTCATCAAGGATATCCCCCAGTTCCTGTCGCTGTGCCGCCAGGGAAAGTTCCACAGCTATGGCGAACGCCTCGCCTTTGAGCATACGCGCGCCACGTTCACGAAAGCTGCCTGGAAGCTCATCTCCTTCATCGAGCGCTCCATCGACATTCGCGAGCAACTCAGCGACGATGCGCTCAACTCGTATCGCAGCTCGCAGGTCGAGCTGCGCGGTGCGATGATGCTCTCCACTCCGGAAATCGTCGAGCTCCTACACGTTCGCGACGGAGAGACGCTCTATGTCGACGATTGCACGAAACTCAATCACAAGCCCGTCCACACGCGCATCATCGAGGGAAACCCGCCCTTGCATGTCGTATGCTCGCCCCAGGGAAGCGGCGGATACCTACTGGAAAGCGATGTCGATGCGCGCATCATCAGCTACGACGAGGATATCTACGTCTGGGCCGACGAGTTCTTCTACCATTGCGACACGGGCTTTTCAGACTGTCTGCCCTTTCTCGAGAACGTGTACTGCAACAAGAGCGAGCAGGCGTATCTGAGTTCCAACGACGCCACCTCCTTTTGCAAGACGTTGCTTCCCGTCATCGAGCCTTTCGTCGAGATGGAGCTTCCCGACGAGCTCGCCATGCTGCGTCCGCGTTCCTGCGAGGTGGAGATCTACCTTGACCGTGACGGAAGCGCCTGCGTCTGCGAGGCGTACGCCGTCTATGACGAGGAGCGCGTGCCGATCGTCGAGCCTGCCGAACAGATGCGTGCCCTCTCGTACGGACTGCGCGACGAGGAGCGCGAGACGCGCGTCAGAAAGGCGCTCAACCGCTACTTTCCCATCATCGCCAGCTCGGCAAGCGATGCCGGGCACGGTCTGCGCGTATCTGACGACGCCGACATCGCACGCATACTCGCGACGGGCGTCGAGGAGTTTCGCTCGCTCGGGACCCTGTTCACGACGGCCGGATTCGACTCGTTTGTCTCGTCGCGTCGTCCCAAGGTCGTCTTTGGCCTCTCCATCCAATCCAACCTCGTCAACCTCACGGCATCGGTCGATGACCTGCCTAAATCAGAGCTTGCTGCCCTGTTGCGTTCGTATCAGCGCCGCAGGCGCTTTCATCGCCTCAAGGACGGCAGCTTCGTCGACCTGTCGCAAAGTGAGCTTTCCCGTGCCGAGGAATACGCCGGAGAACTTGGCGTCGATGCCGAGTCATTACTGTTGAACGGCGCCAGCTTGCCCCTGTATCGCGCCTTCCAGCTCGACGGGCTCGTCGAGGGCACGCGTCGCGATCACGCGTTCTACGAATACGTGCAGTCCATCGAACGAGCGGGCGAGGTCCGGTCGGAGGTGCCCGGCGGTTTCAACGGTGAGCTGCGTCCCTACCAGGTCGAGGGCCTGACCTGGCTCAACACCATTGCGGCCATGGGATTGGGCGGCATTCTCGCCGACGAGATGGGCCTGGGAAAGACCATCCAGCTGATTGCCTACACGCTTGCCCATCTCGACCAATCACGTGGGTACGGCCCCTCCCTCATCGTCTGCCCGGCATCGGTCGTCTACAACTGGGTTGCCGAGTTCGAGCGCTTCGCGCCTGCCGTGCGCGTCATGCCCGTCGCGGGAAGCAAGGAGGAACGCGAGGCGATGCTCGCGTCGATGACCGGTGACGCGGCCGATGGCGACGAGGTTCCCGATGTTCTCGTGACCTCATATGATTTGCTTAGGCGCGACGTCGAGCACTACGAGCCGCTCAATCTGCACACCGTCTCGCTCGACGAGGCCCAGTACATCAAGAACCACGCGACCATCTCGGCACGCTCGGTCAAGAGCCTCGACGCTCTGCATCGCTTCGCCCTCACCGGCACGCCCATCGAAAACAGGCTCTCCGAGCTCTGGAGCATCTTCGACTTCCTCATGCCCGGCCTGCTGAGCACCTATGAAAGCTTCCGGAGCAGATACGAGCAGCCCATCTTGGACGGTGACGAACGCGCACTCGAGCGCCTGCAGGCGCTGGTCGGACACTTCATCATGCGTCGCATGAAGCAGGACGTCCTCACCGACTTGCCCGACAAGGACGAATCCATCGTCTACACCCAGCTTGAAGACGAGCAGATGAAGTTATACCGTGCGCTCGAGCAGCGCCTGCGCGAGTCCATCAATTCTCGTACGCGCCAGGCGTTCAGCGCCGACAAGATCGCCGTACTCGCCGAAATCACGCGCCTGCGCGAACTGTGCTGCGATCCGGCCCTGCTCTTCGAGAACTACGAGGGAGGGGCCGCGAAGCTCGAGACCATCATCGAGCTCGTCGAGAGCGCTCACGATTCGGGCGAGAAGACCCTCGTGTTCTCCCAGTTCGTGCAGTTCCTCGACATCATCGCCTCCTGTCTGGACGAGCACGGCATCTCGTACTACACGATTACCGGATCAACTCCCAAACGACAGCGCATTCAGCTCGTCAACGAGTTCAACGAGGACGACACGCCCGTTTTCCTCGTCTCGCTCAAGGCCGGCGGCACGGGGCTCAACCTCACGGGTGCCTCCGTGGTCATACATTCCGATCCCTGGTGGAATCTCGCCGCCGAGAACCAGGCGACCGACCGCGCGCATCGCATCGGACAGAAACGCGCCGTCTCCGTCTACAAGGTCATCGCCAAGGACACGATAGAGGAGCGCGTCGTCGCCCTGCAGCATGCCAAGAGCAAGCTGGCAGACAAGCTCGTACGTGGCGACGGGACGCCGCTTGCCTCGCTCACCCGCGACGAGCTGCTTCAGCTGCTCGAGCGATGAGGTCGTGAACGTGAACGGTGAATCGCGTACGGATCGGCTCGAACGCCTGCTTGGCGTCGAGGGTGTGGAGAGGCTCGCTAAAAGCCGCGTCATGGTCATCGGCATCGGGGGTGTGGGCTCGAACTGCGTCGAGGCCCTGGCGCGCGGCGGTATTGGCTCGTTTGTCATCGTGGATGCCGATTACGTGCAGGAAAGCAACGTCAACCGCCAGGCCATCGCCTTTGAGAGCACCATCGGCAAGCCCAAGACCGAGGTCATGCGCGAGATGATCGCGCAGATCAATCCACATGCACAGGTCACGGCGCTGCGAGAGCGCATATTGCCCGACGACGTCGAGGGGCTCTTCGCAGGGCATCCGGTCGACTACTGCATCGATGCGCAGGATACGGTCACGACCAAGCTCGCTATCGCCGCATACTGTGATGAACGTGAACTGCCGCTTCTGAGCTCGATGGGAGCGGCCAACACCTTCGACCCGACGAAGCTCGAGTTCGCCGACATCTACGAGACAAGCTCATGTCCCCTGAGCCGCGTGGTGCGCAAGCAAGCTCGTAAGATGGAAATCCGCCACATGCGCGTACTCTATTCGACCGAACAGCCTGCCGAGACACAGGCACGTGATGGGGCCGAGCGCAGCGAACGCAGTGATTTGGGCACGATGTCCTATATTCCCGCGATCATGGGCCAGATGCTCGCGGCGCGCGCGATATGCGACGTGCTCGGAATCGAGTGGACATGATCGAGCGCATCGAGGATGTGGATGACGAGCGGCTGCGCTTCTACTCGAAGTTCACGGACGCGCAACTCATGAACTATCCGAAAGGCTCATCCGGCATGTTCATCGCCGAGTCGCGTCTCGTTATCGAGCGTGCGATGAAGGCCGGTGCGCGTCCCGTTTCGCTCTTCGTCGAGGACCGCTGGTTCGATCCATCACGCGACCTGGTCAATGCCATCGAGGCAATCGACCCGAAGATTCCCATCCTTCGCGTCACGCATGCGCAAATGCAGGAGATTACCGGCTATCAGGTCACACGCGGTCCGCTCGCCGCGTTCATGCGCCCCGAGCTTCCGAGTCTTGACGAGCTTTTGTCCGACGCGCATCGTGTCGCGGTACTCGAGGGCATCACGAACTTCACGAACATCGGCGCGATTTTTCGCAGCGCGGCCGCGTTGGGAGTCGATGCGGTGCTCGTCACGCCGGGTTGTCATGACCCACTCTACAAGCGCGCCTCACGCGTGTCGATGGGTACGGTGTTCCAGGTGCCATGGGGAAGGGTCGATAGCGTCGAGAAGCTACGAGCACACGGCTTCGTCACAGCGGCACTCGCGCTCGAGCCTGATGCCGTCGCGCTTGATGATCCCGCTCTCAAGCGCATCGATAAGCTCGCCTTGGTTCTGGGAAGCGAGGGCTATGGCCTGGATGGTGCAACCATCGAGGCCTGCGACTTGAGCGTCATCATCCCGATGGAACACGAGGTCGACTCTCTCAACGTCGCCGCCGCAAGTGCCGTGGCCTTCTGGGAGCTGCGTGCACGTCGTTAGGCTCTTGCCCAATCGTCGGGCACGTTTCCCGTCTCGCGCATGTAGGCGACATCCTGTGGGCTTGCCTTCATGGCATCGACGACACACAGGCAGCGCTCGCACACCGTGAACCAGATGACGAAGCCGTCGTAGACGAGCCAGAACATGCGATTCTCGTCGGTGTGGCGCGTGTACGCCGGACGAGGGTCCTGTCGCAGCACCTGGTACAGACCCGCGCGAGTGGAGGCGGGGATGATCTGCTCGAGCTTTCTCGGCACGATGATCTGTTCCATCGTCGGCCAGGTAACCTCTCCTCGCCAGCCTTCGCTTGCCCCGGAAACGCAGTGCTCGTTCTTGAGGTAGGGATACAGGGCGAAGACGGGCGTGCCGTCTGCCATGTCTCCGCCGAAAAACGACAACGAGGCATGATCATATGCACGTACCTGCACGCACGAGAGCGCAAGCGCATTGGGACGAAAGCTCGACCGACTGGCAAAGACGCCGACGCGTTTCGTTCCGCCCAGGAGGGGAGGACGAACGGTCTTCGACCAGGCGCTTGCATCCTTGATGTTATGGGTGAACATCCACAATACGATGATGGAATCGCCGGGCTCGATTCCCATTGACCCGATATCCGGTGCATGTGCAGAATCAAAGACGATGCGCGAGCTCGCACGGCTCACGAGGCCGGGCTGTCGCGGTACGCCGAACTTCGTCAGATAGGGGCTCTTGATATGTCCAATGGGTTGCAGGAGCATCACGGACCTTTCATCACTGGTACCATATTCTAGACGAGAGATCGCATCACACGGGCGCGATACAAGATGCACAGACGGGATGGACATGGAGCTTTTGGCGCCTGCGGGCGGGTTCGAGCAACTGCAATATGCGATACGCTTCGGCGCTGATGCCGCCTACATGGCCTGCGACCGCTTCGGCATGCGCCAACGCGCGAGCAACTTCGCCCTCGACGAGATTCCTGCGGCCATTGACTACGCCCATGCTCGTGATGTCAAGGTGTACGTGACACTCAACATCGTCATGCACGATGATGACATCGAAATGCTCGGATCGTATGCACGGACGTTACGTGATGCGGGCGTCGATGCCTTCATCATCGGCGATCTGGGCGCGGCGCGGCTCGTACGCGAGATCGCCCCCGAAGTCGACCTGCACGTGAGCACCCAGGCAAGCGTTTCGAATGCCCTGGCCGCACGTGCGTGGTACGAGCTTGGGGCAAAGCGAATTGTCTGCGCACGCGAGATGTCTCTTGAAGGCATAGCGCAAATGCGAGAGCGGATTCCCGACGACCTGCAGCTCGAGGCCTTCGTGCACGGTGCCATGTGCATGGCCTATTCGGGTCGCTGCCTCATCAGCGATTACCTGACGGGCCGCAGTGCTCTTTCGGGTCATTGCACGCAATCGTGTCGTTGGCACTACACGCTCGAGGAGGAGAAGCGCCCTGGCGGGCATTATCCCATCGAGGAAGATGAGCATGGCAGCTACATCATGAACGCAGAGGACCTCAACATGCTCGCGCATCTGGAGGAGCTCGAGGGAGTCGGCATTGACTCCATCAAGATCGAAGGGCGCAACAAGAAAGCCTTCTATGTCGCGACTGTCGTCAACGCTTACAGGAACGTTTTAGACGGCAAACCCGTAGCGGATTTCGCGCACGAACTCGAAGTCGTTTCACATCGTCCGTACTCGACGGGCTTCTACTTCGGCCCGGCGCATCAGGCGCAGGCGACGGACGAGCGCACGCAACTCGTGGAATGGGCCGCCGAGGTGCTCGCCTGCGATGAGAAGGAGCCGGGTACCTGGTCAGTCGAGGCACGCTGCCGCAATGGCTTTGACGAGACGACACCGCTTGAAGCGTTGAGTCCCGAGATGCCCGTGCGTCCCATAACGATTCGCGGGCTTTGCCATGTCGAGGAGGAGCCACCCGTACCCGTGCCACGCGCGAACCGTGCCATGGAGCGCTACCGCTTCGACTGCAACGAGCCTCTTGAGCCGTATACCATCATCCGCATGCCAAAGTAACGCAAATGTGCAGGCAGATCACCTCGCTTCGACGGTCGCTTCCCGACGGCCCGCTGCGCGGTCCTTACGGCGCGCTCCCTTGTACCTCCGCTCGATGACCTGCCTGCACATTTGCAGAAACCCACGGAAATACGCGAGGGTATCCGGTCGTGGACATCTGGAGCAGATGACCGATTTTCGCGAAGCGGGTTTGCGAGGACTGTTTGAGCACGCGGTCTGCGCGTGCGAGTTTCCCTAAAGGGACTAGCTTTGCGTCGCCGCAGCAGCTTCGCGAAAATCGGTCATCGGGTGCGAGAGAAAGTCCACGACCGGATGTTCTCGTGTTCCTATTCGTCGAGAGTCGTGATGATGGCGTTGTCGACGAGGTAACGGCTGGCGGCGTAGCGCGCGGCGACCTCGCGCAGCGCGAAACCGCGGCCGCTCGACTCCATCTCCTGGCGCACGAGATCTGGGTTCATGGGGTTGAGCTCGGCGCAGGCGCCGTCGATGTCCTCATCGGTCACGACAAGCCCCTCGTGCTCGAACAGCGCATCGAGTGCATAGTCGCAGCGAAGCGTCTGCCGTGCCTGCATCATGATGCCGACCTTGTAGTTTTGCTCGCCGCCCTGCTCCTCGATGAAGTCTGCCATCGTGACTCCTTGCTGGGAGAGCTGGTTGCGCAGCGTCGCCTCAATCGACGTGGCGGTCGCGTCGAAGGCCTCGTCGGGAATCTCGCCCTCGAGGCGCTTGGCGAGCTCGGTTTGCGCGATCGTGATGAGCTGCATCTCATAGTCGTGCATGGCCTGGGTCTCGAAGGAGAGGCGTATCTCCTCGCGCAGCTTGTCGATGGAATCGTAGCTCGGCATGACGCGCTTGACCCACTCGTCGGTGAGTTCGGGAAGAACCTCTTCCTTCATCTCCTTGACGGTCACCGTGCAATCGTAGGTACGCATGACACGCAGGCCGTTCGAGTCGTAGCCCTCGCCTTCGAACTCGAAGCTCTTCGTCTCGCCCACGTCCATGCCCAGCAGCTGCTCGTCGAAGCTCTTGGGCATGAAGCCACGGCCCATCGAGTAGATGCGGCTGTCCGTGCTGATGCTGCTCAGACGCTCGCCGTCGAGGCGCACCTCGATGGCGATGAGGAAGCTGTCATTAGGACCGACCGGATGCGGCTCGGCGGTGACGAAGTCCGAATACATGTTCATGTTTGCGCGTATCTCCTCGTCGACATCGACGTCGACGGATTTGAATGGCGGCACGGTGATCTCCACGGGATCATACGAGCTGAGGGTGAAACGGGGCTTGGGAATGACGTCGACCTGGAAGGCGAAGGCATGTCCTCGCTTGAAACCGGGAGCGGGTTGGATCTTGGGTTGGGCCAAGGGGGTGATGCCACGCTGGTCGAGGGCGAAGGGGACGAGCATGTTCATTGCCTGCGATTGGAGGATGGAGTCGACGTCGTTTACGCCAAGGTGCTCGGCCAGCGCATCGGCAACGGTCCTTTCGGGATCGGGACGTAGGCCAAATCTGCTCGCGATTGCCCCCTGCGCGCGATCGAGCGCCCGGTCAACCTCCTGGGCGGTCGCCGTGATGCTCAGGCGAATCGCGCCGTCTTCGAGTTGCTTTTCCTTGACCTTCATCTTGCAGCCTTTCTAGTCCGAAAGCCCCATTTGGAGCAGGTAGATCTCCTCGCGCATCTCGCGTGCGAGCGACTGGGATATCTTTCCCGATTCGTACATCTCCTGTATCTCGTCGAGTTCGAGTCGCAGCCCCTCCGCCTGCACGTCGGCAAGACCCGGCAAGTCGTCCGGATCCGTCGTGGGCTCGAGGTGGAGACTCCCCGTGTCAGTTCTGACGATGCTATGCTGACCGGCGGTCTCGGGGACCGACGCGATGATGCCCTGGGCGTTGTCGAGGGCGCGAAGCTGGGCCCGCAGGGCGGAGAGCAACGCCTTGTGCTCGCCGAGAAGGGCGAGGGCCGCCTGGACGCGGGCATCGTCCGGCTCATGGCTTGCCAGCTCGAGGTAATCGACGGCGACGCGCTCGACGTCGATCTTGAACTCGAGCTTCTTGCGGGTCTCGTTGGTACTCGTGACCTGGTCCTGGATCTTGCGCATCGTCGACGTGGAGCCCGCGAGAGGCTGGGTCTGGCGATTGGACGTGAGCAGCGTCTTCTTGCGCGTGAGCAGCTTGAGCATGCGATCGACGCGTTTGAGGTACGTGGTTCCCAGGCGCTTGTCCACCTCGTCGTGAGCTATGGCCTCTTTGATGAAGTCCCTCTGGTGCAGCAGTACCTCCTGGCGCAGGAAGCGTAGCTGCCGGCCCGAGACGGACCGACGGCGCGCGGCGGTGAGCCTGCGGTGGTACATGCGCATGACACGTCCCGTCGCCTGCTTGTTCTCGACGGTCTGGCGGCGCTTGAGGCCCGAGATGACGTTTTGGATCATCTCTATCTCGTATTCGGGATCGAGCTCGTCATCGTCATCTGTCTCGGACTTGGGCGCGATGAGCGGCACGACGAAGTTGGCGAGCAGCAACGTCACGACGATCACGCCACAGACGAGAAAGAGGAGCAGGTCGCGCTGGGGAAACACGGCACCCGAGGCGACGGTGAAGGGGATGGTCGAGGCGATGGAGAGCGACACGGCGCCTTTGGGGCCGCATAAGGTCGTGACCAGGGCATTTCGAATTGCGGGACCACCGAGCTTCATGCGCTTACCCGTCTCCGGATTATCGGAGAGCAGGTCGGCGCAGAGTATCCACAGGAAACGCACGCCGACGATCACGGCGGTGAGAATGAGCACGAGGCTGAAGATCCAGAAGAGGTCAGCGGAATTCTCCTGCAGGGCCGGCGCGAGGGTGGAGGAGAGCACGATGCCGAGGTTGACGAAGATGACGCCGTTGAGCACGAAGGAAAAGAGATGCCAGACGCTTTCCGAGGCTATGTTGAGACGAGTGGAGAACGTCGAGAAGCTCCGGGAGCGAACCGTCATGCGTTGTGGAATGTAGGAAATGAGCAAACCTGCCGCCACCACGGCGAGGATGCCACTCACATGGAACCTGGTGGCGACCAGGTAGACGAAGAAGGGGAGGAAGAGCTCGAAGCATACGTGCACGGTGGCGCTTTCCACGCCAGCGCGTCTCATGCGCTGCATGATGAAGAAGGCGATGGCCCCGAGGAACAGCCCGAGGACGATGCCGCCGACGAACTCCACGACGAAGGTCCAGCTGGCATTGGCGAGCGAGAAGGAGCCGGTGACCGCCGCGGCGATGGCAAACTGGAACGAGACGATGCCCGAGGCGTCGTTGAGAAGCGCCTCGCCGAGAAGGGAGGCCTTCTGGCGGCTCCCGAGCTTGACGGTCTTTCCGAGGGAGGCGACGGCGACGGCGTCAGTGGGGCCCAAGGCGGCGCCCAGGGCGAACGCGGCCGCAAGCGAAATGGAGGGAACGAGCCAATGCAGCACGAAGCCGACTACGAGAACGGAGACCACCACGAGCGCGATGGCGAGAGAGAGCACCGTGTTGCGATTGTCCCACAGTATCCGGTTGCTTATGTTGCGCGACTCGTCGAAGAGCAGCGGGGCGATGAACATGACGAGGAATAGCTCGGAGTTGATCGTCACGTCGATGGGAAGATCCGCGAAGAAGTAGGTGGCGACCCCGACCGCCATCTGCACGAGCGGCAGGGAAACGCCGCGCAGGAACTGGTCGAGAACAGACGAGACGAGGACGGCTCCGACGTAGAGCAGGGCTATGACAAGGTATTCCATGGAGTCGCTCTTCGTCCTTTCGCGTCGACGGCCCTCGTGCGTCAAGATACCCCTAAGGTACCGTATCTTGCCCCGTCATGGACCCGCGGATGGGAAAAATAAGGCATATTCCCGTCAAACGACGCTTGTATTAAAATATCGCATCTACATGTTGGCGTACGATCAAGGAACCACCACATGCTCATCGAAGCGCTCAAGGCATTTCTCATCGGCCTTGTCGAGGGGTTGACCGAATGGTTGCCGATCTCCTCGACGGGTCACATGATTCTCGTCGACGAATTCGTCAAGCTCGACGTGTCGTCGACCTTCCTCGAGCTTTTCCTCGTCGTGATCCAAATCGGGGCGATCATGGCCGTGATCATCCTCTACTTCACGAAGCTCAATCCCTTCTCGCACAAGAAGACGCCCGCGCAGCGCAAGGGCACTTGGCGTCTGTGGGGCATGGTCGTCATCGGCTGCGTTCCCGCGGCCATCGTCGGCCTGCTCTTCGATGACTGGGTGACCGAGCACTTGCACAACGCCTGGGTCGTCGCGGCGATGCTCATTCTCTACGGCGTCATCTTCATCGTGCTCGAGCGACGTAATCGACGCCTGTACGTCCAATACGTCCACGACACCGGACAGCTTGACCACAAGCCGAGTCCCGACGAGATGTTTCCCATCAAGACCGTCGACGAGATAGGCCCGGTTTCCGCGTTGAAGATCGGATTGTTCCAGTGCCTCGCCATTATCCCGGGCACGAGTCGCAGTGGTGCCACCATCATTGGCGGAATGCTCACGGGCTGCTCGCGAACGGCTTCGGCGGAATTCACCTTCTTCCTCGCCATTCCCATCATGTTCGGATGGGGCATCGTCAAGGCGTTCAAGTCCTTCGTCACCGCCGGGCTCGTCATGACGATGACGGAGGTGGTCGTCCTCGTCGTCGGCATCGTCACCGCTTTCGTCGTCTCCGTGCTCTCGATCAAGTTTCTCATGGGGTATATCAAGAACAACGACTTCACGGCCTTCGGCGTCTATCGCATTGTCGTCGGCATCGTCGTGCTCGCGTATTTCGGCGTGAAGCTGCTGATCGCCTAGGTCGGGGAAGGAGGGACGATGGAGGCAACCATATTGCTCGCCCTGCAGTCGCTGCGCCTGCCCGTGCTCACGCAGCTCGCCGCCCTCGTCTCGGCCTTTGGCAACTATGCGTTCATCTGGGTCGTCATCGGCATCTTGCTCATCGTCTTCGCGCACAGAAACGACGTTGGCATCACCGTGATATTCACCGTGATCCTTGCCGGCATAATCGTCGGTTTCATACTCCAACCCATGTTCGCGCATGTCCGCCCCTATGACGCCGGCATCGGCGTGAGCGCCGTGATGGGCGTGAGCAGGACGGGGTATTCGTTCCCGAGCTTCCATGCGGCAACGTCATTTGCCGCCGCGACGGTCATCGCCATGATCGCGGGGCGTCGGTGGGGGAGCTGGGCGTTCGTCGGAGCCGTTCTCATATCGTTGTCCCGCGTGTATCTGGGTGTGGAGTGGCCCATCGACATCGTCGTCGGAGCCGTTGTCGGCGTTCTCGTCGGCGTTGTCTCGGCATGGGTATACAATCAGTTCCTGCACGACCTCATCCGCGATTATCCCGGCGTCAATCGCGCGCGTAGCGGGCGCAGGTCCGTCAGCTCCGCAAGTGCGCCGCGCCGCGGAAGGTAGCTCCGCGTAACCGTCTTGGCCTTCGAGCGAAAGGAAAAGGACATGTCAGAAGACCAGAATGCGTCAATCGAGATCGAGAAGCATCGCGCCGTCATCGACTCGCTCGACGAGCAGATCGTCACGCTTCTCAACAAGCGCGCCAAGGAGGCGCTCGACATTCGCGCTCTCAAGCCGCAGGCGCAGATGGGTCTCTATGACCCCAAGCGCGAGGAGGAGATCTTCACGCGGCTCGAGGATTTCAACGATGGTCCCATGTACAACGATGACATCCGCGAGATATACGCGACGATTCTCAAGGTCATGAAGGAGATCCGAGCATGAGCAAGGCATACGTTCCCAATCGCGAAGCCGACCAGGTGATCATCTTCGCCGGTCCCTGCTCCGTGGAAAGCACCGAGCAGTTCGATATCGTCGCCGAGGGCCTGAGCAAGATGGGCCTGTCGTGGATTCGCGGTGGCGCCTTCAAGCCGCGCACGAGCCCGTATTCCTTCCAGGGTCTTGGTATCGAGGGTGTCAAGATCATGGAAGACGCCGGCAAGAAGCACGGTCTCAAGACCATCACCGAGGTCGTCGACACGACGCACGTGGTCGAGGTGCTCGAGCATGTCGACGGCATCCAGATCGGCACGCGCAACATGGCGAACTTCGAGCTCCTGAAGGTCATCGGCAAGGCGACCGAAGACTCGCATCAGCCCGTCCTCTTCAAGCGTGGCATGGCGGCCACCATCGACGAATGGCTTTCCGCCGTCGAGTACATCACGCAGTACGGCAATCCCAACGTCATGCTCTGCGAGCGCGGTATCCGCACTTTCGAGAACGCGACGCGCTTCACGCTCGACATCGCCGCGGTGCCCGTCGTCCACCAGCGCTCGATGTATCCCATCTGCGTGGACGTGAGCCATCCGGCCGGCCAGACGGCGCTCGTCGGCGACCTTGCCAAGGCCGCCATCGCCGCCGGTGCCGATGCGCTCATGATCGAGGTGCATCCCGATCCCAAGACCGCCAAGTCCGATGCATCCCAGCAGCTCACCTTGCCGCAATTCGAGGAACTCCTCGACGAGCTCAGGCAGGTGGCGTCGGCCGTCGGCAAGAGGATCGTCTAGTGGTCGACCTCTCGTCACTTAACGAAGCCCAAACCGAGGCGGTCCTCACGAGTGAGGGGCCGCTTCTCGTTTTGGCGGGCGCTGGAAGCGGCAAGACGCGCGTGCTCACCTACCGTATCGCGCACCTTGTCGACGACCTTGGCGTCGCCCCCTGGAACATTCTCGCGGTGACTTTCACCAACAAGGCCGCAGGCGAGATGCGCGAGAGGCTCGCAGGGCTCGTCGGCGGCGGCTTGCGTGGCATGTGGATCTATACGTTCCACAGCATGTGCGTGCGCATCCTGCGCGCAAACGCCGAAGTCCTCGGCTATGGCGAGGACTTCACCATCTACGATAGCGATGACTCCAAACGCCTCGTCAAGGACATCATGGCCGATTACGGTTATACGGGCCGTAGCTTTTCCGAGAACGCCGTCCGCTCACGCATCTCGTCATCGAAAAACGAGCTCGTCGGCGCGCGCGATTACAAGCCGCGTCCTCATGACCCGCTCGACAAGGCAACGGCAGAGGTCTTCAAAGCCTATCAGCAGCGCCTCAAACGCGCCAACGCGATGGACTTCGACGATTTGCTCGTCAACGTATACGTGCTGCTCTCGCAGCATCCGGACATCTGCCGCGAGTACGGTCAGCGCTTTCGCTACATCCTCGTCGACGAGTACCAGGACACCAACAAGGCGCAATACGAAATCACCAAGCTGCTCGCCGCCGAGCACGGAAACCTCATGGTCGTCGGTGATGATGACCAGTCGATCTACTCGTGGCGCGGTGCCGACATTCGCAACATCCTCGAGTTCGAGCGTGACTGGCCCGAGGCAAAGACCGTGAAACTCGAGGAAAACTACCGTTCGACGGCAACGATCCTCGAATGCGCAAACGCCGTCATCGCCCACAACCAGTCCCGCAAGAGCAAGGAGCTCTTCACGCGTGGCGAGAGGGGCGAGAAAGTCGCCGTCTTCCTTGCGGCGGACGAGCGTGACGAGGGCCGCTGGATCGCGGCGACGGCCGATGACCTGCATGCCAGGGGAAGCAGCTACAACGACATCGCCGTCTTCTATCGAACGAATGCGCAATCGCGCATACTCGAGGACATGTTTCTGCGTGCGGGCGTTCCGTATCGCATCGTCGGCGGTACGCGCTTCTTCGATCGCGCCGAGATCAGGGACGTCACGGCCTATCTCAAGGTCATCCTCAACCCGGCCGATGACGTGAGCTGCATGCGAATCATCAACACGCCCCGACGCGGCATCGGCAAGACGACCATAGAGCGCATATCGCTCACGGCCATGCAGCGCGACATTCCCTTCCTGGAGGCTACCCGCTCCGAAGCGCTCGATCCGGCCTGCCGCGCCGCCACGCGGCGCTCCCTCGAGCAGTTCATCGCGCTCATCGACGAGGCCCGCACGTACAGGGGTGACTTGTATGCCGTGGTGGACATGATCGTCGAGAAGACGGGGCTCATCGAGGCACTCGAGGCGCAGAACACCGAAGAGGCACGTGGCCGTATCGAGAACATACGAGAGTTCCTCGGCGTCGTGCGCGATTACGTCGACGAGCACGAGCTCGTTCCCGACCGCGGCGTGCGTGATGCCGGCGATGGAAATGAAGTCGAGTTGACCTATCACGAGCCCACGCTCGGCGACTTCATGGAATGGCTGAGCCTGAGAACCGACCTCGACTCCCTTGAAAACGACCAAATGGATTCCGTCACGTTCATGACGGTGCATTCGGCCAAGGGCCTCGAGTTCGACAACGTCTTCGTCGCCGGCATGGAGGAATCGATCTTTCCACACACGGCGTCGATGCTCGAAAACGGCGTGGAGGAGGAGCGTCGTCTTGCCTACGTCGCCATCACGCGCGCACGCAAGCGCCTCTTTCTCACCTGCGCGGCTCGCAGGCGGATCTTCAACGACACGCAGGCCAATGCCCGCAGCCGTTTTATCTCCGAGATGCCCGAGGAGCTCCTCGCCTCCGAAGGCGTCGGGTCGCTAGGTTACTCGGGAACGGGATGGGAAAAACGTGGCGATCGCCGGGGCATTTCCGGAAGCGGCCAGGGCGAGGAGATGTATGGCGGACGTGTCTATGGTAGCGGTGGATATGCCGCGGCGCACGATACCGCCCGCGAAGACGTGACCCCCACGACTGCAAACGACTTTGCAGAGGGAGACCGCGTCGAGCACAAGACCTTCGGACCGGGTGTTGTCGTCGGCATGGACGGAGACAAGATTTCCGTCTACTTCAAGAAGAGCGGCAAGACGAAGACGCTTCTCAAGGGATATGCGCCCATCGTCAAGCTCGGCTAAAGGTATAATCGCGATATTTCGATTTCGAGGAGAGGATTCCATGGCACAGATTTACGTAGTCGGTCACAAGAACCCCGACAATGACTCGATCATGGCGGCATACACCTATGCCAATCTCAAGAACATGACCGATTCCGAAAACACGTACGTTCCCGTGCGCCTGGGCGAGCTTCCCGCCGAGAGCGCCATGCTGTTCGACGAGTATGGCATCGAGCCGCCCGCCCTCATCGAGCGCGTGGGGGAAGGCGACGTGCTCGTTCTCGTCGACCACAACGAGATGGGACAGGCCGTTGACGGCATCGAGGATGCCGAGGTCGCCGAAATCATCGACCACCATCGCATTGCCGACGTGTCCACGTCGGCGCCCATCACCTTCATTAACCTTCCCTGGGGCTCCACCACCTCGATCATCACGAAGCTCTACGAGTACTTTGGCATTACCACGGACGAGCAGATCGCCGCTTGCCTGTTATCCGCCATCCTCACCGACACGGTGATTCTCAAGTCACCCACGGCGACCGAGACGGATGCCAGGCACGTCGAGAAGCTTGCCAAGGTGCTCGACGTCGACCCGGTCGAGTTCGGCATGAGGATCTTCAAGTCCCGTGGCGGCGACGATGACGTTTCCGTCGAGGACATCTGCAGCCGTGATTCCAAGGAGTTCAACTTCGGCGGCAAGAAGTGCTGGATTGCCCAGTACGAGACCGTCGACCTCGAGGGATTGCGCAAGCGCACGGACGACATCGCCGAGCAGGTAGCCAAGATCCAGGAAGAGGGCGGCTACGATGCCGCGCTCATGCTGCTGACCGACATCATCGTGGAGGGCAGTGACTTCGTCGCCGCGGGCGACACGGACTTCATCGCCGACGCCTTCGAGATTTCGTTCGAAAACGGCCCGGTCTGGATGCCCGGCGTCTTGTCGCGCAAGAAGCAGGTCGCCGCGAAGCTTATCGACTACGCGGGCTAGATTGGATGCGGTGCATGACTCCATGAAGGGAATCGAGAGCACATACCTGTACGCGCACGGGGGATATTTCACGGTCATCGCCGTCGGCGTTCTGATCATCATCGCCACGCTCGTCCTCTCGCAGCTGCTCGTGACCATCATGCACCGCGCCCTCAACAAGACGACCGGTGGCGAAGTGGGCGGTTCGATCATCGCCAACGTCATTCGCGTGGGCGTCTGGATCGTGGGCCTCTCCATCTTGCTCAAGGCATGCTTCGACTACAACACCGCCGTGCTCTGGGGTGCCCTCGGCATTGGCGGCATCGCCTTGTCCCTTGGCCTGCAAAACACCATATCGAATCTCATAGGTGGCCTGCAGATGTCGCTTTCGCGTGACCTCACGCTCGGCGATTGGGTCACGGTCGGAAACATCACGGGACAGATCAAGGACATCACCTGGCGCGTCATGAAGGTCCAGGATTCCTCCGGGAACAACTACATCCTGCCCAATGCCATGCTCAACACGACGGCCATCAGCGTTCTTCCCCCGTACCAGACCATTTCGCTGCCCCTGGTCTTTTCCGACAGCATCGACCTTGACTCGGTCCAGACCGACATTCCGCAGATTGCGTATGCGGCGCTCGAAAAAGGCGGTTACCTCTACGAGGACATGAGGCCGGTTCTCTCCATAGATGGCACGGATCTCAATTCCGTCAACGCGACACTGGCCATCTACACGAGTTACGAATACTCCTCCATGCAGATTCGCAAATGCGTCATTCCGCCGATCGTCGAGCGCCTCAGGTCGGCCCATGCGCTTGCCTCCTTTAACGGGTGACGCGAAGTACCCGCCTCTTCTCGCGCATCAGCTCGCCGTGTTCGGCTAAAATGATGACTTCGTATGCAAAGACCCTGAAAGGAACCAAGCCCCGTGCGCGCGCTAGTCGAAGACATCATCTCAACCGCAGTCCAATCAGCAATCCGGTCGGGGGAGCTTCCCCTCGAAGACGTTCCCGAGATAGGCGTCGAGCGTCCTCGCGACCTCTCTCATGGTGACTGGGCATCTTCGGTCGCCATGCGATGCGCCAAGCAGGCTCACATGAATCCGCGCGAGATCGCCCAGATCGTCGCCGCGCACATCGAGACCGCACCCGAAATCGAATCGGTCGAGGTCGCCGGTCCCGGCTTCATCAACATCAGGCTTTCCGATGCCGCTCTGCAGGGCATCTTTCGCGTGGTCCGGAGCGAAGACACGGCCTATGGCTCCAGCCATGCCGGAGATGGCATCAAGGTCGACCTCGAGTTCATTTCCGCCAATCCCACCGGTCCCATGCACCTTGGACACGGTCGGTGGGCGGCGCTCGGCGACGCGATGGCAAACGTCCTCTCATTCGCAGGCTATGATGTGACCCGCGAGTTCTACATCAATGACGCGGGCAACCAGATGGACATCTTCGCCGAATCCGTTGCCATTCGCTACCTGCAAGTTGCACGGCTCATCACCGAAGGCGCGGCGACCAGCGTGGAGGACGCCTGCCGGCTCATCATCGAGAACATGGAATCGTATCGAGCCGAGCTTCCCGAGAACTGCTATGCCGGTGCCTACGTCATCGATATCGCCGGCATCATCTACGATTCGGAAGGGCCCGCCTGGGTCGACGCGGATCCTGACGAACGCGCCGCCCACTTCAAGGAACTCGCGTACAAGACCGTCTTCGACCACACCAAGGAGCTCCTTTCCGGCTTCGGCCTCGAGTTCGACGTGTGGTATTCCGAGCGCAGCACCTACGCACAGAACGATGATGGCAGCTCGCGCCTCACCCGTGCACTCGACGCCCTGCGCGAGGGAGGCTACCTCTACGACAAGGATGATGCCGTCTGGTTCAGGACGACGGACTTTGGCGACGACAAGGACCGCGTGCTCGTCAAGGCCGATGGCAGCTACACGTACTTCGCCCCGGACATCGCCTATCACAAGAACAAGCTAGACCGCGGCTTCGACCGCTGCATCGACATCCTGGGCGCCGACCACCACGGCTACATCAAGCGCATCCAGTCGGTCGGTCACGTCTTTGGCCATCCGGGCCAGCCCGAGGTCGTCATCGGCCAGATGGTCAACCTCTTTCGTGATGGCGAGCCCGTTCGCATGTCCAAGCGCACGGGTGAGATGGTGAGCTTCGAAGAGGTTCTCGACGAAGTCGGAGCCGATGCCACGCGCTTTCTCATGCTCGCGCGCTCGACCGACCAGGCAATTGACTTCGATATCGAGCAGGCCAAGAAGCAGGACTCGACCAATCCGGTCTACTACGTCCAATATGCGCATGCACGCATATGTTCGATATTGCGCAAGGCAGCGGGCGTCGAAGATGCAAATGCCGATCCCGATGCGATTGCCGCATCGCTCATTCCGCAAGATGCCGACCTCTCGCCTCTCACCCATGAGACTGAGCTCGCCCTCGCCCGCCGCATCGACGAGTTCGGCGAACTTGTCGCGGGTTGCGCGCGTGACCTCGCTCCGTTCAGACTCACGCACTACGCCACGAGCCTGGCCGGGGAGTTTCACCAGTTCTATACCCAATGCCACGTCATCGGCGATGACGAGCGGCTCACGACCGCACGCCTCTACGTATGCGACGCGACGCGACGTGTCCTGAGAAACGCCCTGTCGCTCCTTGGCGTGTCGGCTCCCACGAGCATGTAACGAAGGAGAGACCCACATGTCCATTGCACCAACACGCGAGCACGTCCTGCCCGACTACATGAAGGCCTCTGACCTGCTCAAGGTCGCCCCCATGAGCATGGAAGTCGACGGCGACAAGGTGATGCTCGACGGCATCGATTTGCGCGATATCGCTCGCGACTTCGGTACCGCGCTCTACGTCTACGACGAGGCGCATATCCGACGTCAGCTCGCGAGCTACCGTGACGATTTCCGCACGTGCTACCCCCAAAGCGACATCGTCTACGCGGCCAAGGCCTTCTGTTGCGTTGCGATGGACAAGATCGTCGCCGACGAGGATTGCTACATCGACGTGGCCAGCGGGGGAGAGCTCGCCATCGCCAAGGCGGCGGGATTCCCGATGGAACATGTCTTCGCCCAAGGTAACAACAAGTCGCAACGCGAGATCGAGGAGTACGTCGACGCCGGCGTCGCATGCTTCGTCGTCGACACGCACGAGGAAATCGAGCGCGTCTCCGCATACGCGAGCGCGCAGGGCGTCACGCAGAAGATCATCATCCGCGTGTGCCCCGGCATCGAGGCCGACACCCATGCCTACATCCAGACGGCCAACGAGGATTCCAAGTTTGGCTTCAACATCCGCAACGGAGCGGCCGAGGAGGCCCTCGTCTACGCCCTGACGCTGCCGGGCATCGAGGTCGCGGGCTTCCATTGCCACATTGGCTCGCAGATCTTCGAGCTCACCTCCTATGTCGAGGCGATCAAGACGATGTTCGGGTTCATGAACGACATGAGGCAGGCACATGGATTCGTCGCGCAAATCTTCGACATGGGCGGCGGCCTTGGCATTCCCTACACCATCTACGATCGTCCCTCGACCATCGCGCAGTTCGCCCAGATCGCGACGGGGGCCATTCACGCCAACTGCAGCGAGTACGATTATCCGTATCCCCACATCTTCGTGGAGCCCGGCCGCTCGATCGTCGCAAATGCCGGCATCACGCTCTACACCGTCGGGTCGGTCAAGACGGTTCCCGGCATCTGCACCTACGTCGCCATCGATGGTGGCATGACCGATAACATTCGTACGGCGCTCTACGGTTCGAAGTACGAGGCTTTCGTCGTCGAGCGCGCCGACAAGCCGCGCGACGTGATTTGCGATATCGTCGGCAAGCACTGTGAGTCCGGTGACGTCGTCGTCAAGAACGCGCCCCTGCAAGCCTGCGAGGCCGGCGACCATATCTGCGTGCTCGGCACCGGCGCGTACTGCAACGAGATGGCGAGCAACTACAACAAGCAGGTACGCCCCGGTATCGTATTCGTGCGCGATGGCGCCGTCCGCGAGGTCGTGCGTCGCGAGACCTACGACGACCTGCTCGCCCGCGACATATGCTCGTAAGCTCACACGTGTTCCGAAAAGGGAGATAATCATGAAGCAGGTGAAGATAGGACTGGTGGGATGCGGAACCGTCGGTGGTGGTTTCGTGCGCATACTTCAAAGGCACCATGACGACTTCATGAGGCATGCCGGCGTCGACATGGTCATTTCCAAGGCCACGACACGCACCTCATCTAAACTCAGGGTCCTTGGCATTCCCGACGAAGCCATCGTCGATTCCTACGAGGACATCATCTCCGATCCCGATATCGACATCGTCGTCGAGCTCATCGGCGGCACGGACCTCGCGGCTGATGTCGTTCTCGACGCGCTTTGCGCCGGGAAGAGCGTCATCACGGCGAACAAGGCCCTCATGGCGACGCGTGGCGAGGAGATCTTCCATGCCGCAGACGCCCATGGCGTCGAGGTCGCCTTCGAGGCGTCGGTCGGCGGCGGAATTCCCATCATCCAGCCGCTCAAGCACGCGCTCATCAGCAACGAGATCAACACCGTGCTCGGTATTGTCAACGGTACGACTAATTACATGCTCACCGAGATGCAGCATGGATTGGACTACGACACCGTTCTCAAACGTGCCCAGGAGCTCGGATATGCCGAGGCCGACCCCACGGCCGACGTCGATGGGTACGACGCGGCCGCCAAGATCGCAATCCTCGCTTCCATCGCCTTCAACTCCCGCGTGACGCTCGATGATGTCTTCACCCAGGGCATACGCTCGATCGAGCCCGTCGATTTCAAGCATGCGGCGGACATGGGCTATACCATCAAGCTGCTCGCCATCGCCCACAAGATCGACGGCGAGATCGACGTGCGCGTCCATCCCGCGATGATTCCCACGAGCCACCAGCTCGCAAACGTCAATGGCGTCTACAACGCGATCTACGTCACGGGCGATGCAGTCGGCGATTGCATGTTCTTTGGCGAGGGGGCCGGTGCCGGCCCCGCCGCATCGGCCGTCATGGGCGACACCATCGAGGTGGCCCGCCACGTGGCCAATGACGTCAAGCCCGTCGTCGGTTGTACCTGCACCGACAACCTGCCCTTGCGCGGAATAGGCAAGCTCGAGACCAAGTACTATCTGCGTCTGCTCGTCAAGGACGAGTCGGGCGTCCTGGCCGCCATCAGCGAGATCTTCAGTCAGTACGAGGTGTCGATTCGTAGCATGGTGCAGCCCACCACGCATGGTGACGGTACCGCCGAGCTCATCTTCATGACCCACACGGCCAACGAGGCCCACTTCGAGGATGCTCTCAAGGAAGTGGCGGCGCTTTCCTGCGTGGTCAAGATCGGAACCATGATTCGCATCGAGGAGGACTAAGGTGACCCTGACCGAACAGGATGTGCGTGATATCGCAGAATACGCGCGTATCGGCCTCACGGACGACGAGCTGTCCACGATGACGGTCGACCTCAACAACATCATCGAGACCCTACGACCCATAACGGAATACGAGCTCGAGGGTGTCGAGCCGACCTTCCATCCCATAGGAAGCCTCTCCAACGTGATGCGCGAAGACGAGATAGGGGAGTCCTTCGCGCGTGACGTCGCACTGTCCAACAGCGACTCGACGAGCAAGGGCTGCTTCGAGATTCCCTCGATTCTGGGCGAGGGAGGAGATCGCTGATGAAGGACTACCCCCAGCTCGGCGTCCGCCAGATTCACGAGGGACTGCGTGATGGCGACTTCAGCGCACGCGAGCTCGCAAGCGCCGCCTTCGACCTCATCGACGAGCTTGATCCGAAAGTGCACGCCTTCCTCGAGCTCACACCCGAGCTTGCCTACGAACAGGCCGATGCCGTCGACAAGGCCATCGCCGCTCGCGAGCCCATCGGCATACTCGCCGGCGTGCCGATCGCCTTCAAGGACAACATGAATCTCGAGGGCACGCATACGACCTGCGCCTCGCATATGCTCGAAACCTACGTGAGTCCGTTCACGGCAACCTGCGTCGCCAAGGCGCTCGACGCCGGCGGCATCTGCCTGGGCAAGACGAATATGGACGAGTTCGCCTTTGGCTCATCGACTGAGACGTCGTTCTTCGGAAAGACCTGCAATCCTTGGGACCTCGAGCGCGTACCCGGCGGCTCTTCCGGTGGCTCGGCGGCAGCCGTCGCCGCTGGCATGGCGACGCTTTCGCTCGGAAGCGATACGGGCGGTTCCATCCGCCAGCCGGGCAGCTTTACCGGTACGGTCGCCCTCAAACCGAGCTACGGCGTCGTGAGCCGCTACGGCGTCGTCGCCTTCGGAAGCTCGCTTGACCAGGTCGGGCCCTTCGCCCGCAGCGTCGAGGATGCCGCCTTCGCCCTCAACGCCATCTCGGGACGCGACCCGCTCGATTGCACGAGCCAGCCCTGCGACATCGACTACACCGCAAACCTCGACATGGGCATCAGCGGCATGCGCATTGGCGTCGTGCCCTCCCTGCTCGAGCTTGACGGTCTCACGACCGAGGTCAAGCGTGCCTTCGAGCAAAGCGTCGCGAAGCTCGAGGGACTCGGTGCCCAAATCGTCGAGGTCGAGTTGCCCAATGCGGCGGCCGCCATCAGCGCCTACTACGTACTCGGCCCCTGCGAGGCGTTCTCGAACCTCTCGCGCTTCGACTCGGTGCGCTATGGCCATCATGCGCACGGCAAGAACCTCGAGCAGCGCTACGAGGACAGCCGCGCCCAGGGTTTCGGCGCGGAAGCCAAGCGCCGCATCATGCTCGGTGCCTGGTTGCTCGCAAGTGGCGTCTACGACGAGTATTACATTCCCGCGCAGAAGGTACGTACGCTCATCACGGCCGATTACACGAAGGCGTTTGAGAAAGTTGACGCAATCGTTCTGCCCACGAGCCCGCGTACCGCGTTCAAGTTCGGCGAGGTGAGCGATCCCGCCTCCATGTACCTTTCCGACATCTACACCATCAGCATCAACATCGCGGGCAATGGCGGCATGAGCCTGCCCGTCGCGCTGGGCGAGGACTCCAAGCTCCCCATCGGCCTGCAGATCGTCGGCCCGCAATTCCATGACGAGGTCATCCTGCGCGTCGGCGCGGCTCTCGAGACGCTCACCGACATCCCACGCATCGCACCGCTCGAGAAGGGGGACCGCTCATGAAGGAACTGACCGAGGTCCTCGAAGACTGGGAGGCCGTCATCGGCCTCGAGGTCCACGCCGAGCTCACCACGCTCAAGACCAAGATGTTCTGCTCGTGTCCCATCGAGTTCGGTGCCGATCCCAACACGCACACCTGTCCCGTGTGTCTGGGCATGCCCGGCGCACTGCCCGTTCCCAACAAGGCGGCCATCGAGAGCATCGTGCTCGCCGGCTTGGCGACTAATTGTGACATCGAGAAGCACACGATGTTCTACCGCAAGGGCTACTTCTATCCGGACATGGCAAAGAACTTCCAGACGACGCAAGGTCCGCTCGCGTTTTGCATGCGTGGTCATCTTGACCTGGAACTTTCCGCCAAAGGGGCGACCGAACGCGTCGACGTTCCCAAGGACGATGACGGCGGCTACACGACGCGCATCGGCATCACGCGCATCCATATGGAGGAAGATGCGGGTAAGATGACGCACCTGGGCGGTTCGGAGGGTCGCATCGACGGGGCGGAGCGCTCGCTCGTCGATTACAACCGCGCCGGCACGCCGCTCATCGAGCTCGTCACCGAGCCTGACCTGCGCACGCCCGAGGAAGCACGCGCCTTCATGCAGAAGCTGCGTCAGATCTACCTCACGCTCGGTATTTCTGACTGTTCGATGGAGGAGGGCTCGCTACGTGCCGACGGCAACGTCTCGCTGCGCCGCCGCGGCTCGACGGAGCTTGGCACGAAGACCGAGCTCAAGAACATCAACTCCTTCAAGAACCTCCACGATGGCCTTGCCTACGAGATCTGTCGTCAGGCCGAGGTGCTCGAGAGTGGGGGAGTCATCCGCCAGGAGACCCGTCATTGGGAGCCGGGCGCCAAGCGTACCATCGTCATGCGCGTTAAGGAGACGGCCGACGACTACCGCATGTTCCCGGATCCCGACCTCGCGCCCTTCGACCTCTCGGATGAATTCATCGAGAACGTGCGCGCCAAGCTTCCCGAGCTGCCCGATGCAAAGAAGGCGCGTTTCATGGAGAGCTACGGCTTGCCCGCCTACGATGCCGGTGAGCTCGCAGGTGACGTCGAGGTCGCGCAATTCTTCGAGGAGGCGGCCCAGGACACGGATGCCATCGTGGCGAAGAAGATCGCCAACCTCATCATCAACGACGTGAGCGCTTGGGCAAACGAGAACGCGACGAGTATTTCCGCATCCAAGATTACCCCGGCAGCGCTTGCCGCACTTGCCAAGATGCTGGCAGATGACACGATTAGCTCCAAGCAGGGCAAGGAAGTCCTCGCCGCGCTCATAGGGGAGGGCATCGACCCCGAGGAATACGTGAAGTCACACGGCATGGAGCAGACGACCGACACCGGCGCCATCGAGACCATCGTCGATGAGCTCATGGCGGCCAATCCCGACAAGGTCGAGGCCTACCGTGGTGGCAAGACGGGTTTGCAAGGATTTTTCATGGGACAGGTCATGAAGCAGCTCGGCGGTCAAGGTAACCCCAAGGTCATCTCGGCAATCGTGACCGAGAAGCTCGAGGGTTAAGCTCCGGTGGAGAGCGCGTTCGCCTGCACGCTATGCCCACGTCGCTGCGCCATCGACAGAAAGCGGGCACGTGGCGTGTGCGGCGAGGGCAATGAGGTGCGCCTCGCACGCGCCGCGTTGCATTTCTGGGAGGAACCGCCCATCAGCGGCGAATCCGGAAGTGGCACGGTGTTCTTCTCGGGTTGCCCGCTGCGTTGCGTCTATTGCCAGAACAAGTCCATCGCACGCGGCGAAGTCGGTCGCGGAGTCTCCATCGAGAGGCTCGCGCGCATCTTTCTCGAACAGCAGGAACGCGGGGCTCTCAACATCAACCTCGTGACGCCGACCCACTTCGCGACGCAAATCAAGGCGGCACTCGACCTCGCCCGGTCGGATGCGTTCTCCGACACGCCGCTCGTGCTTCCCATCGTCTACAACACGAGCGGCTACGAGCTGCCCGAGGCCATTGCCGCGCTTGACGGTTACGTCGACGTCTTTCTCACCGACTTCAAGTACGCGAGCGCCGATCTCGCAGGGCGCTACTCCTCCGCTCCCGACTACCCCGACGTCGCCTCCCGCGCGCTTGACGCCATGTTCGAGCTCGTGGGCCCGTTGCGCTACGCGAGAAACGAGAAGGGGGAGGAATGCCTGATGCGCGGAGTGATCGTGCGCCATCTCCTGCTGCCGGGACAGGTCGCTGATTCCAAGCGGGTCATGGAGGCACTGGCCGCAAAGCCCTATCGTGATGACATCATCGTGAGCATCATGAATCAGTACACGCCTTCCGCCGATCTCGCCGACACCTTTCCGGAACTCGGCTTTCGCGTGAGCGAAGACGAATATGACGAGCTCATCGATTATGTCCTTGATTTAGGCATTGTGAATAGTTTCATGCAGGAAGGCGATACGGCTGACGAATCCTTCATCCCCTCCTTCGATTACGAGGGAGTGTAGCCCATGCGACACGCTGACTATCTCATCGTCGGAGGTGGCCTCGCGGGATCAGCCTGCGCATACCTCTTGAAGCAAGCTGGTTGCGACGTCATGCTCGTCGAACGTCTCGACGTTGAAACCAAGTCCAAGCTCTGCGCCGGTCTTGTCACGCCACGTGCCATGCGCGAATTGAATAATATATTCGACACTATACCTAATAATTTATGTAAATCCCAGTTCAGTGATATGCATTGTCTTGCAGCGGGCATCAGTGTCGACTTGCATGAGATTCAGATGTGCAGCGTCGAGCGTCGCGAGCTCGATGCGTATGTACTTGGCGCCTTTCGTGACTGCGGGGGAGAGCTCGTCGACCGTTTTCACGTGCGTGCAATCGACTTCGACCAACATCGCGTTGAGGGAACACGTGACGGCGAACCCCAGGAGCCATTTGCTTACAGCACGCTCATCGCCGCCGATGGGGCGCTTTCGTACGTGCGAAAGGCGCTCACGGGAAGGCAACCCGATGCGATCCTCTCGCTCGAGGCAGCCGTCGCGAACACGGGTGCGCCGCTCACCATGTGCTACGAGGACGGTTTCATCGGATATTCCTGGTATGCGCCCTGTGGCGATGTCGCCAAGCTCGGGTGCTGTGCCTATGCAGGCGATTCCGACCTTGACGCACGCCTTCGAGCATTTGCCGGGCAAATGGGCGTCGAATACGACCGTCGCCGAGGCGCCTTCATTCCCACGGGAAGCGACGTTCTGCTCGAAAGGGACGGTGTCTACTTCCTGGGTGACGCGGCGAGCCTCATCGCGCCTCCTTCCGGGGAGGGCATCTACCATGCGCTGCATTCCGCACGCATGCTCGCACGCGCACTTGTCAACAAGGCGAGCTACCGTGCGCTCATGCAGCCCGTCGTCACCGAGATACGACGTCAGTACAAGCTACGCGGCCTCTTCTTCGATACGCGCTTCATGCACTGTGGCATCAAGTTGGCCGATGCCACGCCCTACGGTGCCGAACGCGCCGTGAAGTTCGCCCTCAGGCACTTTGCCGGATACTAGAAGGGGTCCGGATAAGTCCGGACCCCTCTGCTCATATGGTGCGCGCCGCGCGAGCCTATTCGCGTCTCTCCTCGCCTTGCTCCTGGTCGAGAAGCTCGATTTCCTCGACGTTGGCACCCGCGACGATCTCACGACGCGTACTTGCCTTTGCATCGGGCATCGCCTCGAGCTCGGCGTAGAGCTCGCGGTCGGTACCGGATTCGGGACTCGGCGGATTGACCTCGAAGGGCACCGCCTTGGTGAACAAGCTCACGACCGGCACGATTACGATCGAGAGAATCATCGCGATGGCACCGGCGTTGATGGGAGAGGCGATGAGCGGCGTACCGACAAAGCCCATGATCATGTTCACGGTCGTCAGGCCAACGCCGACGATGAAGCTCGCCCACACGGCGGCCTTGCTGATGCGCTTGCTGTACAGGCCCCACAGCATCGGACCGAGGAAGGCGCCGGCAAGAGCGCCCCAGGAGATGCCCATGAGCTGGGCGATCCAGGTCACGGAGCTCTGGTACTGGAACACGGCGATGAGCGCCGAGATGGCGACGAAGACGACGAGCAGCGCGCGAATCCAGACGATCTGCTTCTTCTCGTTCATTTCCTTGACGATGTTGCCCTTGATCAAGTCGAGCGTGAGCACGGAGCTCGAGGTGAGCACGAGCGAGGACAGCGTGCTCATCGAGGCGGACAGCACGAGCACGATGACGAGACCGATGAGAACATCGGGCAGGTTCGAGAGCATGGTCGGGATGATCGAGTCGTAGACGGGCGTGCCGTTGGCGGCATAGGCGATCTGATCACCGAAGAGCTGGCCGAAGCCACCGAGGAAGTAGCTGCCACCAGCGATGACGAAGGCGAAGACGGTGGAGATGATGGCGCCTTGTTTGATGGCCGGACCCGACTTGATGGCATAGAACTTCTGCACCATCTGCGGCAGTCCCCAGGTGCCAAGCGAAGTCAGGATGACGACGCCCATCAAGTTGAGGAAGTCGGGGCCGAGGAAGCTCGTGAAGGCGCCAAGCTGATCGGTGCCCGGTGCCTGGATCTGCGAGAGCTGGACGACGGCTTCGGACAGTCCTCCCTGCGTTTGCAGGACCGCGATGATGACGGCCGTGATGCCGACGAGCATGACGATGCCCTGCAGAAAGTCATTGACGACCGTGGCCATGTAACCGCCCAGCACGACGTATATGCAGGTTACGATGGCCATGCCGATGACGCACCACTCGTAGGGCACGCCAAACGCCATCGTGAACAGACGTGACAGGCCATTGTAGACTGAGGCGGTATAGGGGATGAGGAAGACGAAGATGATGGCAGCGGAGGCAATGCGCAGCCCCTTGCTCTTGTAGCGCTTGCCGAAGAACTCGGGCATGGTCGAGGCCTTGAGTCGCTGCGTGACCTCGCGCGTGCGCGGGCCGAGCACCCACCAGGCAAGCAAGCTGCCAATCACGGCGTTGCCGATGCCCGCCCAGGTTGCGGCCATGCCGTACTTCCAGCCAAACTGGCCAGCGTAGCCGATAAACACGACGGCGCTGAAGTAGGCGGTGCCGTAGGCGAAGGCCGAAAGCCAGGGACCGACGTTACGACCACCGAGAATGAAGCCGTCGACATCGCGCGAGGCCGCACGGCGCGTGTAGATGCCGACGCCGACCGCGATGGCTATGAATATGATGATGAGTAGTATTTTGACGAACATGCTCTTTCCTTCTCACGGTAGTACAACGAACAGGCGGAGGCGCACACGACAAGGACATCAAGCGCACGCGTAGACATGGGGCGTCGGCACGTGCATCCCGCCGTGTGCTAGAGGTATCGATAATAGGAAAAGGTGGAGGCAAACGAGAGCGCGCTGGCATGCACGGCCGCGCCATGATGCTTCGCTATGTTCGCTCGATCGTGCAATGGTCCTCCAAATCAGAATGCGAACACTATAGACCACTTTTGCACGCTGTAGTAGTAAATTATTCGATTTTTTTGCATATTCGCGCTCGGGGGATATGATGGATGGCATGAAACGGGCGCTTGATACGAGGAAGGTGGACATGCGCGCTCTCAAAGTCGCTTCGAGCACGATTCTGACGCTCGCGATCATGGCTGCCATCTTCTCCTTCTCTGCGCAGAGTGGGGGAGAATCGGGTTCGTTGAGCGATGCGCTCGCCCGCATGCTCGCTTCCGCCTTCGTCGGGGGATTCGACGCCATGCCGTCCGAACAGCAAGCGCAACTCATCGCCCAAATGTCCTGGCCCATACGCAAGACCGCGCATGCGTCCGAGTACGCCTGCCTCGCCATATCGCTCGTCATCACGTGTTGGCAGATCGCAGCGTGGCGAAGCGAGGCAAGGGGAGGAACGGGGCTTTGCCTACAACGCATTCCCTTCGTGGGCGTGACGGCGTTCGCCCTCGCAGTGCTCTATGCGTGCAGCGACGAGATTCACCAGCTCTTCATCGACGGGCGAGCGGGACAAGTCGCTGACGTGCTCGTCGATGCCTCGGGCGCGGCAATCGGCTGCCTGCTGACGTGTCTGCTCATATGGCGATTCATGGCCAACCGCATGAGACGCCACTGACAACCTGTCTTCAAACTATCCGGAAAGAGCACGATGGAGCATATCGATCGCCGCTGTCTAGACTTCGCTTTCGACTGTCGTGCGCGTGCCCGCCTGTTGCGCCACGGCGAGGATGACGAACGCGATGGCAACGACGACGGCGGAGATGTACATGCCGATCGAGTAGCTTTCCGTAAGATCATAGGCTAAACCCCAGAGCGGGGCGCCGATGGCCTGGCCGAGCACGCACGCCATGCTGACGAGACCCCAGATGGCCGCGTAGTCCCTCTGTCCGAAAATGGAACCTGTCACCATGGGCGCGAATACGGAGGTGTTCGCATTGCCTATCGACATCAGCAGCAGCGCGATGCAAACGAGCGCAATCGAACCGGTCGATGGCAGCAAGATGAACGATACGAGATAGAGCGCCGAACAAAGCAGAAACGCCTTCATAAGCCCCATCTTGTCGGCGAGCACGCCTGCGAGCGGATTCGTGACGATGATGCCCGCGGATATCACCGACATGAAGATGCCGGCCATGATAGCGCTGAATCCGACGCTCACGAAATACGCCGCCAGGTGCTGCGTGACCGTTACGGTGACGGCGAGAAGAAGGAAGGAAGCGACAGTTGCCCATAGCTTCGGGCTTTTGAGTGCTTGCCCGTAGGACATGCCGCTCTCCTCGTGCGTCTCGGCAGCTCGTGCGCCTCCGTTCGTTTCGGCTCCGTAGGGTTCGAGCCCTACGTCTTCGGGGGCGGAGTGCAGCAATAGCGCTCCCGCCGGGACAGTGAGCAGAAATACGACGACACCCAGGAAGATGTACCCTGTTCTCCATCCCATGGACTCGATGAGCGTTGGAAAGACCATGCTCAGCACCATTGCGACGATACCGCCGCAAGCCGCCGTCGCACCCATGACGGAGCCATTCTTCTCCACGAACCATGCATTCACGATGACCGGAACTACAGCGTAGCTGCATCCGAAGAAGCCCAGCCCCACGAGGCAACCGACGATGTAGAACGTCACAAGCGAATCGCAGAGCGAGAAGGCGGCCATGACCAGCCCCGTCCAGATTCCACCGCATATGACGAAACGACGCGTTCCGTATTTCATGATGAGCTTTCCGTAGACCGGCAACGTGATGGTTCCCACAATGGTAATGAGACTGAAGTACAGCGAGAAGGTGCTCCGGTCAAACCCGAGGCCACTCGTCACGGGATCCATGAAGAAACCGAAACTGACCGTCCCTGCAATCATTGCGCTCATGACGAGACAAGCCGCGATGGCCGTCTTGAGATACTCGCCCCTCATAGCGTCCTCCCCATTGGCGTGCCCGCGCCTTGCTCGCACCTGGCACCTGTTCCTACATAGACATGGGCGGATTATAGAGAGCGCCCCTCGCATGCTCCTATGGAGAAGCCTCCTAACATTCGTCTGCATTTTTGGAGATTCCTCCGTATCGCCGACATGCTCCCAGTTCCTAGGATGTAGCCATGATTGGGACACGTATGCGGGCTGTTCGTACGGCTCGCATACGTGTCGAATCAAAGCCAACGAGTGGGAAAGGAGAGGAAATGGAGTACAACAACGAGTACAACCTGGATCTGTACCCGAAGAAGCTTCATTGGAAGGAGGGGGATCTGACGGCGACCAGGACCACGATGTGGTCAGGTCCGGGCTGTCACGAAGGTTGCCAGGTCATTTTCTATACCGATGAGAATGACAAGCTGGTCAAGGTCGAGGGCGATCCGAACAGCCCGTTCAGCCAAGGTCGTCTGTGCATGCGCTGTCTCGAGCTACCCGAGCTCGTCAATCACGAGTCACGTCTAAAGTACCCGATGAAGCGCTCACGTGACGAGCGTGGACAGGACACCTGGGAACGTGTCTCCTGGGACGAGGCGTATGACATCATTGAGGAGAACGTCCGCAAGTTCCAGAAGGAGAGCGGACCCGAATCCATCATCTCCATGATCGGCACTGGCCGAAACGTCTCGCAGGTTATTGCTCATAACCAATATGCCAACTTCGGGGGCCCGGATCTGACCCTATGCTTCCTGTCCGGCGATAGTTGCATGCTGCCTCGCACGGCATTGTGCTATGCGGTCATGGGCAATCAATGGGTCGCTGACATGAGCCAGTTCCGCGAAAAGCGCTACGAGGAGGATGAAGACTGGCAGGTACCCGAGTGCATTGTGCTATGGGGTACCAACCCCGTTGTCTGCAATTCCGACGCATTTCTCGGTCACTGGATCGTCGAGGCCATGAAGCGCGGTAGCGAGCTCATCAGCGTCGACCCTCAGCTTACCTGGATTGGAGCGCGAGCCAAATACTGGTTGCGTCTGCGTCCCGGTACTGACGCCGCTTTGGCCCTGGGCATGATGAACGTCATCATCAACGAGGATCTCTACGACCATGACTTCGTGGAGAACTGGTGCTATGGCTTCGATGACCTCAAGGAGCGTGTACAGGAGTACCCGCCGAGCAAGGTCGCTGAGATTTGCTGGGTCGACGAGGAGACCATCATCGAAGCGGCGCGTTTCTACGCCAAGGCTCATCCTTCCACGATCCAGTGGGGTCTTGCTGTCGACATGTCCAAGATCGGCACGCAAACGGCGCTGGCAATCGCAGATCTCGCTGGTATCACGGGCAATATCGATAACCCTGGCGGAAACATCCTCATCGACCAGGCCGGCGGTCTGGAGTTCGGCTACAACTCCGGCATCGAGTACCTCAAGGAGGGCATGGTTCAGAAGCGTCTCGGCAACACCAAGTACCCCCTGAAAAAGGAGGGCTTTACGGCAAGCTCGCAATCCGATTCCATCCTCGAAGCCATCGAAACCAGTAAGGATGAAAACGGGAATCCTCGCCCCGTTCGTATGCTGTGGATCGAATCCTCGAATCCCATTGCGAATATGGGACAAGACGCCCCTCGTATCTACCGCGCGATGAAGAAGGTGGACTTCATCGTTGACATTGACATGTTCATGACCCCGTTTGCAAGTGCTTGTGCTGACCTGCTGCTTCCGTGCGCGATGTCAAACGAGCGTGACTGCATCCGCGTCTGGTTCGATCCGATCCGTTCGCTGACAAAGTGCTCGTCTTTCTACGAGGCAAAGGAAGACGAACAAATCATGATCGACCTCGGTCATCGCCTGTCACCTGAGCTATGGCCTGATTGGGTCCAGACGCCACGTGATTACATGAACTGGCGCATGCAGACTGCCCCCGATTGTCGTTACGACTCCATGGAGGAACTCGAGGAAGCCGGCGGATGGCATTATCACCCGTTCCGTTACTACAAGTACAAGGAAGGCCTGCTGCGTCCCGACGGCCAGCCCGGGTTTGCCACGGTGACGGGTCTGTACGAGCTGGCTCCCGTTCTCTTCGACGCGTGGGATATGGATCCGCTGCCCTTCTACGAGGAGCCGCCTTCGAGTCCCTATAGCACGCCGGGTCTGGCTGAGGAGTACCCGCTCGTGCTTACGACCGGCAAACGCTCGTTCGAGTTCTTCCACTCCGAGTGGCGTCAGCCTGACACGACGAGCCGCGAGCTGCATCCTGTCCCATATTTCGACATTCATCCCGACACTGCGGCAAAGTACGGTATTGCCGAGGGTCAGTGGGCTTGGATCGAGAACCAGATGGGCAAGTGCCGTCAGGTAGCGCGTTACAACTCAACGCTCGATCCGCGTGTCATCTCAACCGAGCATGGCTGGTGGTTCCCGGAAAAGAAGGCCGAGGAGCCCGAACTGTTCGGCGTTTTCGACTGCAATCCGAACAACCTCATCCCCATGTGCGAGAACGGCCAGAGCGGTTACGGCGCACCGATCAAGTGCTCCATCGCAAAGGTCTATCCCGCCACAGTCGAGAACATGGCTACCGAGAACCAGCCGACCTACCAGGTCACTCGGGGAAGTGGATACAGCCATGGTCCATCTCACAAGACCGATACGCCGAGCTTCTATGACGGCATCAAGTAGCGACGTAGCGAAGAGAAAGGAAATGCAATGACCAGAGGCGAATACGGTCTGATGATCGACTACGAGTACTGCTCGGGATGCCATGCATGCGAGGTTGCCTGCAAGAAGGAACACGACATGCCCAAGGGTGATTTCGGCATCCGCGTGCTCCAAAGTGGCCCACATCAGACATCGGACGGCAAGTGGGAGTTCAATTACCTTCCGATTCCAACGCATCTGTGCGACCTGTGTGCCGATCGCGTCAAGATGGGCAAATTGCCGACATGCGTTCACCATTGTCAGGCAGGTGTCATGGTCTACGGTCCTGTCGAGGAACTGACGGCCAAGGCAAAGAAGGCAGAGGCTGAGACGAAAGCTCAGATGGTGATATTCCCGCGCTAGCGGTGGTAATGCCTCTTTGCATCGCGAGCTTGCGACCAGCTTCCGAATCGAAGCGTGAAGAGAGCATGTCTGGGTACTACCGCACGATTTCTCAAGGGTTTGGCTGGCCTGAAAGATGGCCGGCTAAACCCACGAGAGAAGAAGCCAAGAGGGCGTCGCACTGGGTGAGGCGGATCCCTCGACACCATATCTAGGAGGGAAAGATGCAAAAGGAAAAATTGCTTCCATGGCGATGGGCCATCTTGATTGGTATGACCATCCTGCTCATCGCCCTACAGTTCTCGTTCATCATACCGGGTGGAGCAGCTCTGCTGGTCATGCAAGAATACCAGTGCGAGCCCATGGCCTTTTCGATGATCATGTCCATTCCTTATTTCTCGGGCGTGTTACTGTGTATCGCTGGCGGCGTTCTTGCTGATCGAATCGGTCTCGGCAAGGTCTTCCTGGCAGCCTTTGGCATCGCAGCTGCCGGAGCTTTGGCCCGCTGCTTCGTCGTCGATTACTGGGGACTGTTCATCGCCAGCTTCTTCATGGGAACGGGTGTCGCGGCCTTGAATGCGAATTCTGCGAAGCTGCTGCGCCTCTGGTTTCCTGGCACGGCCAATTCCTTTGCCATGGGCGTATATACCGCAGGTATGTCGGCTGGAGCAGCACTTGCCATCTACGTCGGCTCGCATTTGCCCGAAATCCATCAAGCCTGGTGGATTAGCTTCGGTCTGATCGTCGTTGGCCTTATCGCATGGTTTGCCGTCTATCGCAAGCATCCCAATGAGCACCGTTCGACCGAACCGGTCGGGCAATACGCCAAGGAAGTCCTCAGGGATTGGCGTGTCTGGGCCATTGGCATTACGGCGTTTCTCGTGTTTGGCATGACAAACATCAATGGATCGTACATGGTTCCCGCGGTCACCACATTGATGGGCGATCCCGCTATGGCCGGAGTTGCCGGCGACATGTCGACTCTCAACACCGTCATCGCCTGCATTGCGTCGATGATACTTCCCGTTGTGTTCGCCAAGGCGTTCAAGAATATGCGCGCGCCCTTTATAATCTGCTTACTGGGCACGGCGATATGTTTCGCACTCGTTTTCTTCCTGCCATATGGACCAATCACTTGGGCGCTGTTCTGCTTGCAGCCAATTCTGATGGCATGCGTCATGCCCTTTACGAAGATGCTTCCCACATTGCTTCCGGGTGTGAAGCCGGAGCATTACGGCATCATCGGTGGCATCCAGGCGACATTCCAGAATTTCGGCATGTTCCTCATCGCCTCCTACATCGTTTCACCTCTTGCGATCCTGGCGACAGGGGCAGTCGACGGCCTACAGTACTATCAAGGAATATATGTTGGAGCGGCATGTGTCTGCATCGTATCGATCATATCGCTCTTCTTGTTCCCCAACGTGCGTTCAAGTGTCGCAGGCAAGATTGCCGACGATCAGGCAATGGCCAAAGACGAATAAGGATTGGTAGGCAATTACGAATAAAGGGGTGTATCGCCCCGATTCGTATCAGATTCGTGCAAGAGAGGGATTTCCTGTAAATCGGAGATCCCTCTCCGTACGCTCGGGAGTTTTCTTCATACGCGCACGTTTGGCAGCCAGGCTTCGTTTTGCATAAGAGGGGAGGGAAGTTTTCATGGGAAACTGCCATTACTGCATGAACTGCGGACGCTGCAGGGGAGAAATGCCGCCACCAGTATACGTTCATCGTTGCCCCGCATGTGGCTTCAGAAACGAGAGCGGCGCACATGCGTGCGCCAAGTGCGGCGAATCCCTGAAGATGGATCCAAGCAGGATTTACAGAAAGCCCAAACGTCGTTAACGGCCGTCATCGAGCTGTATCTCCGCAGGATCGATGATGGCGTCCAACGATTCGCGGCTTTGATGCGCGAAAAAGGACTTGAAGTTGAGCAACAGCCAGTCACGCGCCGATTTCTTGTCCATATCGAAGTCAAAGCGCTTCTGGATTTTATCGATGTGGTAAAGGACCGTATTGCGATGCATATGAAGCTTTGCTGCGGTATCCGTTGCGTTTCGCTCGCTCTGCAAATAGAACCAGAGTAAAGACAGATAATTGGTCCCGTTATCTAAATCTTCGCTCCAAAGCACGGTTATGAAGGAGTTCGAGAAGGTGAACTCCATGAACCGTTCGTCATGTGATCCCGAGTCGACTAAATAGTAGAGCAGGGCATCTTCGAAGAGATAGATTCCTTGTGGCAATTGGTCATCGCTCGTCATCCTCTCGCTATCAATTGCCCCGCGAAACCCCAGTGCGATGCGTGCCTGCTGATACGCAAGATCGATATCCCTGATATTCCCGAATACCGATGAGATGCCACAGTCAACACGCTGCTCGCTCCAGGCAATTTCGTTCACTTCCCGAACTGTTCTTCTGTGAGACAGCGTGCCATCACGACCATCGTCATACAAAAGGGCCAATATGCAATGCTCATGCGGAAAACACTTTACGCGTCTTCCGTTTAAACTCTGGGTTTGCCTCATCACGTCATATGCCAAGTCAGGATTCACGCCCGGATCAACATCGAAGACGATGACCTTGAAATGCCCCGTGCTCGGTAACCTGTTCGATTTGAGTTGGCCGAAGAGATATTCGTCCGATAGCGGCTCATGATGCAAGAGTTTCGAGATGATGAAATACGATGGCGCATCGTAGGCTGTCTGGCGTGTCCAGATGCGTTCGCACAGCGGGAGCATGTGTTCCACGAGGATATGAAAGAGGTCGCGCAACCCTTCAGTGTCGGATGTGCCACAGCATGACATGGAAATCGACCCGAAATACGAGTGCTGGAGATGTACGGGATAGGATACGCGATCATAAGGCGTGAGCTCCGAGGCTTTGCGCGTGTAGAACGTCTCCTCGGGAAGCCTGAAGCGTTTCTCGTCGATGGTGTGCTGCGTCAGACATCCCTTCTCGATGATGCCACGATGCAGGTCATCCGGCGGATCGACGAGCGAGGTCCGCGCAATGACATTGAAATCGTTATCGGAGACGAAGATGAAGTTGCCCATCATGGGAACGCTTGCGTCAAGGAGGTCTTCAAGTGCTCCGTCGCGCTGGACGATACGGGCGAGATTACTTTCCCATAGGAGCATACGGACAAAGATATCCTGCACCTTCATGAGCAACGAGAGGCTCGAACCGTCTTTGCGCACGACGAGCATTCGCTGCCCGTAGGGACACAGCAACTCCATGCTCTTCCCATCTCGGTCAAAGCTCATGAAAAACGCCTGGGGATATCGTTCCGCAAGCTCGACGACCTCCTCAACGGGAGCCATGACGAGCAACTGCGAAAGAGGAACAGGGGAGCTCTCCTCATCAAAGACGCCAAGCTGGGAAGAGGAGATGAACCAACGCAACACTCTGTCATCGGATGCATTCTCGACAAGCAACACGTCTTCCTTGTCGAATGCATCTAATAGCATGGCAGGAGTGACATGCGGAAGTGCGCCGCCATCTGGGGGAATATTCAAAAGAAGGTTCGGAAGAAAATTATCAGGCATAAAATGAACTCTCGTGCACGATGTCTCTTTTCAGATTATATCGAACTAATCAAAATCCAGTTGATAGCATATCTGATTCCTTTATTTAGACATTATGACTGGTATGTTTTCATCCGCAGGTTCATCTAGATGATTTTGATAGACATAATATCTAGTTTCTCGTGCTATCATGCCCGAGAGCAAGAGGATCATGATGATGTTGGGTAGGGCCATGAGCGCGTTTCCGATATCGGAAACGGTCCAGACGATATCGCCGACACCCAATCCGCCGAGGATTCCCACGACGACGTAGATGATCTGATAGGGGACGATCGCTCGCTTGCCGAAGAGATAGGTGGCGCAGCGGTTCCCGTAGTAGCTCCATCCCAGAATCGTCGAATAGGCAAAGCTCACCATGCCGATGACGAGCACCGGTGTGCCGACGTAGGGAATGGTGGCAAAGGCGGCATTCGCCAGATCGGCGCCAGCTTGCAGGGAACCGTCCATGACGATGTCGGGATGGGCGAGCATCGTCGAGACGAGGACGAGTCCCGTGATAAGGCATATCACAACTGTCGACCAGAAGGTACCGGTCGAGGCGATGAGTGCCTGGCGTGCGGGGTTACGGGTGCTCGCGGCCGCCGCAACGATAGGGGCCGTACCGAGGCCGGATTCGTTGGAAAACAGCCCGCGGGCACATCCGTATTGCAAGGCGATCATGATGCCGCTGCCCACCGCGCCACCGAACGCCGCCTTGCTCGTGAACGCGCATTCGAGTATGAGCGAAAGCGTCTGGCCCAGGTACGGGGCGTTCGAGACGAGGATGATGAGGCAGCCTATCGTGTAGGCCGCAGCCATGAAGGGAACGAGCCTCTCGCAGACGCTCGTGATGGACTTGACACCACCGAATATGACCACGGCGACGAACACTGCGATGACGAGCGATACGGCCCACTTTGGAATCATGGGGAAGTTTCCGCATATGATGCCCGTCATCGCCGATGACTGGACGGCGGAACCCGTACCCAGCGTCGCGACGACGGCAAAGGCCGCAAAGAGGACGGCGCCGAGCTTGGCCCAGAAGGGGACGGAGCCGTCAGGACGCTTGAACGCGCGCTCCCAGGCGTACATGGCTCCGCCGAGCATCTGCCCGCGATGGTCCTTGACACGGTACTTGATGGCCGCGTAGACCTCGGTGTACTTGGTCGCGATTCCGAAGACGCCCGTGAGCCACATCCAGAAGACAGCACCGGGACCGCCGGCAATGATAGCGGTTGCGACACCAACGATCGATCCGGTGCCTATGGTGCCGGCAAGGGCCGTGACCAACGCACCAAACTGCGAGACGTCACCTTCGCCTTCGTCATCCCTTTGCACGGAGAGCTTGATGGCGAGCGGCAGCTTGCGTTGTATGAACCCCGTGCGAATCGTGAGAAAGACATGCGTCCCGAGGAGGAGGCATATCATGGCGGGACCCCAGACGAAGGCGTCTACTTGATTGAGGAACGACGCAATGTCCATGATATAGTTAAGTTCCCATAAGATACATTATCAGACATTTAGCTATTTGCCGGTGGAACCAAAGCCACCGGCAGAGCGCTCGGTCTCGTCGAGCTCTTCGACTTCAAGGAGCTCGACGATGGGAACCTCTTGAATGACGAGCTGGGCCACTCGGTCACCACGTTTGAGATGAATCGTGTTCCGTGCGTCCGTATTGAGCCCTATGATCTTGATTTCGCCACGATAGCCGCTGTCGATGAGTCCTGGCGTGTTGACAATGGAGAACCCTTGTTTTGCGGCGAGCCCGCTGCGCGGCTGCACGAAGCCCGCATAGCCTCCCGGTATCGCAATGGCTATGCCCGTTCCGATCAGGGTGCGCTCTCCGGGCGCGAGTACGTGATCTTCGGCCGCGTACAGGTCGAGCCCCGCATCGCCTGGATTCGCGTATGCGGGCGTAGGTAGTCCTTCGTCAAGTTTCTTGAGCTTGAGCACGATGTTCTTACTCATCTTCCAACTCCCGAATGTCTGAACCTGTCGCCGAATCGGCGACGCCCTCGGTCAGGCTCTCGAGTTCTTCGCGAAGCTCGTCGATGTCCTTGAAATCCTTGTAAACCGAGGCGAAGCGAATATAGGCCACCTTGTCTAAATCTACCAATCTTATGAGAACCTGGTCCCCCAGTGACGAGGAGGGAATCGGTCCTCGGTACGTGTTGCGAATATCGTTTTCGACCATGTCGACGAACGCCTCGAGCGTATGGAGCGAGACATTACGCTTGGCAGTTGCCGAAAGCAGGCTCTTGAGCAACTTGGAACGGTCGAAGGGCTCGACGTGCCCATCACGCTTGAGGACCATGATGGGCTCCTCTTCCCTTCTCTCGAAGGTCGTGAAACGTGTACCGCATTCGAGGCATTCGCGCCTGCGCTTGATGCTCGCTCCGTCGTCGAATGAACGAGAGTCGATTACCCGGGATTCTTTACAGCTGCAGTTGGGGCAAAGCATTCGTTCTCCTCACTTTGCTTCGAATTGTCAAGTGAGGTGATTCTATCAGAGAACGATGGGCCATGGCCCGAGCCTGCGGTGGCATCCGGTGCAAACGCCCCGTGATCACATGAACGAGAAGGCAAACAGCGCAACGGCGCCGAGTGCGGACGCAACGCATGCGAACGCATACTCGCGTGAACCCTTCAAGAAACCCGGACGCACGCGTGCGTCGAGGACGTCATGCACATCCGAGGCGAAGTCGTTGCCATTGAGATGGCCGAACATGTGAATGGCAAGCTCGTCTGCCAGCGAGGTGCGTCGCGTGCGAATACCGCGCACGACAGTAAGCTGCGGTTTGTCCTGGGCTGGCATGAGGGCGGCCGCCGCGTTTGTCTTGTACATTGTGTTCATGGTCTGCCTCCTTGCGAACGAGCATGCGTGCTCCCCCGTTATACACAGCGCCTGCGACACGCTTTCAAACCGAACAAGTGTTCTTTTTCCATGATATACGAACATTTGTTTGTTTCAAGAGAGAAACGAACATTTGTTTGTAATTTTTCCTCGTTTCGTCTAGAATCTTCGTAACGAGCCCAGGAGGATGGTATGGATAAAGAAGAGCTCACCACGCGCCAGCAGCAGATACTCGACTACATTCGCAAGTGCATAGAGGTCAAACACTACCCTCCCTCCGTGCGCGAAATCGGCCAGGCCATCGGGTTGTCCTCCCCTTCCACCGTCCACGCTCACCTCAACGCCCTCGAGGCCAAGGGGTTCATCAAACGTGATGGCGCGAAGTCACGTTCCATGGTCATCACGGGAAGCGAGGACGAATCCCGCGAACGCGCCAAAGTCGAGCCCCGTACCGAGTTCAACGGCCACTCCCTCGTCGAGCTTCCGCTCGTCGGTCGCGTCGCCGCAGGCACTCCGATACTCGCAGAGCAAAACATCGAGGAGGAGGTCCCTCTCCCCACCTCGTTGTTTGGCGATCGCAATTCCTTCTTGCTCACCGTGCACGGGGATTCCATGATCAACGCGGGCATCTATGACGGCGATACGCTTCTCGTGCGCGAGCAGAGCACCGCGAACAACGGCGATATCGTCGTCGCGATGATTGACGACGGGGCAACGGTCAAGACGTACTACAAGGAAAAGGACTGCATTCGCCTGCAACCGCACAATGACGCCATGGAGCCGATCTTCACGCGCGATGCGCAGATCCTAGGCGTCGTCACCGGTCTGTTCAGGAGCTACTAGTCCCTCCGTCTCCATTTCGAATTGTCTGAACTGCTTGGCGAGGTTTGCCGGCAGGCACACTTGCAGGTAGATCCCGTCTGCCTCGTAGCTTTCGTGGGTCACGCGCGCTTGCTCGTGTGCAATTGTCACGTACCTTCCCTGGTCATAGGGGATGCGGACGCTCATCGGCGTGTATCGGCTCGCGACTTCGCTTTCGAGGCGAACCAGAAGATCCTCGATTCCGCTTCCTGTCTTCGCGGAAATGAAGGCGGCGTCGGGATGGAGAACCCGCAGATGATCGAGCTCGGCAATACAATCATGCTCGATGAGGTCGATCTTGTTGAAGACGACGATACGGGGAATACCCGATGCGCCGATTTGGCCGAGAACGTCTTGGACGGCTTTGAGCTGGGCGGCACGTTGCGGTGACGCCGCATCCACGACGAGCAGCACGAGGTCAGCCTCGCGTATCTCGTCAAGTGTCGAATGGAAGGCCTCGACGAGGTTGTGCGGAAGCTTCTGTATAAAACCGACGGTATCGGTGAGCGTGACCTTGCTCGATCCGGGAAGTTCGAGCGCGCGCGTCGTCGAATCGAGTGTCGCGAACAGCTTGTCGTAAGCGAGGACGTCGGAATCGGTGAGCGCGTTCATCAAGCTCGATTTGCCGGCGTTCGTATAGCCCGCGAGGGCGACGCGGAACACGCCCGATGACGCACGGTGCTTGCGTTGCGTGTTCCTGCTGCTTTCGAGATTCGCGAGCTCGCGTCTGATGCGGCCGATGCGCTTGCGCACGAGCCTCCTGTCGACTTCGAGCTGGGATTCTCCCTCGCCGAAGCGCGATCCGACGCCACCGCCCATGCGATGTGCTGCCAGATGGCTCCACATGCCACGCAAACGCGGGTAGAGGTATTGGTTCTGGGCGAGCTTGACCTGCAAACGGCCCTCGCGACTCGTTGCATGCAGGGCAAAGATGTCGAGGATGAGCGCCGTGCGGTCGATGACCTTTACGGGCTTGCCGACGATGCGCTCGAGATTGCTTTGCTGCGAAGGCGAGAGCTCGTCATCGAGTATGACGACGTCGGCATGCAGGTCATGCACGCACCGGGCGAGCTCCTCGGCCTTGCCGGCGCCGATGAAGGTGCGTGGATTGGGCGCGTCGAGCCTTTGGGACATCGTGTGGACGACCTCGGCACCCGCCGTATTGGCGAGGCGCTCGAGCTCGGCCATCGATTCGCGTAGCGGCCAATCGGCGTTTCCGCGATCGATGCCGACGAGTATGGCCCGTTCGGGTGCTTCCTCGGTAATGACCTCGAACTTCGGACGTGGCATGCGTGCGCGTGCCTAGATTTCGACCGTGCCGGTGAAGCTCTGGGCAGCCGGACCCGTCATGAGGACGTGGCCATCGCTTTCGCGCCACTCGATCTGGAGCGTTCCGCCGATGAGCTCGAGGGTGACCTTGCGCGGCGTGTAACCGCAAATGTGCGCCGCAACCGCCGTCGCGCACGCACCCGTTCCACAGGCAAGCGTCTCCCCGCAGCCACGCTCCCATACGCGCATGCGGATGACGTCGCCGTCAACATGGGCGAATTCGACGTTCGTCCCTTCGGGAAACGCCTCGCAGTTCTCGACAAGCGGGCCGAGCGAATCGACGAGCTCGAGCCCCTTCTTGTCGACGAAGGTCACAGCATGGGGGTTGCCCATGGATACGCAGGTGAATCGAAGCGCATGGCCGTCGATGAAGAAATCGGCATCGAGCGCGACGCGGCCGTATGGGGTCTCGGTTCCGCCAAACGTCGTCGGGACCTGCGCCGGCTCCAGTATGGGAGCGCCCATGTCGACAGTCGCCTGCGCGAGCTTTCCGTCGGCGTCGAGGGTGAAGCTGATGGGCTTGGGGCCGGAGAGCGTGTCAGCGACGAAGCTGCCGGCCTTGGGATCGACGATTCCGCGATCGACGAGGAACTTCGCGAAGCAGCGTACGCCGTTGCCGCACATCTGCGCCCTGGTTCCATCGGAGTTGTAATAATCCATGTAGGCGGCGCATTCGGGACGTGGCGAGGGCTTGACGATGATCACCCCGTCGCCTCCGATGCCAAAATGCCTGTCGCAAAGCGTCGTGATTTGCTCGGGGGTGAGAAGTATCTCGTCGTCGAGGTCCTCGATCATCACAAAATCGTTGCCGATGCCGTTGAGCTTCGCGAAATCGTATCTCATGTTCGAACAGCCCCTTCAATCTCGTCTATCGCACGTCGTACAAGTGTATCAGTAATGCCCTCGTCGGCATGTAACCATATGATTTCGGAATCGCGACGTAACCACGAGAGCTGCCGCTTCGCGTAGCGTCTCGTCGCCTGCTTTATCTGGGCGACGGCCTCGTCAAGTGACATGTCGCCATCGAGATAGGAGACGATTTCCTTGTAGCCGATGGCCTGCCGGGCCGTGAGGCCGTCGCGAAAGCCGGCTTCGAGCAACCCGGAGACCTCCTCGACGAGGCCCGCTTCGACCATCTTCTCGACGCGCCCGTCAATGCGCTCGTAGAGCAGCGTGCGGTCGACATCGAGGGCCATCTTGATGCTCGGAATGCGTGCACAGAGCGATGCGAAGGCACGCTTGCGCATGGCGTAGCTCTCCCCCTCTTCGAGCATCTCGAGTGCCCGGACAACACGTCGGACGTTATGGGGATGGATGAGGGAGGCGCTTTCCGGGTCCTTTGCCATGAGCAGGCCATGGATGCCCTCGTCACCCAGCTCGTCGGCAAGCCGCGCGTAGCGCCGCCGGACCGGACTCGTCTCGTCGCCGGGGGCGAACTCCATGTCGTCGAGAGCGGCGCGGACGTAGAGGCCGGTGCCTCCGCATAGCACGGGAAGATGATCGCGCGTCCGTATCGCCGCGATGGCGGCACGCGCATCATGCTGGAACAGCGCGGCCGAATACGGCTCGCCGGGATCGAGAATGTCGATGCAGTGATACGGGACGGCGCGCTCGCCTGCCGGAACCTTTGCCGTGCCGATATCCATGCCACGGTAGATCTGCATGGAATCGGCGGAGATGATCTCGCCGTCAAGAGAGGAGGCGATGACCTCGGCAAGCGCGGACTTTCCCGATGCCGTCGGGCCCTGGACGCACACGACCATGTTGGCGGCATCTGGCATCAGACGAGCGTTCCCTGCAGGTAGTTGGTCGTCGCGCTCTCCACGTGTACGTCGACGATGCGCCCGATGAGATCCTCGATGCGCATGCCGTCGGCCAGGCGGGCGTGGACGGTTTGAAGCCTCGGGCTCTTCCCGTCCAGGACGCGGTCATCTCGCCTCGAGCTTCCCTCGACGAGAACGGGGACGATGCGCCCGACCTCGCGGTTGTTCTCGGCAAGCGAGCTTTGCTGCGCGACCTTTTCGAGACGCTCGAAGCGCTCCTGCAGGACCTCTCGCGGCGTGTCGTCGGGAATCGATGCCGCCGGCGTGCCGGGGCGCTTCGAGTAGATGAATCGAAACATCTGCCCGTAACCGACCCTCTCGACGACGTCGAGGGTGGCGAGGAAGTCCTCCTCGGTCTCCCCGGGGAAGCCGATGATGATATCCGTCGAAAGCGAGATGTCCGGGCATGCCCGTCGCAGGTCGCGGACGAGACCGAGGTAGCGCTCGACCGTATAGGAGCGGTTCATCGCGCGCAAGATGCGGTCGGAGCCCGATTGCAATGGCAGGTGCAGCTGCGGCATGATGGTGTCGTACGCGGCCATGGCCTCGATGGTCTCGGGCAGGAGGTCCTTGGGATGGCTCGTCACGAATCGAACGCGCTCGACGCCCGATTGTCCGGCCAAGGCGAGCACCTCGGCGAACCGCGGCCGTCCGTAGAGGTCCCGGCCATACGAGTTGACGTTTTGCCCGAGCAACGTGACCTCGTGAATGCCCTCGGAGGAAAGCCCGGCGAGTTCCGCGGCGATGCTCTCGATCGGGCGTGACGTCTCCCGTCCGCGCACGTACGGGACGATGCAGTAGCTGCAGAAGTTATCGCATCCGGTCATGATGGGAACCCAGGCATGCCACGGCTTCTCGCGGCGCACGGGGAGATCGCTCGAGAATCCGTCGTTGGCGTCAATGGTCTCGACTTGGGGCTCGCCGGTCGAAAGACGCAGTTCGATCAGATCGACGAGGTGTCCGAGGTTATGCGTTCCGAACACGATGTCGACATGCGGGAGGCTTTCGCGCAGTGCGGCACCCTCAAGCTGCCCGATACAGCCACCCACCGCGATGATGCGCTTGGCCTCATGGGCGTTGGGAACGTTCTTGATCGAGGCGACCTGCCCCATGAGCCTCAGTTCGGCCTTCTCGCGCACGCAGCACGTGATGAAAACGGCGATGTCGGCCTCCTCGATCGTGGCAACGGGCAAGGCGCCCGCCGTCTCGAGCATGCCGGCAACGCGTTCGGCATCGTTTTCGTTCATCTGGCAGCCAAAGGTGCGCTGCCAGTATGTCATGCCGTCAAGCGGCCTTCTCGCATTTTGCACGTTACGTCCCATCACCATTGCCTACGCACGCCCGCATGCGGCGAGAAATGCGCGGTACTGTTCCTCGTCCAAACCGCAGCCCCCTAGTTGCGCATGGTGGACCTCGTCACCGTGCCAATCGGAGCCACCACTCACGCCAAGGCGGAGGTCCCGGGCGATTTCGAGGAGCTCGGCGCTCTGGGCGGCCGTCTGGAGCGTATGGTATGCCTCAAGCCCGCTCATTCCCTCGCGCGCGAGGGTCTTGATGAGGTCAACGACGCGATACCGTGCGGGATGGGCAATGAACGGATGTCCGCCGGCCTCGACGATAAGGCGCATCGCCTCGATGGTATCGGGATACACGACGTCGACGTAGCAAGGCGATGCTGGCCCGAGCAGCTTGGCAAACGCCTCGTCCGCGTTCGCGACGCATCCACGTTCGACGAGCAGCCGCGCGAGAAGGGGACGATTGGGGGTCTCCCCCGTCGCGCGCAGGTCATCGGAACTCACGGGGCACCCACGGTCGCGAAGCAAATCGGCCATAGCGAAGGCACGTTCGGCGCGCCTTCGGCGGTTTTCGTCGAGATACTCGACAAGTGCCGGATAACGCCCGTCGACGAAATAGCCGAGCATGTGCACGGTACGCCCGTCGTACCTGGTCGTTATCTCGACGCCGGGGACGAACTCGATGCCGTTTTCGGCACATGCCGCGACGGCGGGAGGCAAGCCGGCGAGGGAATCGTGATCGGTGAGCGCGATGACGGACAATCCGCTGGTCTGGACTGCCATCTGCGCTATGTGGGCGGGTTCGCAGGTGCCGTCGGACGCGGATGAGTGCATATGCAGGTCCGCGAAGGGCACGCGTCACCCCTAGACGAGCGCTGCTTCGTCCACGGTCTCCTCGACCTCGGCAAAGTCATCGGAATAATGCGGATGCACGGCAAATCGGATGCCGGTGCGCGTATCGCCGTTTATCTCGAGCTCGACGAAGGAGGGCACGCAGGCGACGTCGATGCCACTGGGTGCAAGGTATCCACGCGCGATGGCGATGGCCTTGACGGCCTGGTTGACCGCCCCAGCGCCAATAGACTGAATGCGTACGGGATTCCCGTCCTTGATGAGTCCGGCAATCGCGCCGGCAACGGATGCGGGGGAAGACTTGCTTGAAACCTTCAGAAAATCCATGAGCGTGTCCCTAGTGCGTGTGTTCTTCATTAGTACGGTGTTTAAGCTTTCAGCGAGAGGATTATAAACCATAGCAAGGGTGAGAATGACTAGGATTGCCGAAATAAATGACCAGAAAACCGAATGATTTTCTGGTCAAAATTATCTTAGTCATCATTACAAAAAATGACTTATGTATATATCCCTGCCATTTTGGACATGGAGCCCATCGTTCGGAGTGAAAAGGCCTAATCGAGCAACTCCCGAGCAGCGTCGGAAAGCTTTGAGAGAAGCTGTTCTGCCTGTTCACGCGTACTTGCCTTGCTAAAGACATATGCTTTGATCTTTGGCTCGGTACCACTGGGGCGGATAATGATCCGTATTCCGTCACCAAGGTCGAAGGAGATGACATTCGCATCGGGAAGAAGTTGATGCTCGTCAGGATTTCCGTTTATCTTGGTCATGGGTACGCCATCCCCATAGTCCAAGATACTCAGGACGGGCAGATCGGCTATGACCTGTGGAGGATTTGTGCGCAGGTCATCCATGATCGCTTGCATTTTCTCGGCTCCGGAGCTTCCCGGATAGGACATGTTGATAGTGCGGTTGAGATAATATCCGTAACGCTCGTAGAGAGATTCCATGGCCTCGACCAAGTCGACGCCCTCGTTCTTGTACATCTGCGCCATCTCGCATATGAGCATCGAGGCGCTGATGGCATCCTTGTCGCGTACGTACGTACCGGACATGTAGCCATAGGATTCCTCGAAACCGAACATGAACTTGTCCTCGTGATCTTCGCCGAGCTGCGCGATTTGACCACCGATGTACTTGAAGCCCGTCAACACGCGCCTGAGCTCGAAACCGTAATAGGCGGCCTGCGCATCGGGCATGAGCGTCGAGACGATTGTCGTCACGACGAGCTTGGAGGTTAGGTCGACGCCACGTTCGCCGAGGCGCTTCGCAATGTAGTCGATGAGCAAGACACCAACTTCGTTGCCGGTCAGAAGGACGTATTCTCCGTCGTGGAGCACGGCGATGCCCACGCGGTCTGCATCGGGGTCGGTGGCGAGCAAGATGTCCGGCCTGACGCGCTCGCAGAGCTCGAGGCCGAGCTCGAGTGCGGCACGGTCCTCCGGATTGGGATACGGGCAGGTCGTGAAGTTTCCGTTTGGATGGCGTTGCTCGTCCACGACGCTCAGGTCATCGAGGCCGACACGCTTCAATATCCGCGTGACGCATTCGAACCCCGTGCCGTTGAGCGGCGTGTAGACGATGCGCAGCTTACGCGTCGCCCTCGCATCTTCGGGTTTGACGGATTGCGCCGCGACCTCGTCGAGGAAGCGATCGATAACGGCGTCGTCAACCCACTGGACCAGACCGGCGGCAAGCGCCTCCTCGAAGTCCATGCGCTTGACGTCATCGAAAAAGTCCAGGCCGTCAATGTCCTCCTGGATTTCGACAGCGGCCTGCGAGGCAATCTGGCACCCATCGTCACCGTATACCTTGTAGCCGTTGTAGGCGGCCGGATTATGGCTCGCCGTAACGTTGATTCCCGCGCTGCAACCAAGTTCGCGAACGGTGAACGAGAGGACAGGCGTGGGTTGAATGGCACGGTAGACGTGCGCGACGACACCATTGGCGGCGAGCACGCCGGCAGCTGCGCGCACGAACTCCTCTCCCCTGTTGCGACTGTCGCGTGCGATGGCGACGCTCGGGGACTCGTAATGCGCGTTGAGGTAATCGGCGAGGCCCTGGGTTGCCTTGGCGACGGTGTAGACGTTCATGCGGTTGGGCCCGAGCCCGATGATACCGCGCAGGCCGGCCGTCCCGAAGGAAAGCTCGCGATAGAACGCGTCGTGGAGCTCCTCGATGGAAGTCGCCTGTTCGCGTAGCAGCGTGGCCTCCTCGGGGGTCACGTGCTCCAACCAGCGCTCGTATTGCTCTTCTTCCGTGCTCATGGGCTACAGCTCCTTGTCGAAGGGAAACTTGACGGTGATCGCATCCTTGCCAACGCGAATTATAGGCTCCTCGGCAAGATCGATGTAGTAGCGGTCCGCCAAAGTCGCAAAGGCGTTCTCGAGGGCCCGCGAGAAGGAGCCGAGATCGTCTTCGGAAAGCCTGAGACCACGCCGGTCTCGATACAAGTCGACTTCGCGCTTGGTTGTCCGCGCATCCCGCCCATGTTCGAGAAGCTGGTCGAGGAAGGGCTCCAACGGGGCAATTTGCCCAGCGAGGATACGATGTGCCGTACGTTCCGAGACATCCAGCCCAAGACGGGCGCTCAGCTCCACGAGTTCGGTGGCATCGGCAGCCGCGGCGGGGCGCAAGGTCAGCGGCATCGTCTCGATGTCATCGCAAAAGAGCAGCCGCATCTCTGCGAGCCGCGGCCTTCCCCAGTCCACGAGAGTCGCGACGATCTCCGCCGGCGAGCCGAGAAAGACGTCGACCTCGTCGCGTAGGTCCAAGGCGAATTCCGCCACCGTTCGATTGACGTTATGCGGACCGGACACGATGGCCGTGGAACCCTCCTCGTCACGTCCGATGACGGGAAGGGACGACTGGTCGGTCTTCTCGGGAAGCGCATCGAGGTCGATACGCACGCCCAGCGAGGAACCAAGTTGAGGCCCGGAGGCGATCACGCAGGCCTCCAGCGTGTTTGCCTTGATCGAGTACAGCGCCATGCCGCGTCCATGTACGCCCCATTTGTCCATGACCATGGTTTCGAGCTTTGAGGTCACGCGAGGCTCGAAGACGCGCTCGTGCATTTCGATGGGAATCCCGTCACCGTCATCGAGAAACGCGAGGGTCTTCATGCGGCCCTCGCGACTTGTCGCGAGGAAGATACTCGTCGCATGCGCGTCGCGGGCGTTCCTGAGCATTTCGATGACGACGTCCTCGACGCAGCGGATATCGTGCTTGGCTTGGCGCCGTTCCGCCTCGGCGGTCTTGAGGCGGACGAAACCGTCGCCAAGCCGCTCCTCGACGGCAAGGTGGGCATCGCCCGAAACGGATTCGACGAAATCGATCAGGTCGTCAGCGGACATTGTTCCTCCAGATACATGATGGGCCATGAAGGAAATGCTCCATGGCCCATCGGGATCGCGTTTTGCACGTGCGCTACTTGGCGAGCGCCTCGGAGCGGGACTCGCGGATGACGACGACGTGAATCTGGCCGGGATACTGCATCTCGTCCTCGATTTGCTTCGCGATGTCATGCGCGAGCACGGTCGACTTGGCGTCGTCGATGGCATCCGGTTGGACCATGACGCGAACCTCGCGGCCGGCTTGCATGGCGTAGGTGCGCTCGACGCCCTCGTGGGAATTGGCGATTTCCTCGAGCTTCTCGAGACGCTTGATGTAATTCTCGTAGCTCTCGCGACGCGCACCGGGACGGGCGGCGCTCACGGCATCGGCAGCCTGGATGATGACGGCGAGGACGGTGGACGGCTCGACGTCGGCATGATGTGCCTCGATGGCATGCACGATGGCGGGGTTCTCGCCGTAACGGCGTGCGAGGTCCGCGCCGATGACGGCATGCGACCCTTCGACCTCGTGGTCGACGGCCTTGCCAAGATCATGCAGGAGTCCGGCGCGTTTGGCGGTGATCGGATCGAGTCCGAGCTCGCTTGCGATGGCACCGGAAAGCGTCGCGACCTCGAGAGAATGCTGCAGGACGTTCTGTCCGTACGAGGTGCGGTACTTGAGACGACCGAGCGTCTTGACGATGTCGGGATGCAAGTCGTGAATGCCCATGTCGAAAGTAGCCTGCTCGCCGGCCTCCTGCACCTGCTGGTCGACGTAACGCGTCGCCTTCTCGAACATCTCCTCGACGCGGGCGGGATGGATGCGGCCGTCGGCGATGAGGTTCTCGAGCGTGATGCGGGCGGTCTCGCGACGTACCGGATCGAAGCACGATAGCGTGACGGTCTCGGGCGTGTCGTCGATGATGAGATTCACGCCCGTGATTTGCTCGAAGGAGCGGATGTTGCGCCCCTCGCGGCCGATGATGCGGCCCTTGATGTCATCGGAGGGAATCTGGACGGAGGTGACGGTGCGCTCTGCGGTGTAATCGGCCGCCATGCGCTGGATCGCGACGGAGAGAATCTCGCGCGACTTGCGGTTCGCCTCGGCCTTGGTGCGCGATTCGATGTCGCGAATGATGCCCGCGGCCTCTGCGGTGCAATCCTCACGTATGTCCTCGAGAACGATCTCGCGTGCCTCCTCCTTGGACAGGGAGGCGACGTCGAGCAGACGGCGCTCGGCTTCCTCGAGCTTGGTCTCGAGCTTCTTGCTCAGGCTTTCCGTGCGCGATTGGAGGCCGTTGAGCTGCTGCTCGCGCTTGTCAAGGCCGGAGCTGCGCTTGTCCAGGGAGTTTTCGCGCTGCTCGAGGCGCTCGGAACGAGCTTGCATGTCCTTGCTCTGCTGGCGGACCTCCTCGGTCTGGCGACGGGCCTCCTCCTCCGCTTGCTGCTTGATCCTGAGTGCCTCGTCCTTGGCCTCGATGGTCGCTTCGCGGCGGATGTTCTCGGCTGACTTTTCGGCATCGGCGAGCTTGCGCTCCGCTTCGGCCATGGCGCTCTTGGCGCCATTGCCCGAGACGACACGAGATACCACGAAACCCACGGCGAGGCAGACGATCGCAACGACGACGTAGATGACGATTTCCATTTTAACTGGTACCTTTCCTATACACTGTGCATATGTTATGGATGCAACGCGGAAATACCGGAAGCATCCGGCAATCATCGCGATCTATGTACGATTGACCTGACCCGAAGGCGGAAAAACGCGGTATAGATTTTGTAACTCGCATATATGACTCGCATAAATGCGAGGAAAAGATGAATGCCATTCGATATCCTAGCACATGAGCCCGCTGTCACGCACCGCATCTTGAGCAATCTTTGCACCGGTCTGATGACGGGGGCGCAAGGACGTCATGCTAGGAACCGGATGTCGAGCCGGAAAGGTAATCGCGAACGACGCGCGTTGCGAGATCGTAGGAATATCCGCGACTCAGGAGACGACGCATGTAGGTTGCGTACGGGTTCTTCGAGGTCGTCGACCGCTTGGAAAGCTCGAGGAGAGCGGACCGGTATTCGTCGTCGGGAGAGCCGAAGTCGTCGGCACAGGACGCGATGGTCTCCTCGCCAATGCCGTTTGCACGCAAGCGGGCGACGATCTTGACCCTTCCCCATCCCGAATGGACCTTGCCGCGAATGAAGGCACGCGCGTAGCGCTCCTCGTTGATGAGGTTGACACGCACTGCGGTCTCGAGAGCGTCGTCGATTTCCTCGGGTGTGAAGCCGGACGAGGAGAGACGCTCTCGGACCTCCTTGAGGTTGCGCTCGCGCACGGCGATGAGCGCGTTGATCTTCTCCATGGCCTCGCTATGTCGTTTGGGCGTGACCAATGGCGAAGACCGGCTACTCAGCGGCCGAGTTCTCGGTCACGACGGAATCCGGCAGGTTCTCGGAACCGCTGAAACCGGTGGTGGGAACGTCGGCAAGCGTGAAGGCATCGTCATCGTCGTACTCGACGGGCAACCCGATGGCAGCTCGAACCTTGTTCTCGATCTCACGACGAAGGTCGGGGCTCTCGACAAGTGCGTTCTTTGCGGCCTCGCGCCCCTGTCCCAGGCGCTCGTCGCCATAGGTGTACCAAGAACCAGACTTGGTGACTATTTTCTCGTCGACGGCCATGTCGAGGATGTTGCCCTCGCGGGATATGCCCGTGCCGTACATGATGTCGAACTCGGCTTGCCTGAAAGGCGCCGAGCACTTGTTCTTGACGACTTTGACGCGCACACGGTTTCCGACGGCACCGCCGTCGACCTTGATGGTCTCGATACGCCTGATGTCGAGGCGCACGGACGAGAAGAACTTGAGGGCTCGACCACCCGTGGTGGTCTCGGGGCTCCCGAACATGACGCCGATCTTCTCGCGGAGCTGGTTGATGAAGATGCAGCAGGTGTTGGACTTTGACAGCGAGCCGGCGAGCTTGCGCAGTGCCTGGCTCATGAGGCGTGCCTGCAGACCGACGCTCGCGTCGCCGATCTCTCCCTCGATTTCCGCACGTGGGACGAGTGCGGCGACGGAGTCGATGACTATACAGGAGACGGCGTTGGAACGGACGAGCATATCGCAGATTTCGAGCGCCTGCTCGCCCGTGTCAGGCTGGGAGATGAGCAATTCGTCGATGTCGACGCCGATCTTCGCGGCATAGACGGGGTCGAGGGCATGCTCCGCGTCTATGAACGCGGCGACGCCCCCAAGCGCCTGGGCCTCTGCCACGATCTGGAGAGACAGGGTGGTCTTGCCACTTGATTCGGGGCCGTATATCTCGACGATGCGGCCACGGGGAACGCCACCGATACCGAGCGCGGCATCGAGCGCGAGCGCGCCGGTGGGAATCACCTCGACGTCGAGGGCGGAATCCTCGTCGCCCAGACGCATGATGGAGCCGTCGCCATACTTCTTCCTGATTTGCTCCTTGGTGATCTTGAGCGCCTCTTCCTTGGAGGCGTCGGTGGGAATCTTTGCCTTGCTTGCTGTGCGGGCCATGGTCAAGCTCCGTTCCTCTTCTGCATGTGCACCACTTTGGCGCATATGGTAATCGAACATATGTACGATGTCAACTCGGGCCGTCGACTCATCGCCCCGACAATTTACAACGGAGGCATCCGAGCCATCCACCCCGGCAATCTGAGCGAATTCGGAGAGATGTCCGCATGAATTCGGAACGGGCCCGCCCAGGACGCCCCTCACGCGCCAGGGCGTCAGGAGAGCTCTTCGAGCAATGCCCCGAGCGCCGTCGTCACGGCACTCGCGCGTATCTCCTCACGCGTCTTCCCGATGCATGTCGTGAAGCTCCTCGTGCCCAGGGGGCCCGCCACGCCAAAGCACACCGTGCCGACCGGCTTGCCGGGTTCGGCTCCGGTAGGGCCGGCTATGCCCGTGGTGGCGACGGCGTAATCGCACGACAGCGTCATGCGCGCGCCCTCGGCCATGGCACGGGCGGTCTCATGGCTCACGACGCCATGCTCGTCGATGATGCGCCCCTCGACTCCGAGCACGCGTTCCTTGACATCGACCCAGTAGCTCACGACACCACCGACGAAGCTATCCGAGGAACCCGGGATGGCCGTGATCGCCGCGGCGATCATGCCACCCGTGCAGGATTCCGCACTGCCCAAGGTGACGCCGAGCTCTCGGGCGCGGTCGAGCACGAGGCGAGCGAGACGGCGGTTTTCGTCGTCGATGCTATCGAGCGGAGCGCTTGCCAAAGCCGAGCACCTCACGTGACTTGTAGAAGTAATCGAGCATCGAGACGATCGTCATGATGACGGCGGCGAGCAAGACGAGCCACGAGAAGATCGTGAAGCATGTCGAGAAGGCGTCGCCCATGAGCGTGATCTGCAACGAGTCCTTGACGGTGAAGAGGAGGATGGCGCAGATCTGGAGAACGGTCTTGAACTTGCCGAAGATGCTCGCGGCGATGACCTTGCCCTGGGAGGCGGCGACCATGCGCAGCCCCGACACGATGAACTCGCGCGCGATGATGACGAGCGCGACCCACGACGGAAAGGTCTGGAGCTCGACGAGAGCGAGCAATGCGGCGCACACGAGTATCTTGTCGGCAAGCGGATCGAGGAACTTGCCCAGGTCGGTGACCTCGTTTCTGCTGCGGGCGAGATAGCCGTCGATGGCATCGGTGGTGGAGATGATCACGAACACGGCGGCGGCGATCCAGGGCTGCCAGTCGATCCAGAACTGCGGTTCGGGAAACCAGGTGGGCCACGGCGAGAGCAAAGCGGCGACGAAAACGGGGATGAGTAGGATGCGCGTCAGCGTGACGACGTTCGCGGGGGTCCAGATGCGTTCGGAATCATCGGGCATGGGGCACGACCTCCCCCTCCAGCTCGTAGAAGAAGCTGCCCGTGAGCTCGACACGGGCGAACTGCCCGATGGGAAGGTCGTCTACGGTGTCGACGGGGACATGGACCTGGCCGTCGACCTCGGGGGCCTGCCCTTGCGTGCGACATAGGGCCTCCAGACCCGCGTCCGTGCGCTCGTACCCTTCGACGAGCACGTCGGCACACGTGCCGGCGAGCCTCGCGATGCGGGCGGTGCCGACCGCCTCGCAGGCATCGAGCAGACGCTGGGCGCGCCCGAGGCGCTCGTCATCGTCGATTTGGCCATCGAGACCGTATGCGGCACTCCCCTCCTCGGGTGAGAACGCGAAGACGCCGGCGTAGTCGAACCCTGCCTCGTCGACGAAGTCCAGCAGCTCCTCGAATTGTTCCTCGGTCTCGCCCGGAAAGCCGGCCATAAGGGTCGTGCGAATCTTGATGTCCGGCACACGATCGCGTACGTGGTCGAGCAAGGCGAGAATGTCCTTCGCGTTTCCGCTGCGGTTCATGCGCGCGAGGACCTCGGCGTTGACGTGCTGCAGGGGCATGTCCAGGTACGGGCAGACGTTGGGGTACGTGGCGATCACGTCGAGCAGCTCGTCGTCGATGCCCTCGGGCTGCACGTACAGTAGTCTGAACCACGTATCGGGATAGCGATGCGCGAGCGTGCGCACGAGCGTGGCGGTCGTCGAGGGTTCCTCGAAATCGTGTCCCCAGATGCCGGTGTCCTGTCCGATGAGGACGATCTCGCGCACGCCGTTGCACACGAGTTCCGCCACCTCGTCATCGATTCGCGAAAGCGGGTAACTGCGATACCGTCCGCGGATATGCGGAATCATGCAGTACGAGCAGAAGCGATCGCAACCATCCGAGATCTTGACGTAGGCACTCGTGGGATACGCGTGGCGTATCAGGGATCGGTCGGCGCGCACGAGCGACACGTCGCCGTCGAGCAGCCGCGTGACCTCCTCGACAACGTTGTCCTCATCGTCTGCCGCGAGAAAGCCTGCGGCCTCGACAAGCTCGGCGGCGAGGTCGTCGCCGTAGCGCGCCGGCATGCAACCGGCGACGAGCACCTTGAGCTCCCGGCCAGCCGCGTTCTCGCGCCCCACGAGGTCGAAAATGACCTCGAGGCCCTCCTCCACGGCACTGGCCAGAAACGCGCAGGTGTTGACGATGACGAGATCGGCATCGTCAACGTCGTCGACGATCGAGAAGCCGGCGGCGGCAAGGCGTGCCTGCATCTTGTCGGTATCGACCTCGTTCTTGGCGCAGCCAAGCGTCACGAAGGCGATGCGGGGTGTTCGATTCACGTGCATGCGCCTAGCGGTAGTTGGCGAACTGCAGCGGAATGCCGTAGTCCTGCTCGCGCAGGAAGGAGATGACCTCCTGCAAATCGTCGCGCTTGGGACCGCTCACGCGCAGCTTGTCGCTCTCTATCTGGACCTTTACCTTGAACTTCTCGGCCTTGATGTCCTTGGAGATGCGCTTGGCGACATCTTGCTCGATACCCTGCTGGATGGCGCCCACGGTGCGGATCATCCCGCCGGAAGCGTCCTGGGGCGTGCCCCATTTGATGGCCTTGAGGTCGACCTTGCGCTTGATGAGGTTCGTGTTGAGCACGTCGATGACCTGGCTGCTCACGAAGTCACTCGGGGCGAGCACGGTGATGGTCTTGGCTCCCTTGTCGAAATCGACCTTCGATCCGGAATCCTTGAGGTCATAACGCTGCTTGAGACCCTTCTCGGTGTTGTTGAAGGCGTTCTCGACCTCCTGCATGTCGGTCTCGGAGACGATGTCGAAGCTGTTGTCCTTGGCCATGATCTTCCTTTCGCGTCGCTTACTTGGGAGCTGATTGGATGCTGATGTAGAGGCTACCCGACTTGCCGTCCTCGTTCGTGGCGATTTCGATGGGATTGCCGTTTTCGGTCACGGTAACGGCGGACGGATTGCTGAAGGTGGCAGAAAACGATTCGGTCACGGGGAACTCGCGCGAGAACTGGCCTCCCACTGCCGTGCCCTTGTAGGCGTTCGCGCCATCGTACGTGACCTCGACGAGCGACGTCTCGCCCTTGGCCACCTCGATCTTGATGATGACGGGATTGCCGTTTGCCGTCGTGATGGTCTTGTGCGCGGCGTTCTCGCCATCTGTCGTCGTCGTGTCGTTGACGACCCCGCCCTGGACGGGAATGATGCCGCTATTTCCGTGACCAGCGGTGCTTATGAGCACCGACGCGGCGATGATGATGGCGATGACGATCGTGATGACCGCGACGGCGATGAGCCTCGTGCGCCGCTCGCTGAATATGGACGAGACGATGCGACGCGCCCTGGCGATGATGCCGTCATCGCCGGCGGTTTGCTCCGAGACGTCGCTGCGCGTGCTCGGGCGTCGTCGTCTGCCGTGGCTTACGGCCGTCTTGCCCGTGTCCACGTCGATGCCGAAGAAGTTGGGCGTGCGCTCTTCCCCGCTTCGCGAGAGGTCCTCGGTGGGACGTGCCGTGAACTCGTCCACGCCCGACGGGCGGCGCGAGGACCTACCCGACGTGCCACGACGGCTCGAGGCGGTGCGGGAGCGCGTCGTGGGCGTCACGCGCGCGGGATCGAAGTTTCCCGTATCGCCCCCGCGTGCGGAGCGGACCGCGCGAAACGACCCGGTCTGTCGCGTACCGACGACGCGAACGCTTCCGCTGCGATAGCGCTCGTCGTCCTTCGCCTCGGCTTCGTCCTTGAGGTTGCGGCTCAGCTTCGAGGTGCCTTCGCCTTCGCCCTCACCGCCGCGTTTGCGCTGGGAGCGGGAGCTTCGCGAGGACTCGCGGCTGATGGGGCGGGACTTCTCGCCGATCACGCGCTCGCCGAAGCGTCCGACGCCACGACGCGTGTTGTTCGCGATCTTCTCGATTTCCCTGCTCGAGCTGTACGCCTCGTATTCGCTATCGAAGACCTCGACGATGGAGGCGGAATCCAGGTCGAGGTAGCGGGCGTACGAGCTGAGCATGCCGATGGCATGGCCGCGCGGGGGATACTGGGAGTAATCGCCCGACTCGAGGGCCTCGAGCATGCGCGCGCGGATGTTCGTGTCGCGGGCGGCCTGCTCGAGCGAGATGCCGAGTTCGATGCGTCGGCTCATGAGCGCTGGTCCTATGCGGGATTCGGATTTCACCTTGTCCCCTCCCGATCTTCCTCGTCGAAGGCCCTCAACGACTCGAGGTCTTCGACGCTGTCGACGAGAACGTCACGGGCGCGCGATCCTTCCTGCGGGCCCACGACACCCTTGGTCTCGAGCATGTCCATGATACGACCCGCCCTGGCATATCCGACCTTCAGGCGACGCTGGAGCATGGAGGTCGAGCCGAGTCCGGCGGCGACGACCGCCTCGGCGGCCTCCCAGATAAGCGGATCGTCGGAGTCGTCGGCAGCCGACGCGGCGCCCGACGGCGAGCCCGATCCCGTCGAAACCTGCTGGCGCAGTATCTCGAGATGGTACTCGGGGGCACCTTGCGACTTGAGATGCTCGACGGTCGAGGCAATTTCCTCCTCGCTCACGAAGCAGCCCTGGATGCGCTTGGGCTTACCCCACTCGGGTTTGGAGAAGAGCATGTCGCCGTTGCCCACGAGCTTCTCGGCACCAGCCTGATCGAGGATGACGCGCGAGTCTACGTTGGTGGCGACGAGCAGCCCGATGCGGTTGGTGATGTTCGCCTTGATCATGCCGGTGACGACGTTGCTCGAGGGGCGCTGGGTTGCGATGATGAGGTGGATGCCGGCGGCACGTGCGAGCTGGGCGATGCGCACGATCGAATCCTCGACGTCCTTGCCCGCGACCATCATGAGATCGGAGAGCTCGTCGATGACGACGACGATGAAGGGCATCTCGTCGGGATGGTCACCGTTTTCGTCGGTGAGCTCGCCCTTCTGGATCATCTGGTTGTAGAAGCCGATGTTCTTGGCACCCACTCCCTCGAATACCTTGAGCCTGCGCTCCATTTCGGCGACGGCCCACTTCAAGGCGCTTGCTGCCTCCTTGGGCTCGGTGACCGGCGGGACGAAGAGATGCGGAATGCCGTTGTACAGGGACATCTCGACGCGCTTGGGGTCGATGAGTATCATGCGCACCTCTGCGGGCGTGGCGCGCATGAGTATGGTCATGATCATGGCGTTGAGGCAGACCGACTTGCCCGAACCAGTGGTGCCGGCGATGAGGAGGTGCGGCATCTTCGCAAGGTCGACGCATATCTTCTCGCCGTCGACGTCCTCGCCGATGGCGACCTGCAACGGGCCGGGCTTGCAGCTCGGAAGTATGTCTCCGAGAAGCACGCTCGAGCGCACCTTGTTGGGAATCTCGACGCCCACGAGCGAGGTGCCGGGAATCTGCGCGATGCGCACGGCCGACGCGGCGAGCGCAAGGGCTATGTCGTCGGCGAGGTTGGTGAGCTTGGCGAGGCGGACGCCGCTGGGGAGCTCGACCTTGAACATCGTGACCGTGGGACCGGCGAGCCAACCGACGACCTTGGCCGGCAGGCTGAACTCCTCGAGCGTCTGCTGCAGGATGTTGGCGGTCTGGCGCAGCTCCCCGGTCATGTTGGAGCGCTTCACCTTGGTGACGCCGAGCATGCGCACATCGGGCAAGGTGAAGCCCTCGAGCGCCGAGGGCGTGGAGCCGTCGGGGATGACCTGCGTCTTCTTGACTATGGGCACGGTGGCATCCGGCTCGGGCTCCTCCACGTCCGTTGCAGGGGCCGCTTGCCTCCTCTTGCGCTTTCGTGGTTTGGGATGTGCCTGTCCGTCAAGCGAGACGGTGCGGTCGGGGTCTTCGTCGAACACGACCGTCACGTCAGGGTCTTCGCCATCGAATGCGACCGTGTAGAGCGGATCGGACGAGATTTCGTCGTACTCGTCTCCCGATGTACCGGCATCCTTGCCGAGCTTTGCCTTGAAGCGCGCCAGGGACGATTTGCCCTCATCGGAAAAGGCGTCGTCATCTGCCTCCTCGTCCGCATACTGCGCCTGTCCTGCCGTGTAGATGGTGCGCTGGTAGCGGGTCTGCGCACGATCATCCCTCTTGCGCGAGAGGAAGTTCTTGAGCGCGAGGAAGGGCGTCGAGATGGAGACGCCGGCGATGACGAGGCCCGCGACGAAGATGCCAACGAGGATGATCGCGGTGATGATGCGTCCGAACAGCGTCATGAGTCCCCAGGAAATGCCGCTGCCGACATATCCTCCCCCACCGACAAGGACCTCGTCGGAGAACAGGCTATAGGGCAGCACCTCGATGGTGCCGGGCGAGAACAGCGAGAGCAGCGCCATGACCGCGACGAGCATGATGGCGAGTCCGATCACGAGGCGCCCGACCTTGACTCCCTCGGTTTTGAAGAAGAAGGTCGCGCCCCAGAACACGAGGACGAAGGGGACGACGTAGGCTCCGAGCCCGAGCACGTGCTTGAGCGCATCCGATATGGCGACCGTGAGCATGGCGTTGCCGGGCACGATGACGGCGACGAACAGCGCGATGCCGATGACGGCAAGCGCGATGCCGATGAGGTCCTCGCGCATCGATCCGTCCACGAAACCCGTGCGCGGAGCCTGCTCTTTGGTTGGAAGGCCCTGAGTCCTTCCGGCGCCCTTCTTGGCGGCGCTGGAAGATGACCTCGAGTTGCCCTGGTTGGATGCTGCGTTTCTCGAGCCCACTGCTACCTCCGGTTGCTATGCGCAGTATTGTATCGCATCTAGATTTCGATGACGATGGGCATGATGATGGGCCTGCGGTGCGCACGCTTCCACACGAAGTTCGAGAGCGCATCGCGTTCCTGCTTCTTTATGCGGTTCGCGTCGACCTTGTAATTGTCGAGCGACTCGCGCACGACCTTGGAGACGGCCTCGCGCGCCTCGACGATGAAGTCGTCGTTGTCGAAACCGGGAATGCCGCGCATCGTGATGACGGGACCTTCGACGAGCTTCCCGCGCTTGCGGTCGATGACGACGGCGACGCTTGCCGCGCCCTCGCTGCTCATGGACTGGCGGTCGCGCAGGACGTTGGCGCCGATATCGCCCACTGACGACCCGTCCACGTAGACGATGCCGCTCTCGACGGGATCTCCGCGCTTGACCGTACCGTTGCTCATGACGAGCGAGTCTCCGTTGTCCAAGATGAAGATGTTATCCGAATCGACGCCGACCGCCTCGGCAAGGCGGGCATGCGCACGTAGATGCGTCGCCTCTCCATGCACGGGGAGGAAATGGCGGGGCTTGACGAGCGAGAGCACGAGCTTGAGCTCCTCGGCGCCCGCATGGCCCGAGACGTGGACGAGCGCACGGTTCTTGTCCCAGACGTCGGCGCCGACCTTGGAGAGCTGGTTGACGATGCGCGTGACGGACTTCTCGTTGCCGGGAACGGGAGTCGCCGAGATGATGACAGTGTCGCCGCGCTCGATGTCGATGGTCTTGTGCTCTCCCACCGACATGCGCGCGAGCGCCGACAACGGCTCGCCCTGGCTTCCCGTGCACAGCACCACGGTCTTCTCAGGTGGATAGTTGCCCACGTCGTAGGCGTCGATGATGAGGTCGTCGGGCACGTTGAGATAGCCGAGCTCGCGGGCGATGCGCGTATTGGTGAGCATGGAGCGACCCGTCACCGCGACCTTGCGCCCGGCGAGCTGCGCGGCATCGCAGACCTGCTGGACGCGATGAATATGCGAGGAGAACGCAGCGACGACGACGCGTTGTCGCGCGGCACCGATTACGCTGCGCAAGGTGACGCCGACCTCAGCTTCGGATTTGGTGAACTGCTTGCTCGTCGCATTGGTCGAGTCGCTCATGAGCAGGTCGACGCCCTGGGCGGCGAAACGCGCGAGGGCGGCGAAATCGGTGAGCTCTCCGTCAATGGGCGTTTCGTCGAGCTTGAAGTCACCGGTGTGCAGCACGTTTCCGGCCGGGGTGTGCATGAAGACGCCCATGGCACCCGGTATCGAGTGGTTGACCGTGAAGAACTCGAGCTCGAAGCAGCCGAGCTTGGCACTACTTCCCCTGTGCACCTCGACGAGCTTGGGTTGCCTGGGGAGCCGATGCTCCTCGAGCTTGCCCTCTATGAGGCCCAAGGTGAGCTTCGTGCCCAGTATGGGAACGGAACGGTCGAGGTCCTTGAGCAGGTACGGGAGTGCGCCGGTGTGATCCTCGTGGCCGTGCGTGATGACGATGCCGCGCAGCCGGTCGGCGTTCTCGAGGACGTAGGTGTAGTCTGGAAGGATGAGGTCGACTCCCGTGTGCTCGTCATCGGGAAACATGAGGCCGGCATCAACGAGGATGATGTCGCCCCCGCATTCGAATGCGGTCATGTTCTTGCCGATGGCGTCCAATCCGCCAAGCGGTATGATGCGAAGCGTCGGACCACCCTTCTTCCTACCACCCTGGCTGCCACGACCCCGTTTGCGGGGACGTTTGTTCTTCGACGCCGTTTTCGCAAGCGTCTTGGGAGAACCCTTGGCAAGGCCCTTCTCGTTCGTATTCTTTTCTGGCATGAGAAAAACTCCTCAGCCTGTGATCATGTACAGGTGTTCTTCGTTTCTAGGCTTCTATTCTACGGGCGCACAGGCGCGCATGACCTCGGCGAGCCGGGCGGATTGCTCGGGCGTCGCCTCGATGAGGGGAAGACGCAGGCCTCCCACGGGAAAGCCCACGAGCTTGAGGGCCTCCTTCACCATGATGGGGTTCGAGGTGACGAAGAGCTCGTTCATGAGCGGCAGGAGCGCGGCATGGGCGGCAAGCGCCTCGTCGTGTCTGCCGGCTGCCTCGAGCTCGACGATTTCCTTCATGCGTTTCGGTGCAACATTGGCGATGGTCGAGACCACGCCCACGCCGCCCAAGCCCATGATCTCGAGCGTGTCGGCGTCGTCTCCGGAATATACGGAGAAGCCGGCCGGAGCACCCTCGGCTATGGCGGCAATCTGGTCCATCTTTCCACTCGCCTCCTTGATCGCGATGATGTTCTCGTGATCGTTGGCGAGCCTCAGGGTCGTCTCGGCCGTCATGTTGATGACGGAACGGCCCGGAATGTTATAGAGCATGATGGGGACGTCCACCGCATTGGCGATTGCGCTGTAATGCCGGTAGAGACCCTCTTGCGGCGGTTTGTTGTAATACGGAACAACACAGAGGTAGCCGTCGAAACCCATGGGCTCGACCTTCTTGGCGAAGTCGACGGTATCCTGCGTGCAATTGTCGCCCACGTAAGCGATGGTCTTGCAGCGACCGTTCACGGCCTCGAGCACGGCCTCGAAGAGCCTGATCTTGTCATCGTAGAAGACGGTCGGGCACTCGCCGGTCGTGGGACACACGGCGATGGAGTCGACTCCCGCCTCGACGAAGCGCTCGGCGAGCTCCTGCGCGCGCGTGAGGTCCAGGTCGAGATTCTCGTCAAACGGCGTCACGCTCGCGACGATCGTGCGCCCGAAAAACGGCTCTGTCATGCTCGGCTCCTAATCATTTCCATACGTTCGAACAAAGTAGGCGTTATGCAAGATTATACAGGCAAGGGCGTCGATTAATCCATGAGCTTTTCGAGGCCCACGACGACACCGTCCATTTCCGTCACGGCGCGGGTCGCCATGAGTATGCCGGGCATGTAGGATGCACGGTCGATCGAGTCATGGCGTATGGTGAGCGTCTGGCCCACGCTCCCGAAGATGACCTCCTGATGCGCGACGTATCCTGCCGTGCGGACGGCATGCACCGGGACGCCGTCGACCAGAGCGCCACGTGCGCCTTCGAAGCCGGCGAGCTCGGTCTCCTTGCCCGGCGCGTCGCTCTCCTCGGCGCGCGCACTGGCAATGAGGCGCGCGGTGCGGATGGCCGTGCCGGAGGGGGCATCCTTCTTGCCATCGTGGTGAAACTCGATGACCTCGACGTCGGGGAAATACTTTGCCGCGGTCTGCGAGAAAAGCATCATGAGCACGGCGCCGGTCGTGAAGTTGGGCGCGTGGAACAGGGCGGCGTCGCCCGTGGCGGACTCGTCGTATATCTCTCGGAGGCGTTCCTCGGAAAGGCCCGTCGTGCCGAGGACGCAGTTGACGCCGAGCTCGAGTGCGCAACGCACGTTTGCCTCGGCGACATCGGGGCGCGTGAAATCGATCACGACGTCGGGCCTGGTGACCTCGATGGCGGTCTTGAGGGACGCGAACACGGGGGCGTCATCCGAGCCGATGGTGGTGTCGTCGGTCGCAGCCGGATCGACGCCGCCGACGAGCGTCATATCGTCTGCGCCATCGACGGCCTTGCAGATTTCCGTTCCCATGCGGCCGAGTGCGCCGCTGACCAGCACCTGAATCATCTGAGCATCCTTTCGATTTTCTCCTGCTTGTATGGACTCACGACGGCAAGCGTCATGTCCTGCGTAAAGAGTGCGCGTGCGGCATCGTTCACCTCGTCGATTGTCACGGCACGGTATTTCTCGATCATCTCGTCGATGGAGTCGACGGGCAAATCGAGCACGGCCAGGCGCCCCAGGCGCGACATGCGCGTGCGCGTCGATTCCGTCCCGAGCACGAAGCTACCGGCGGCGAGCTCCTTCGCGCGGGCGAGCTCGTCGTCGCTTACCCCGTCCTGCGCCGCGAGGGCGAACTGCTCAGTCGCGACCTTGACGACCTCGGCGACGTTTTCGGGACGTGTGCCCGCGTACATCTCGAAGATGCCGGCACCCTCGTAGGGCTGGGAGGACGCGTAGACGGAGTAGACGAGACCACGCTTCTCGCGTATCTCCTGGAATAGACGCGAGCTCATGCCACCGCCGATGATGATGTCGAGCAGCGAGTAGGCGAAGCGACGGGGGTCGTTGTTGACGACACTGGGAGCGCCGAGGATGATGTTCGCCTGCTCGGTCTCCTTCTTGACGCAGGAGAGCATGGTACGCTCCCGCGAATCGACCTTGGGACGGTCGAGCCAGGGGCCGGCGGGCAAACCGGACAGACAGCGCAGCGCGAGGTCGACGAGCGCGGCGTGGTCGACGTTTCCGCAGGCGACGACGGCAAGGTTGCCGGTCGTGTAGTGGGCGTCATGATAACGCAGCATCTCGTCGGTATCGAAGCCCGAAACGGTGTCCGGCGTGCCAAGTACGGGACGGCCGAGCGGGTCATGCGGGAACATCGCATCGGAGAACACGTCGTAGACATAGTCATCGGGCGTGTCCTGGCTGCGGGCGATTTCCTCGAGAACGACCTCGCGCTCGGGGAGAATGTCCTTGTGCGCGAAGGTCGAGTTGACGAGCATGTCGGCGAGAATCTCGAAGCCGAGGGCGAGACGCTCGTCAAGCAGGCGCGCGTAGAAGCAGGTGTACTCGCGCGAGGTGAAGGCGTTGAATTCAGCACCCAGCGCATCGAACGCAGTCGAGATGTCGAGCGCACTGCGCGTCGTCGTGCCCTTGAAGAGCATGTGCTCCATGAAATGGGACATGCCGTATTCGGCCGGCGACTCGTCGCGGCCACCCACGCGCACCCAGAAACCGAGCGCCGCGGAGCGCACGCCCTCCATATGCTCGGTAATGACCGTTATGCCGTTGTCGAGTACGGTTTTCTCGTAAAACATGAATCCTCCGAAAGCGCACGTGAAGAAGTATTGTAGCCCAAGCGGAATGGGACTAGAAATAATTCTTGTAGCGCACTTCCCCATTGAGCGGGTCGTCAGGAAAAAGGAACGCGTACAGGTCGACGAAGTAATCGTCGGTCATGGAGGCGATGTAATCCACCGCGATGTCCTCGGGACGGAACTCGAGCTCGAACGAATAGGGATAGCGCAGCATGGGCTGGTCAAGATAATGCCTGAATATGGGTGACTCCTCTCGACCCATGCGAATATCGTCGACGAAGGTCGTGAACATGCGCTCCATCATGGGCCGCACAAACGTGATGCGCCCCGCGACCTCGTCGCTCTTGTAGATCTTCTCGTAGTTCTCCCTGCGCATCGCGTCAACCGCGGCAAAGACCTCCTCGTCCATCGCGAGGTAATCGTGACCGAGGGAATTCTTGATGATGTTGCGCGTGATGTTCTGGATGATCTGATGGTTGAGCTTGCCCACGAGCGGGCTTTCGTCGTAGTCGCCCGTGTCGAGGAGCTTGATACGCGCGGCATCCTGACGGTCTTTGCCGAGATAGGCGATGATGTCGCTGATGCGCACGACGCAGCCCTCGAGCGTGGAGGGGCGCAGGTCGCGAATGTTTGACTGGTCGACATAGCAGCTCTCGATGAGCTCGTTGAGCGCGGGAAAGTCCGGACACGGCGCGGGGCGATATTCAAGAAAGGTCTTCTCACCGCAGTGCGTGAGTATGCCATTGTAGGTTTGCAGACACAGGTTGGTGCGGGCGATGGTCTTGAGCAGGCGCACGCTATGCACGTTGTGATTGAAGTAGCGACCGGTACTTGCGTGGTAGAGATCGGAGAGGTAGTCCTCGCCCTGATGGCCAAACGGCGTGTGCCCGAGGTCATGACCGACGGCGATGGCCTCTATGAGGTCGAGGTTGAGGCCAAGCGCCATGCCGATGGTGCGCCCCACGCGACTGACCACCTGCAGATGAAAGGAACGACGCGTGATGTCGTCGTTGCGCACGAGCGAGAAGACCTGCGTCTTGTCCGCACAACGCGAGTAGAACGGATTGTGGACGATCTTCTCGACGTCGACGACGAAGCACGGGCGCCCGAGGTAGACGTCCGGGTCTTGGTAGCGCTGCGTGAACTCGCGTATGCCCTCGTCATCACGGCAGGCATAGGGCGATAGCATGGCCTGGGAGGCGGCATGACGGGCACGCAATTCCGCCTTCTCGTCCTCGGTAAACTCAAATAGCCTGGTATCGAATTCCACGGTGCTTCCTTGCTCGTGCCGACATCACGCGCATAGCGTAACGCGTGGGTGTGACATGGTTTTCCTAGCGGAAGCTGGCCGATTGGGCCGAGGCCGAATCCTTGAGCAGGACGTCATGCGCGCCGCCCTCGACGATCGAGACGCTCGACACGCGCGTGATCTTGGCCTTCTCGCGTAGCTCGGCCAAATCCAGCGCGCCCACGTTGCACATGGTGTGCTTGACCTTGGAAAGCGAGAGGGTCACGTTGTCATGCAGGGAGCCGGCGTAGGGCACGTAGCTGTCGACGCCCTCCTCGAAGGCGAGCTTGCCGCCCTCGCCGTCGTCGTAGCGTTGCCAGTTGCGGGCACGGGCCGAACCCTCGCCCCAGTATTCCTTCATGTAGTTGCCGTTTACGCTCACACGCTTGGTCGGGCTCTCGTCGAAACGCGCGAAGTAGCGGCCGAGCATCATGAAGTCCGATCCCATGGCAAGCGCCAGGGTCATGTGGTAATCCTGCACGATGCCGCCATCCGAGCAGATGGGAATGTAGATGCCCGTCTCGTTGAAATACTCGTCGCGCGCCTTGGCGACCTCGATGACGGCCGTCGCCTGACCACGGCCGATGCCCTTCTGCTCGCGCGTGATGCAGATGGAGCCACCGCCGATGCCGATCTTGATGAAGTCGGCGCCCGCCTCGGCCAGAAAGCGAAAGCCCTCGGCGTCGACGACGTTGCCGGCACCGACCTTGACCTCGTCGCCGTACTGCTTGCGCACCCACTCGAGCGTGAAGCGCTGCCAATCCGAATAGCCCTCGGACGAGTCGATGCACAAGACGTCGGCACCCGCGTCGAGCAGCAGCGGTACGCGCGTCTCGTAGTCGCGGCTGTTGATGCCCGCACCCACGACGTAGCGCTTCTGGCTGTCGAGCAGCTCGAGGGGGTTGGCCTTGTGCGAGTCGTAGTCCTTGCGGAAGACGAGCGAGGCGAGGTGCCCGTCCTTGGTGACGATGGGAAGCGCGTTGAGCTTATGCTCCCAGATGATGTCGTTTGCCTGCGAGAGCGTGATGCCGTCCTCGCCCGTGACGAGACGCTCGCGCGGCGTCATGAACTCGGCGACCTTGGTGGACGGATCCATGCGGCTCGGACGGTAGTCGCGGCTCGTCACGATGCCGAGCAGCTTGCCCGTGGAGGAGCCGTCCTCGGTGACGGGCATGGTGGAGTGACCCGTCTTGCGCTTGAGCTCGACGACGTCCTTCATGGTCATGTCAGGCGTAATGTTCGTGTCGCTCGGGACGAAGCCGGCCTTGTAGGACTTGACCTCGCGGATCATCTCGGCCTCGGACTCGGCCGATTGCGAGCCGTAGATGAACGAGCAACCGCCCTCGCGGGCAAGGGCCTCGGCCATGCGCGGACCGGAAACGGACTGCATGATGGCCGACACCATCGGAATGTTGAGAGAAAGTGGGCACTCCTCGCCGCGCTTGTACTTGACGAGCGGCGTGCGCAGGCTGACGTCTGACGGAATGTTCTTCGCCGTCGTGTATCCGGGAACCAGCAGATACTCGCTGAAGGTATGAGATGGTTCATCGTAGTAAAACGCCATGCCTGGGGCCTCCTCTATCTCTCAATGGTTTCAGAGAAGTGTACTACACGCTGTCCCAAATGGCGCGTGATTTTGCGCAGACACGCCGATAGGAACCGGCAATGACAGAAGGTGCAAGGCGCCTTTTGTCACGCGCAGGCTAACACCAGGCGAAATATCCGCCCGATGCGGTCATCTTCGAAGTCCAAGTAGATCCTCACTGCGCTCGGTGATATCCTCACGCAGCTGAGCTGCGTCAACCTGACGTATGGAGGCGAGCTCGTCCACGACATGCACCAAGTCACCCATCACATCACTAGGGGCCGTAGATGCACCTGGTGCGGATGGCAAATCGCTTTCAATGAGCAGCCGTTCTGCAGGCACAATGCGCGCGTATTCACGACCGCGCTTTGTCGAGAGCATGCGCGTGCCGACGGAGAAGAGGCAACCATCCTCGACGGCTCGCATGAGTTGATCTGACGGGCCGCCATACGAATGCAGAATGCAGGTGCAGTTCCGCAAGCAGTCGGAATCCTCGAGAATGTCGAGCAGCTCGCGCTCGGCCTTGACCGCATGCAAAGAGATGAGGATGTCCCCTCGCATTGCGCAGAGCTTTGCGATGCGTACGAGAGCTTCGATTTGGAAGTCCTTCGTGAAAGCATGCGATGGCCATAAGTCGAGGCCGATTTCGCCTACGAAGCGCGTGGATTGAAGCTCGTGTTCAAAAACGGCAAGCACCTCGTCAAGCGGGCCAAGCTCAGACGACCCAATCCACCAGGGATGCAGGCCAAGGCCCAAACGCATACTCGATTCGCCATGGAGAAGCGGAAAGAGTCGCTTGAATTCCTGCGGCGTAACGGTATTCGCGAAGACATCGATACCGTTATCGCCAAGCTCACGAGCGAAGCGTGCGGGATTACCCGTGAACCCTGCGTGCATATGCATGTCGACAAGTCGTGTCATGAAAACCCCTCAAATACGCATAAGGGTATTTTAGCCGCAGGATAAGCCTCAGCCAAAACGTGCATAGGCACGCTTTCGAAGCGAGGTCTAAGGGAGCGCGTCGTAAGGACCGCGAAGCGGGCCGTCGGGGAGCGACCGTCGAAGCGAGACAGCGTGCCTACGCACGTATGTCTATGCACCCAGCATGTATCAACATATGCACGAGAAAAAGAAAAGGGGCCTTGTGGCCCCTGATGATTCTTGGTGGAGATAAGGGGGTTCGAACCCCTGACCTCATGACTGCCAGTCATGCGCTCTCCCAGCTGAGCTATATCCCCGTGGGTCTTTGAAAAGACGCGAGGGCAATTATACCAATACGCGCAGTCATCGCAAGGGGTAATTTGACGCGACCCTAATATCCTCGCGTGGAATCCTGCTCGCGTCGAAGATGTCGAGTAATTCGGGTGCGCCCATGCTCTCCCCCACCTCGACCTGTCCCGCAAGATACGCGAGATAGCCGACGATGGCTTCGGGGACAACGCCCCGTGCGCGCATGCCCGCGATGGTGCTATCGCCATCGCGCTTGGACAGACGTCGGCCATCGGGGGCGAGAAGCAGCGGATGATGCACGAACTTGGGCACGGGCGCATCGAGCAGTTTGTAGAGCAGTACCTGGCGTGGCGTCGAAGAGAGCAGGTCGCTCCCCCGCACGACCTGCGTCACGCCCTGGGCGATATCATCGACGACGCAGACGAGCTGGTAGGCGAACACGCCATCGCTGCGACGCAGCACGAAATCCCCGCACTCGCTCGCGAGATTCTGCGCATACGGCCCCTGGATCGCGTCGACAAACGATATCGTCTCGTCGGGAACGTGTAGGCGCAGCGCGTGTCGGCGCTCGAGTGCCAGCGCGTCGCGCTCGTCCGGATCCATCGAAAAGCAGGTTCCGGCATACAGGGGCGTGCCATCCGAGGCATGGGGTGCGGACGCGGCATGCAAATCGGCGCGTGAGCAGAAGCAGGGATACAGCTCGGCCTTGTCCGCGATATGGCCGAGCGCTACCTCGTAGGCGGCCACGCGCTCGGTCTGCACGAAAGGCTCGCCGTCCCATTCGATGCCGAGCCAGCGAAGGTCGTCGAGGACGCCTTTGACGTAGGCGGGATTCTGGCAGCGTTCGTCGAGGTTCTCGAGGCGCACGACGAATTCCCCGTTTTCCGAACGCGCGAACGCCCAAGCGAGCAACGCCGAAAACGCGTTTCCCAAGTGCATGAGCCCGCTGGGACTTGGGGCGATGCGCCCGACGATGCGTCCATCACGACCCATGAAACTCCCCTATTCGACGTAGGTCGCGCTCACGTTGTAGGGTAATCCCGACGGCATGGGCTCGATCTGGATGTCGGATTCGGCCGCAAGGCCCCGCAGCCATTCGTCAAAGAGCTGGTCGGCCTTGGCCTCGGTCGCGTCGATGACGATCTGGTCGTATATCTCGCGCGGCATCGTCGCGAGGACGACCGATTCCCCACCCGCACCGACGTTGAAGGCGGCGTCGCAGAAGATGAGCGTCCATGCGCCGTCCGCGTAGACGGGCTCGGACACGGTGCCGACCTCGAGAGCGTTGGCTGCCTGGATGTATTCGCCGCCCATGACGTCACGATTGGCCGGAAGGGAGTTCCACCCGGCATGCACGGCGTCGCCGATGCGCTCGAACTCGCCGAGCGTCACGCGCTCGCCGGAAGCTGCAAGGCGACTGCGGGCCTCCTGGGCGTCTTGCTGCGAGGCGAAGGTGATGTAGTAGGTATCCTTGCCGTTGTAGGTCGAGGCCGACTCGTTCGCCTGAGCCTGCACCTCGGCCTCGGTAGGCGCGACTGCATCGATGACCATGGAACGCAACTGCTCCTCGAGAAGGCGGTTGAGCTCGTTCTCGCGCCAGGATTCCTCGTCATAGCCGTAAGATGCCAAGACGCTATCCCAGGAGTTCTCCCCGTAGCGCCGCTCGTAATACTCCTTTTCCTGCCTGATGACATCGTCGAGGTCGGTATCGCCTATCTCGATTCCGAGCTCGGCGCATTTCTGGCGTATGAGCTCCTGGGGAATGAAGACGGTGTCGAGCACGTAGCTGCGAAGGGTCTCCGAGGTGTAGCCATTCGACTTGAGGAACTCCGCCCAGGCGGAATCGGTCTCGTACTGCGCGTTCTTGCCGCGAAAGTCTTCGATGAACTCGGTGACGTCATCCTCCTCGATGGCAACGCCGTTGACGTAGGCGGCAACCTGGGGCGGTTGCGTCATTCCGAAGCAGCCCGTGAGCGCGCAGGGCGCGGCGAGCACGAGCGCGATGAGCGCGCAGACGCATGCGACGCGTATGAGGTGCTGGCGAATCACGCCACGCATCCACGCCCGGCATCGAACGCCGCAAGATTGGCCTCGATGGTCTTGGGGGGAACGCGCTCGGCGATGACGGAGCGCCATGTGTCCGCCTCGAAGGGTAGCGCCGTGGAAAGCGCGCCCATGAGCACGACGTTGGCGGATTTGGGGCTCCCCGCCTCTCGTGCAATGCGTCCGGCCGGAACCCTCACGGCATCGAGCTCGGCTAGGGAGGCGTCGATGTCAGCCGGCATCTGCCCCGTTCCGATGGCGACGCTCACCGGCGTGATGACCTCGTCGTTGACGAAGAGACGACCCGTGCCGGGAACCAGGAACTGACGTGCGCGCAACGCCTCGATGGCCTCGAAGCTCACGATGACATCCGCGCAACCGGGGTCGCAGACCATGGAGGACACGTCGGAGCCAAAGCGCACGACGGTCGAAACGGACCCGCCGCGCTGGCTCATGCCGTGAATCTCGGAGATCTTGACGTCATAGCCACTTGCAGCCGCGGTTTTGGCAAGCAAATCACCCGCGAGGATGGTACCCTGTCCGCCGACGCCGACGAGCAGGACCGTCGTTGTCTTCTGTGCCTGCGTCATATCACTCCCCCTCCTTGGCTATGCAACCAAACGGGCACACCTGGATGCACTGGGCGCATCCGATGCACTGGGCGGGATCGATGGTCGCATGCCCTTCGTCGTCCTTGCCGATGGCCGGGCAGCCGATGCGCACGCACTTGCCGCAGGCACGGCAGTCGTCCACGACGGCGACGCCGTGCCTCGACCGGTCGACGAGACGGCAGGGGCTGCGAAAGACGAGGACGGAGAGCTTGTCCACCGCCCCCGTCGCCCGCTTGAGGGCGTCCTTGACCGCAGCGTAATCCTGTGCGTCGACCGTTTCGACCTCGTCGGCCCCGAGCGCAAGACACAGCGCCTCTATATCGAGCCGCTTGCCCCTCTCGACGGCAAGCGGGTTTGCTCCGCGCACCTGCTCGTGCAGGGTAATGCCGTTGCAGGGATTGCCCTGGCAGCCGGTCATGGCCGTCGTACGGTTGTCGAGTATGCAGAGCGTGCCCGCCCCGGCATTGTAGATGGTGCCGAGCATGCTCGTGATGCCCGAATGGGCAAAGGTGCTGTCACCGATCACGCCGACGACGGGTCTCCCGTTGCGCACGGGAACGTCCGCGAGTTCGAGTCCGTGCGCGACGGACAGGGACGCGCCCATGTCGATCGTGGAATGGACGGCGTTCAGCGGAGCCGTTGCGCCGAGCGTGTAGCAGCCGATATCACCGCTCACGATTGCCTTCATGTCACGCAACACGGTGAAGACGAGGCGATGCGGGCACCCCGCGCATAGCGAGGGAGGACGCGGCGGCAGGTCCTCGCAGGGAGCGAGCGCCTGGGGAAGCTCGACGCCGAAGGCGCGCTTGATGAGGGCGGGAGTGAGCTCTCCTGCCTCGGGCAGGGGACCTGCTGGCGGCTGCTCGGTCGCAATGCCGAGCGCGCGGACGTGCTCGGCGAAGTAGTCGCAAGCCTCCTCGACAACGTAGAGATGCTCGACCGCATCGGCGAATTCCTTCAGCTTGGCAGGCGGCAGGGGCCAGGAAAGGCCGAGCTTGAAGGTGCTCGCCTGCGGTAGCGCCTCGCGCACGTGCTGGTAGACGGCACCGCTCGCGATGATGCCGATGGAACTGTCGCGCATCTCGATGCGGTTGAAGTCGGTAGCCTCAGCGAACTCGACGAGCTCGCGCGTGCGCTCGATGACGGCTTGCCTGCGACCACGCGCATACGCGGGCATCATCACGTACTTGGACGCATAGGGCGTGAAATCGCGTAGGTCGTCGCCGACGCGTTTCTCCGAGCAATCGACGAGGGACTTGGTGTGCGCGATGCGCATGGACTCGCGAATCATGACCGGCGTGTCGAAGTCCTCGGAGATCTGGAAGGCGCGTTGCGCGAACTCGTGCGCCTCGGCGCTATCAGCTGGCTCGAGCATCGGGACGCGCGCGAAGGCGGCGTAATTGCGCGAGTCCTGCTCGTTTTGCGAGGAGAACATCGACGGGTCGTCTGCGGCCAGGATGACGAGCCCGGCGTTGACGCCCGTGTTACAGGCGCTCAGCAACGGGTCCGCCGCGACATTGACGCCGACGTGCTTCATCGTCACGAGGCTACGCGCACCACCCATCGCGCTTCCGAGCGCGACCTCGAGGGCGACCTTCTCGTTGGGCGACCACTCGCAGTACACGTCATCGTAGGTGGAGAGGTTCTCGAGGGTCTCGGTCGAGGGCGTGCCGGGATAGCCGACGCCCACGCGCACGCCCGCTTCCCACGCGCCCTGCGCGATGGCCTCGTTTCCCGACAGGAGCTTCTGCATCACAGGTCCTTTCAAGACGCTAGCCTTCGTTTTCGAGCTCGACGATGTTGGTCGCACCGTAGATCTGACGTAATTTGGGTTTCTCGATCTTACCCGTCGCGTTGCGCGGTACCGGGGCGAAGATGTACTTGCGCGGACGCTTGTAGCGTGGCAACGCCTGGCAATGCTCCTCGAGCTCCGCTTCGGTCAGCCCGGCATCGGGCTTTGCCTCGACGACGGCAGCGGCGATCTCGCCCAGGCGCTCGTCGGGCAGACCGATCACGGCGACGTCCTTGACGGCCGGATGCGCTGAGATGTGGTCTTCGATCTGCACGGGGTATATGTTCTCGCCACCACTGATGACGACGTCCTTCTTTCGATCGACGAGCCAGATGAAGCCGTCCTCGTCCTTGCGCGCCATATCGCCCGTGAGCAACCAGCCGTTCTTGATGGAATCGTTGGAGGCCTCCGGGTTGTTGTAGTAGCAGACCATGACGCCCGGGCCCTTGACCCATAGTTCGCCAACCTCGCCATCGGGGACTTCCTCGCCATGATCGTCGCAGATCTTGGCGACCCAGCGATAGCCCGGCACGCCGATGGCGCCCACATGGTCGATGTTCTCGACGCCCAGGTGCACGCAACCCGGGCCAGTGGACTCCGACAGACCGTAGTTGGTGTCGTACTGATGCGCCGGGAATATCTCCTTCCAGCGCCTGATGAGGCTTTGCGGAACGGGTTGGGCGCCGATGTGCATGAGACGCCACTGGTCGAGCTCGTAATTCGCGGGATCGATCGTGCCCTCCTCGATGGCGAGCAAGATGTCCTGCACCCACGGCACGAGCAGCCACACGATGGTGCAATGCTCGTCCGACACGGCATCGAAGATGCTCTGGGGCGTGACGCCGCGCAACAGCACGGCCCTGGAGCCGGAGATGAGGCTGCCGAACCAATGCATCTTGGCACCCGTATGGTACAGCGGCGGAATGCACAGGAAGGTGTCGTCATGCGTCTGACCGTGATGGTTCTGCTCCATCTCGGCCGCCTGGGTGAGGCTGCGATGATGATGCAGGATGGCCTTGGGAAAGCCCGTCGTGCCGCTCGAGAAGTAGATGGCGGCGTCTTCATCCTCGTTGAGCGGGATGGCGGGATCGGAGCTCGGGCAGTTGGCCGTGAGCTCTCGGTAGTTCTCGGCGAAGGTCGGGCAGTCCTCGCCCACGTAGAAGAGCAACCTGCCATGGCTGATGTCATCGACGATTTCCTCGACGCGACCGGTGAACTGCGGGCCGAACACGAGGATGTCGACATCGGCCTGCTTGACGCAGTAGGCGATTTCCTCGGCGGTGTAGCGGAAGTTGAGCGGTACGGCCGTCGCGCCGCTCTTGAGGATGCCGAAGTATATGGGCAGCCACTCGAGGCAGTTCATGAGCAGGATCGCGACCTTGTCGCCTTTCTTCACGCCACGCGAGAGCAGCAGGTTGGCGAAGCGGTTGGCCTTCTCGTCGAAGACGCTCCAGGTTATCTCGCGGCGATAGGGTTCGGGATCGGTGCTCTCGATGAGGTCGTAGTCACGCCAGGTGACGTGCTTGCGCTCGAGCACCTCGGGATTGATCTCGACAAGGGCGATCTCGTTGCCGTATGCGGCCGCGTTATGGCGTAGGTAATCGGTAATGGGCACGGTAACCTCTATTCCCGCTCTGATGTTGATTTACTTGGTGCGCTTGAAGACCATGTCGAAGGTGCCGATCTGGACATGCGTGCCATGCTTGAGCTCGGCTTCGTCTACGATCTGGCCATCGACCCAGGTGCCGTTGGTGGAGCCTGCGTCGATGATCTTGGCGTTTGCACCATCGATGACAATGGTCGAGTTATGACGTGAGACGGTCATGCTGCTGAGGAAGATGTCGCACTTGGGATCGCGCCCGACCGTGAAGGTGCCGTTGCCGAGCGTGAAGCTTTCACCCGCATAGGGGCCGGAAAGCACCTCGAGCTCGGGCGTCGCGCTCTCGGCTTCGCACACCTGACCATCGACCTCCGTGACGACGGGGTTGAAGGTCTGGGTGGCCCCGACGAACTTGAAGCCACAACGCGGGCACGAGGTATGCGACCCCTCGATGGGCTCGTTGCAGATGGGACAGGTGAAGCTGGAGTTGGGCACGATTCATCCTTTCGAACGTCTGATCACTTGCTGGTTATTCTAGCACCGGGCTGTCACACGTTACGAACCCGAACCGTAGACCGAGGCGTTATATGCCGCGATGTAGTCGCGAATCTCCATCTCGAGCGCGGCGTTCATGCCCTGGCCGGCAGTGCTCTGCACGCGCTCGACCTCGGGAGCCTGCACGTAGACGGTGCTCTGCGCGACGCATTGGTCCCCCGTGACGATGCCGACGCAACGCACGAGCGAGGTGATGACCGAGGTGACGGGAGACGGCCCCATCTTGTCCTCAAGCGCGACGAGCGGGACGGAGGCGACGATGTTCTCTCCCTGGCGCCATGTAATGGTGCCCACGGTATCGCCCTTGGCGACACCGTCGGGCCTGTCCGTCAGGCGCACGTCGATGGCGATGTCGCCATTGAAATCGAAGACCATGCCCGTGACCTCCTCGGCGACGCCGGCCTTGACGGTCTTGTCAAGAAAGCCGCTCATGGGAGCATCGACGAGGACCTGGTCGGGAGTCGCGAGCGTGTAGGGGCGATAGTGCGTGAAACCCCAGTCCAGGAGCTTATACGCGTCGATGAAGCGCTGCACTTCGTCGCTCGAGTCGAGCACGATGGCGTAGAGCTCGACGCCATCCCTGCTGGCGGCGGCGGCAAGGCACTGGCCTGCCTTGTTCGTGAACCCCGTCTTGACGCCGATGCAGTCGTCCCAAGTGGCGAGCAGCGCGTTGGTCGTCAACAGCTCCCTGGGCTCTCCGCTGAGGTCGAGCGTGCAGGACTTCATGCCGACGACCTCGCGGAAGGTCGGGTCCTGCATGGCATAGCGAACCATCACGCTGATGTCGGCGGCGGAGGAATAGTGCTCGTCGTCGGCAAGCCCCTCGTCAAGCCCGTGGGGGTTTTGAAAACGCGTGTTCTCGAGCCCCATCTGAGCGGCCTTGTCGTTCATCATCTGGACGAACTCGGCTTCGCCGCCCGCTATGCCCTCGGCGATCGCCATGGAGGCGTCGTTGCCCGAATGGATGAGCAGGCCGGCGATGAGGTCGCGCAAGGTGACCTGCTGCCCGGCGACGAGACCCGCGCTCGACTCCCCCACCGATGCCGCCTTGGGCGAAATCGTGTAGACGTCATCGGGATTGCCGTTTTCGAGCGCGACGATGGCCGTCATGGTCTTGGTGATCGACGCCATGGCGGTGTGCTCGTCTTCGGCTCGTGCCCACAGCACGTTGCCGTCCGAGTCGACGAGGATGCCGTAGGTCGACTCGATGGCCGGGGCCTCGGTGATGTTCATGCCACGGTCGTTGACCGTGGACTGCCCGACGTAATCGTTGCCGTTGATGGCGGCATGCGCCGTTCCGGGCACGACCGGGCACGACGCGCAGGCAAGCGCAAGCGCGAGCAGGATGCCGATAAACGAGGTCAGGCGCCCACGCTGATGCGCGGACACCTGCACCTTCGACCCCATGTCATGAAAAAGCGCCTGCATGCGGTCCTTTCTCGACTACCGAACGGTCTTGTAGAGGTCCTCTGGATGAAGCACCTTGAAGCCGGCGCCCTCGAGCGCGCCGATGGCCGCCTCGTCGACCTTGAAGGCGACCGTCGCGCCTTCGCGCGCGTCCGCAAAGCAGTAGCTGTACTCGATGTTGAGGCCGGCCGCGTCCAGCACGTCGAGCACGTCGGCGAGTCCGCCCGGAACGTCAGGCACCTCGACGGCGACGACCTTCGTGAGGTTGGCCGTGAACCCGGCCTCGGAAATGGCAGCGACAGCCCCCTTCGGGTCGTCACAGATGATGCGGGCGATGCCATAGTCGGTCGTGTCCGCCAGGGCCAGCGAGTGCATCTGGATGTCCGCATCGCCCAGGGCGCGGCACAACGAGGTGAGACGACCCTTCGTGTTCTCGAGAAATACCGTGAGCTGGTCAATCATTATTTTTCCTCTCCGTTACGCAAATCGACGATGCGCACAGCCTTGCCCTCGGAGCGCTGGATGGTATGCGGCTCGACGATCTTGATGTTGATGTTGACGGCGAGCTCGTCCTTGAGCGCCTGCTGCATGCGACGCTGCAGGTCCTCGATCTTGCGAATCTCGTCAATCGGGAAATCGGGATTGATCTCGATCTTGAGCGTGGCGATGTCGAGGCCGCCTTCGCGCGAGAGCTCGATCTGATACCAGTCCGCGATCTCGGGAAACGCCGCACAGACGTTCTCGATCTGGCTCGGGAACACCTGAACGCCGCGCACCTTGAACATGTCGTCGGTACGGCCATGCAGGCGATCGATGCGACGATGCGTGCGTCCGCAGGCGCACTCGCCGGGCATGATGCGCGTGATGTCGCGCGTACGGTAGCGCACGACCGGCGACGCCTCCTTGGTGAGCGTGGTGATGACCAGCTCGCCCCATTCGCCGTCGGGCACGGGCTCGTGAGTCTCGGGGTCGAGGATCTCGACGAAGAAATGGTCCTCGGCGACATGCAGGCCGTCCTGCTCGTCGCATTCCATGGCGACGCCCGGACCCATGACCTCGGTCAGGCCGTAGACGTCATAGACCTTATATCCGAGCTTGTCCTCGAGGTTCTTGCGGAACTGGTCCGAGAACGCCTCCGCACCGTGAATACCGGCCTTGAGCGTGAAGTCCTTCTTGGGATCGAGCCCCATCTCGATGGCCGTGTCGGCGATGTGCATGGCATAGCTCGGGGTGCAGCACAGAATGGAAGAACCCATGGACTGCAGGACCTTGATCTGGCGCTTGGTGTTGCCCGCGGACATCGGGATGGTCTCGGCACCCACGGCAAGACCGCCGTAATGCGCGCCCAGGCCACCTGTGAACAGGCCGTAGCCGTAGCAGACATGCACGACGTCATCGACGTCGCCACCGGCATACCCAATGCCGCGTGCGAAGCAATCGCCCCAGCTGCGGATGTCGGCGTCGGTGTAGCCGGAGACGGTCGCGACGCCCGTCGTACCGCTGGACATGTGAATCTCCTTCACGTCCTCGCGCGGTACGGCAAAGAGCTTGTACGGATAGGCGTCTCGCATGTCCTGCTTGGTGGTGAAGGGAGCCTTTCGGATCTCCTCGAGCGACTCGACGGCATACGGGTCGAAGCCGGCCTCGTCAAAGGACTTCTTGTAGAACTCGATGTTCTCGTAGCAGTTGACGAGCGTCTCCTTCATGCGCTCGAGTTGCAGGGCCTCGAGCTCGCCCCGCTCCATGTGGGTGATTTCGTCTTGGTATGCCATACCTTCTTGCCTTCCTGAATCGTGCCTGTCCATATCACGGGGCGACGTGCCCCCTCGATACCGTTACTGAGCCGGAGGTGGGCTCGCGGCCGGCGCCGGCGTGTCCGGGCCGACGGTGATGATCTCGTTTTGGGCCGAGTAGATCGAATGGAAGTTGATGTCGTGCAGCACCGTGCCGTCGGCAGCCTTGGCCAGATAGCGGATGTCGATGCTGCGGCCATCCTGGCCGTTTTGCGTCACCTTGCTCTCGCCCGTCGCGAGCGCCGGATCGACCTCGGTTATCGTGACGTACTTGTCGCCTTCCTTCCACTCGCCGCGCTGGCACTCGACGGTGCGTCCGTCCTTGGTGCCCCAGAAGGTGATGACGACGTCCTCGTCGGTGACGGTGGCCGTCATGAGCACGTAGGTCGACATGTCGTTTACCCACTTGAGGTCAGGCGACTTCCACGAGACGGTGGCGTCCGCAAAGCCGTAGTCGTCGTACGAGGAGATGTAGAAGTCGTGGTTCACGCGCTCCGCGATGCCGAGGCCGGAAAAGCACGCCGCGTTGAAGATGCAGGTCGCTATCTGGCAGATGCCGCCGCCGAGCTGGTCCTCGTGCTTGCCGTTGATGATGACGGGGGCCGTCTGGAACCCCTTCTCGGCCGTGCGCTCGCCCGTCGTGCCGTTAAACGACCACGTCGCCCCCGGCGCCACGAGCGAATTGTTGATGAGCTGGCAGAGCAGCTTGATGTTGTTGATGCGCTGCGAGGAGCCGGAAAGCGGTATGGTCCAGGTCGCGAGGCGCTCCGTGATGCCCATGGAACGGGCCTTCTCCGTGGTGATTTCGGGCTGGATGGTCACGTCGACGAGCGTGATGGTGCGACTCGACGCGGTCGTGGCGTCCGGTTCGCCGAAGAGGAGGGTCTGCAAGGCGACCTCCGCCGCGGAGCGATCCGGTCCGTACCCTTCGACGGCCTCAACGAGCACGACCTCGCCGGAACTCGTGTCGAAGTAGGCATCGGTGGCGCCACCTGTCGCCGCCGGCCCCAGAATGCCGACGAGGTAGCGGTCGAACTTCTCCTGGTCGACGTATGCCTGCAAGACGTAGCCGGAATCGGGGTCGACCCAAGCCGAGGTGTCGAACTCGGAAACCGTGGTGCCATCGGCGACGACCTTCTGGGTGCCGCCTCCGAACACGAGCACCTCGTCGGGGGTGAGCACCTGCTGGCTGATGAGGTCACCGAGGTCGGCCGTGTCGAGCGTCCAGGTATCCGGATCATGGACAATGGTGACGTTCTCGGCGATGGCGGTCTTCACGTCATCGGCGACCCTCTGCGCGGTCGCGGGCTTGATGTGCATGGGGTCGGTCTTCATCGGGATGACGAAGGGAAAGTTCTCGGACGCGAACGCGCTCGCGCTGAAGCGCTTGATGAAGACCGGGGCGTCGACTGACCAGCCGTCACTGCCGTCGACGACGGAGACGGCCCCGTCCTCGATGCGTACGGAACTATCCACGATGGGCAAGCCGATCTGCTGGTTGATCTCGGCCGCGAGCGCGTTGAAGCGCTCCCCACTCACGGAGACGGTAGCATCGATCCTAGTGCCGCCAAACCACGAGAAGAAGCGGTCTGCGATGAAGTTGCCCCTGCGGCCGACCAGGTACGCCTCTTCGGCAAGGGCCTGCCCGTCGACGTAGGCGCCGATCGTCTCGGCGGTGATGCTCCATTTGTCGATGGACCCGTCACCGCTCACGTCCGATCCGGCCATTGCCTCGTCGGCGTATGCCTGGTCGATGTCGCCGGTCGAAACCTGCGCGCCATCGGCAGCGGCGATGTCATCGCTTTCGTAAATGGTTATGTGCGCATTAGAGAGCTTGGGGGAAAGCTCCTCGTTTATCTTTGTCGAGGCATCCTGAACGCTCAGGCCGCCAACATCGACGTCCTGCACCGATACGCCCGGATGGATCTTGCCGAACGAGGCGCAGATGTCAACGCAGGTGTAGATGACGAGAAGCCCGATGATGATGAACAGGGGGATCATGATCGGGAGATGCGTCTTGGTGAAGATGACGAACTCGTTGGACGTGCTCAGGGTGCGCGTCTGGGGAACGCCCTTCTCGCGCACGCGCGCACCGGGAAAGCTCGCCGGAGTACGGGCGAACTGGCTCGTGGCCGTCCGTTTGGAAGCGCCCTCGCGGGCCTTCGCTCGCTGCTCCGCCTCGGCCACGTTCAGACCCTGCGCGCCCGCATGCCCGCTCTGCGATGCCCAGGGAGACGACGAGCTGCTCAGTCGGCTGGGGGCGTTGGAGATTCTGCCCGTCTTTCCGGCCTTCGACGTCGTCGTCGTGCGCGGAATCTTGGAAGTGCGCGTCAACTTGGGGACCTTGGAGGGTTTGGGTGGTTTCGATGCCTTGGGGGCTTGCTCGGCCTTGGGTTTCGGTGCGAACTTGGGCGCCTGCTGGCGCACGGATTTGCGCGGTTTCGGATTGAAGGCAGGAGAACCCGATGCGGGGCGTGTCCGCTTGCTCGGCTCTGGCTTGTTAGTCGAATCCGTCACGTACGCTGGGCCTTTTCTATCGGGCAATATGTGACTGCTAAGAATACCACCAAAGATGCCGGAAAACCCCAGCATAATTAAACGATTAAGCAAAAATTAATAGTCCTGCGCAAAAGCTCCGCATGCTCTCCGTTCGCCCCGCTCAGGATGCGTCTTTGAGAAGGCGAATTGCCTTGGCGACATAGATGACGAACGCCGTGATCGAGCAAACGAGTCCCGCGTAGACGAACCAGATGCCCAGAAGGGCGGAATCCGCGCCGAATCCGGGAAGCCATGCGGGCGCTCCGGCAATGCCCAGGCCGGGCAGCTCGGGCATGCCGAGCAAGAGCAGGCAGAAGCCGAACATGATGAAGGCCGTCGCGAACTTGCCGACGTAGACGACGGGTGGCACCTTTCCGACCTTCGCGAGCAGGTACCTGCCGCCGATCAGCAGGATGATGTCGCGAACGATGAGGTATGCGAGTATCCACAACGGCAGACGCCCCAGGATAAAGATGGCGATGACGCCGACGGCGATGAGCAGGCGATCGACGAAGGGGTCGAAGAGCTTGCCGAGCTTGGAGACCTGATGCGTGCGACGCGCGACCTGGCCATCGACCCAGTCGGTCGAGGCGGCGATTGCATAGACGACGAGCGCCGCGATGTGATATGGCGTGGCGAAGAGCAGCCAGAGAAACAGCGGCAAGAGCAGCAGGCGCAGGAGCGTGATCACGTTAGGCGCCGTGAGCACCTTGTCGAGTACGGGTTCCTGCCCCTCCCCTGTCGTCTCGCCGCGATTCATCACCTTACTCTTTCCGTGGCAAGCGCCCTACTGCGCCGTGGCATCTCCGGATGCGGCCTCTTCGGCGGCCTTCTTCGCGGCCGCCGCCTTCTTCTTCTCCTCGGCCGCCTTGAGCGCGGCTGCCTTCTTCTCGGCGGCGATACGCGCCTTCTCGGCCTTCTCCTCCTCGGTGAGCTCGTAGACGCGTGTCGTCATGTTGTCCGTCGTGATGGGCGGACGCTCCTTGAGCATCGCGAGGTCCTTTGTCGGGCATGCGGCGACGCAGGCCCCGCACGCAACGCATTTGTAGGGCCAATAGGTCCAACGCGACTCGTCACGATCGACGACGATGGAGTCGGCCGGGCACTTGCGCTGGCACATACCGCAGAAGATGCAGTCGTGGATGTCGATCATGTCGATCTGGCCACGCGCGTTCTCGAACGTCTCGCGCACCTCGTACGGATAGCGCCTCGTCGGGCGCTTGCTGAACAGGCTCTTGAGCGTCAGCCCCCCTAGTTTGAATACGCCCATCTCTCTACCTTTCAGTGCAGCTGATGCACGGGTCGATCGTGAGTATGACCATGGGCACGTCGGCGAGCTCGACATTTGCGAGCGCTGCGACCATGCCGGCGATGTTCTGGCTCGTCGGGGTGCGCACGCGCATGCGGGCGAGGTTCTTCGTCCCATTTCCCTTGGAATAGTAGAACGCCTGACCACGAGGTTGCTCAAGCGTGGTCATCGACTGCGCGCCGTCGGCTGGATTGCCCTTGACCGGCACCATGACCTCGCCATCGGGAATCTTGTCGACGAGCTCGGAGATGATGTCGATGGACTGGAGCACCTCGCGCACGCGCACGTCGCAGCGAGCGTAGCAATCGCCACCGTCGGATAGCACGGGCTCGAAGGCGGCAAGGTCTCCGTAGGCGCCGATGCCGTTGAGGCGCTCGTCCGTGGCGACGTTGGAGGCGCGCGCGAAGGGACCGACCATGGAGAGCTCGAGGGCCTTCTCGGTCGAGATGTGGCCGATGCCCACCATGCGGCTCTTGACGGACGTGTCCTCGAGCAGCGTCTTGGCTATGGTGCGGTACTCGTCACGCAGCCTCTCGAGCTTCACGACGATGCCGGCAAGCGTCTCGTTGGAGACCTCCTGGCGAAAACCACCGACATCGCAGGCGGAGAAGATGACGCGACCGCCCGTGACCTCCTCGAAGATGTCGAGCACGGTCTCGCGCAGGCGCCAGGCGTGCATGAACAGCGCCTCGAAGCCGAAGCCGTCGGCGAGCAGGCCGAGCCAGAGCAGGTGGCTGTGCATACGCGAGAGCTCGTGGAAGATGACACGCAGGTACGCGGCACGGTCGGTGACCTCGATTCCCATGAGCTGCTCGACGCATTCGGAGTAGCCCAGGGAGTGGCCAAACGAGCAGATGCCGCAAATGCGCTCCGTCACGTACACGAACTGCGTGTAGTCGCGCTTCTCGACGAGCTTCTCGAGTCCACGGTGCACGTAGCCGATACGCGGAATCGCGTTGACGACGGTCTCGTCCTCGAGGACGAGATCGAGATGGACGGGTTCGGGCAGGACGGGATGCTGCGGCCCGAACGGGACGACGGTGCGTTTACTCATCGCTTGCCTCCTTGTCCTCCGTCGCCTGCTGCTCCTCGGCCGCACGCGGGTTCATCGGGAACTTCTGGGCGACCTTGTAGAATTCGCCCTGGAAATCGAGGTTGATACCGTATATGTCAACGCCGAAGAGGTCGTGCGTCTCGTTTTCGAAGACGAACGCCGCCGGGTACAGCTCGGTGATCGAGGGCACGGGCATGCCGTCGGGAACGTTCACGACAAGCCCGGTGAGGCATCCGTTGGCCGCGTCGGGAGCGATAAACGTGTAGAGGAGCTCGCACGAATCCTCGAGCGTCGTCGCGCAGATCTGCACGAAGCGGTAATCGCGCTCCTTGAATCCGGAGATGGTCTCGAACAGATCGTCGAGCTCGATGGTCTCGAATACGTTGGGTTGGAAGCGTGTCATGCTCGTCCCTCCTACTCGGCGTCCGCGGCAGGTGGCTCGGGGGAGCCGTCGACATCGGCGACGGATGCGTGCGCACCCGTCGAGGCCTGCGCGTCCGAACGGTCCTTATCGGCCGGATTCTTCTTCATGGCCTTGGCCTTCTCGTCGAGTATCCCCACACCGGCAATAACCGCGTCGAGGATGGACTCGGGCTTGACGGCGCACCCCGGTACGTAGGCATCGACCGGGATGACGGTATCCACGCCACCCCTGATGTTGTAGCAGGTCTGGTAGACGCCGCCTCCGCAGGCGCATGCGCCGCAGGCGACGACGACCTTGGGCTCGAGCATCTGGTCGTATATCTGCTTGACGACCGAGGCGTTCTGGTCGTTAATCCCACCGGTGACGACGAAGATGTCGGCATGCTTGGGGTTTCCCGTGTTGACGACGCCAAAGCGCTCGGCGTCATAGAGCGGCGTCAGCGCGGCGAGGACCTCGATGTCGCAGCCGTTGCAGCTGGACCCGTCGTAATGGATGATCCAGGGTGACTTTCCCACGTTCGACATAGTTGGCACCTCCCGGTCCTAGATGAAGAGCAGGTAGACGATGTTGAGCGTTCCGGCGACAAGGGCCACCCACCATGCGCTCCTGAGCATCGTCTCCCACTTGAAGCGGGCGAAGTTGTTGTCGATCCAGATCTCGAGGAACCAGACCACGAGCGCCACGATGACGGCAACCACACCGGCAATCCAGCCACCCGCCCAGACGACGAACATGCCGGTCCAGCCGAGGAACAGGACGGTCTCGTACCAATGCGAGAGCTCGACGAGGGCAAGCGTGCGACCCGAGAACTCCGTCACGATGCCGCGAACGATTTCCTGATGCGCATGCTGGGCCATCGAGATGTCGAACGGGGACTTGCGAAGCTTGATGGTGAGCACGTAGAGGAACCCGATGAAGATGAGCGGCAGGTAGCGCACGAGCGGCATCTCGGCCGAAAGCAGGTCGGCGACGGCAAACGAGCCGGTCGCCATGAACATGCCAATGGCCACGAGAAGCACCATGGGCTCGTAGGACATGACCTGCACCGTCTCACGCTCGGCACCGAGGTCGGCGTACGGCGAACGTGACGAGTAGCCGGCGAGGATGAAGAACAGCGCGCCGAGCGTCTGGATGAACACGCAGAGCAGGAAATTGCCGCCGGCGAAGAAGATCATGCCAGACAGGACGACGAAGACGAGATAGAGCCAGACGTAGAGGTCCTGCGCCCCATTGACGGTCGCGTCCTCCTTGGCGAGGAGCTTGCGGAAATCCCACCAGGGCTGCAGGAGCCTGGGACCGACACGACCCTGCATGCCCGCGGTTATCTTGCGGTCGAGGCCGGCGAGAATGCAGCCGACGAAAGGCGCGATCACGAGGAAGGCGATCAGGCCGAGAATCGACCAGATCGAGAAGCCGAAGATCTCCATTACCGGTTCCCCCCTTCACTACCCGAACCGTCCGCACCCTGCGAACCCGAGGACGCGTTCTGGAAGAACATCTGGAGGAACAGCGTGTCCATGAGATCGTCCATGGACTCGATGCCCATGCGCTCCCTGAGGGCGTCCTTGTTCTCTTCCCAGTACTGCTGGTAATACTGGTAATACTGCTGGTAGGTGTTGAAATCGATGCCGTTCTCCTCCCAGAGGCTGTCCTCGTAGGAATCGTACGCGGCGGCGATGCCAACCAACGTGTCCTTCTCGGCCGCCGCCGATTGCGTGACGAAGGCAAACGAGCCGAAGATGAGGGTGAGCGAGACGGTGATGCCGATGAGGACCATCTTGCGCTCACCGAAGATGTCGCCCATGTACCAGTTGCGCTGGGTTGCGGCGCTCACGCCGTTGAAGGAGTTACGGAACGTGCGCGCGCTTTCGTCGACGCCCACGCCGGAGAGGTAGACCGGGGCGATGCGCTTCTTGGTGTTGCCCGTGAAGCCGAGGAAGATCACGGCGATGACGAGTGCGATGACGGCCATGATCCATAGGTCGCCGAGCGGGATGGCATTTGACGCGACGCCGAACATCGTCTGCAGGTACGGGGCGACGACCGACACCGAGATGAGCGGGAACCCGATGCAGCAGCCGACGGTGAGGACGGTCATGAGGCCCAGGCTCGCCCATTCGCTGCGATACACCGTGAGCTCGACATCCTGGGCGTCGTTGTTGGCGATGGCGAGAATCTTGCCGAGCCACTTGGTCCAGAACATGAAGGTCGCGGCGGAGCCGAAGACAAGCAGGATGAGCAGGATGACGTTCTCCGACTGCGCGAAGGACTGCAACGCCGCCCACTTGGAGACGAGCATGCCGAACGGGGCGATGAACATGCCCATGATGCCGATGGCCATGAGACGCGCCAGGCGGGGCATGCGCTCGAAGAGGTCGTCCATGTCCTCGATGTTGCGGCTTCCGATGTGGTGCTCGGCGGTGCCCACGCACAGGAACAGCAGCGACTTGGCAACCGCGTGGAAGATGAGCAGGAAGATGGCGGCCCAGATCGCACCGTCGCTACCGACGCCGGCGCAGGCGACGATGAGGCCGAGGTTGGAGATGGTCGAGTACGCCAGCACGCGCTTGGCGTTGGACTGGCTGATGGCCGCCAGCGCGCAGAACAGGAAGGTCGCGATGCCGACGGTCATCACGAGGAAGCCGGGCATGTTGAAGCCGAGGCAGGGAGAGATCTTGATGAGCAGGAAGACGCCGGCCTTGACCATGGTCGACGAATGCAGCAACGCCGACGTTGGCGTGGGCGCGACCATGGCGCCGAGAAGCCAGCTCTGGAAGGGCATCTGCGCTGCCTTGGTGAATGCGGCGAGCGCGAACAGGAGCAAGGGAGCGTAGGTGACGAAGCCCATGCCGGCGGCGGCGAGCGCGAGCGTCGACTCGATGAATCGGTCGAGCTCCATGACGCCGTAGAAGCTGCCGACCCAGATGAGCGCGATGGTGAAGGCGATGCCGCCGATCATGTTGAGCACGATCTGCAGGAAGGAGTTGTCGATGGCTTCCTTCGTGCGCGTGTACCCGATGAGGGCGAACGAACAGACCGTCGTGACTTCCCATGCGCACAGCATCCACGTGAGCGAGTTGCAGAACACGATCGCGAACATGGCGCCGAGGAAGGCGAACATCACGGAGAAGAAGGAGCTGCGGCGATCGGGACCGTCGTTATGCGCCTCGTGTACGCGCATGTAGCCCAGGCCGTAGACGATGATGCCGGAACCGACGATGCCGATGATGAGCGCCATGATGATCGAGAAGTTGTCGATGTAGAGCTCGTTGACCACGTTGACGTGCTCGGCAACGGCAAGGTCGAGGTAGAACACGAGGCCGAGCTGGATGATGGCGAGCGCGATGGCGAGCGGCTTTCGGTAGTAGATGCCCTTGATGATGATGTAGAGGCACAGCGCGACCTCGATCACGAGCGCGATGTAACCGATGATCGTGGCCGTCGCGTCATCGACGGCGAACAGGTGCGTCTCGGGCGACAGGAACTGTGCCGCGCAGAAGATGCTTCCGCATGCGATGACGAGTGCTCCCACCACGGTGATGTAGCTGCGCGCACGATCGTCGCGCACGAACATCAATATGAGAGCGACGAGCACGGGAAACAGGATGAGAAACGCTGTGGTCACGATCCCGACTTCCATCGAAACTTCTCCCTTCCGGACTCCGGACAGGCAATCCGTTTTCACACATAGTAATTTGATTACTTTAGTTCAGTGGAGAGCGTTTGAGGAGGGCAAAACCGGTGAGCGAGCGCATAAATGGTCTACCGGAGCAAATGACCTAGATAACGCCGGGAAAGCCAAGCTGGCGCAAGGCCTCGAACAGCACTATGTTGGCGGCGTTCGAGAGGTTGAGCGAGACGGCGTCCGGGTCTGCCGGGTCGCTGAGCGGACCTTGCGTGGTCGCCGGCGAAAGGCCCTCGCGCTCGAGCATGGGAATGCGCAGGCAGCGCTCGGGATGGGCGGCCAGCACATCGGCGTCGATGCCGACGGACTCCCTGCCGAACATGAGATAGTCGCCGTCTGCATACGAGACCTCGTGGTAATAGGCATCGGCGCGCTTCGTAAACATCCAAGGACGTGCATCGGGGTTTTTCCCGAGGAACTCGGTATAGTCGTCGTAGACGACGAGGTCGATGTCATGCCAGTACCCCATGCCGCTACGACGTACCATGCGATCGTCCAGCGAGAAGCCGAGTGGTCCAATGAGGTGCAGGCGCGTATCGGTGAGCACGCAAGAGCGTCCGATGGTTCCCGTGTTTGCGGGTATCTCGGGTTGAAACAAGACGACGTTGAGCATGACCCTCCTCTAGAGCACGAGCTCGAGCGTGGAACCCGAACGGGTCTTCTCGACCCTGATCTGGCGCGTGATGCGGTCCTTGAGGTCACTGACGTGACTGACGATGCCGATCATGCGATCGTCGGAACTGAGCTTGCCGAGCACGTCGACGGCGAGCTGGCAGGTTTCCTCGTCGAGCGTGCCAAACCCCTCGTCCACGAACATGGCATCGATGTACATGCCACCCGCCTGGGCCATGATGACGTCTGACAGGCCGAGTGCCAGCGCAAGCGAGGCGAGGAAGGTCTCGCCGCCGGACAGCGTCTCGGACGGACGCAAGGTGCCCGTATAGCGATCGAGTACGTCTATCTCGAGTCCGGCACTCGCCCTCCGGTCACGGCCGCGTTCGCGATGCACGAGACTGTAGCGGCTCGCGGACATGACGTGCAGGCGTTCGTTTGCCGCCCCCAGTACGCGGTCGAAATAGGCGCCCTGCACGTACGTCTCGAAGGCGACCTTTCCGAGGGCGCCGGCAAGCCTGCCGCTCGCGAGACGCGAGAGCCGGTCGATCGTTACGAAGCGCTCTTCGAGCCCGCTCATGCGCTTGGCATGTCGCCCGATGGATTCGAGACAATCCGCGTTGCGGCTCACGAGGGCCTGTGTCTGGACGAGCTCGCCTGCGAGGGCCTCGTCGCGCTCGGACAGCGCATGACGATCGGCGCGAAGCTTTTCGAGGTCGAGTTCCTCACCGCCCTCGAGCGTCTCGTTGGCGGCCGTGACCCTCGCCCGCTGCTCGTCCCTCGCGCGGGAGAGCTCCTCGGCTTCGCGCACGGCCGAGTCGAACTCGTCTTGCATCCGCGCAAGCCGATCCTCGAGCTTGCGTAGCTCCTTGCGCGCCGCCTGTTTGCTGGGATGTGCGAGCGTGCCGAGACGAGCGTCGAAGGCGGTCTGCGCCCCGGCATGTGCGATGGCGAGCTCGGAAACGCGGGCGTTGAGCTCACGTTCTTCGTCCACGAGTTTGGCGATCGTTTCGTTCGTGCTCTCGATCTGCGCGGCGAGCTCCCCGAGCCGCGCGGCATCCCTCGCGCATCTGTCCTCGGCCAACGCAAGTTCGGAGAGCTCGGCATCGACTTGCTCGAGACGTTCGCGCAACGCGATTTCGAGCTTGGCCGGCATCGCGTCAAAGACGGCCGAGACGCGCGCATCGAGCTCGCTTGCAGCCGATTGCACGCGTGCCGCCGTCGATGCCGCTCGCACGGCGCGGTCATCACGACGGGTGCGCGCCTCGGAAAGCGCGCGCTCGAGATTCTCGATCTGCGCGTCGCTCGGCGCGTTGGCGCTTCGCCTCGCGAGCCTGGGATGCTCGGTCGACCCGCACACGGGACACGGAGCCCCCTCTTCGAGCGATTCGGCGAGCATGCCGGCGCGATCGGCGTTGTACAGACGTTGGGCCTCGAGCAGAGCGGCGCTGGCCTGCGCAAGGGCGTCTTCCGACGCAGCCAGGTCACCCTGGTGCCGGGCCTGTTCGGCTTCGAGCGAGGAGAGGTTCCCCTGCGCGGTCGCCATGGCGTCGAGCGTGGCGCGCATGGACTCGAGGCGCTCACGCGCTGCGGCATTGCGCGTCGCGCGCAGCTCGACGTCGGAAAGGCTCGCCTGTTCCCCGAGAGACGCAGCGAGATTCGAGCGTACATCCGCAAGGCGTTTCGTCGTGGCATCGAGGGCGGCGATGGCATCCGAACGTTCGCGCTCGGTCTTCTCGAGCGAGGCTCGCTGCTCCTCGAGCGTGTCATAGTCGCCGAGCGAGGACTCGAGCGTGTGCACTAGCACGCGCAGCTCGTCACGTTGCGGCGCCTGGGCGGAGAGCTCGTCGCGCCTTGCGAGGGCGTCATTCACCCGCCGCTCGTGCTCGGCAAGCCACGCACGGGCATCGTGCATGCTCGCCTTGGCCCGCGCGTGCGCCTCGGCCGTGCCCAGCGTGACGTCAAGTGCGGCCGTATCCCGGCGAATGCGTGCCTGCTCCTCCCGGAGTGCCGCCGTACGCCTCTCCTCGACGTCGATCGCCCTTTCGAGCAGCCTCTCGAACTCGCGTGCGCGAACGGTGCGGTCCGGCAAGAGCATGAGTTCGTCGAAGGTCGCGAGAAGCTCCTCGTCACGAGGACGGGGGATGCGCTCGATCTCGCCTTCCATCCCCGAACGGACAGCGACCATGTCGCCTTCGAGCATGCGGCGACGCTCGTCGAGGAGATCCTGGGCCCGGGCGTAGAGCTGCGTGCCGAAGAGCTTGCGAAACAGCGACTCGCGTTCCCGCGTCTTGGCGTTGAGGACCGCGGCGAAATCGTTTTGGGAGATCATGACGATGCGACTGAACTGGTCGGCGTCGATGCCCAGGAGCTCGATGACGGATTCCGTGACGTCGGAATCGCGCGAGGCAAGTGATATGCCGTCGGTCACGTTCTCGAGGGACGCCTCCGGGCGAATCTCGGTCACCCCCTCCCCGCGCTTCTTGGGACGCGACTGCGCGGGCGCGCGATACACACGGTACTCGTGCCCGGCATGCTCGAAGAGGAGCTCGACATAGCAGAGGTCATCGGAGCTGGCATGCGCGGAGCGCATGTCATGCGCGGTGCGCAGCGCGTCACTCGTGACTCCGTACAGGGCGAACTTGATGGCGTCGAAGATCGTGGTCTTTCCCGAACCGGTCGGCCCGCATATGAGAAACAGGCCATGGTCGATGGCGGCGAAGTCAACCGCCTCGCGACCCGCATAGGGACCGAACGCCTGCATGGTGAGCATGAGGGGCTTCACGAGGACACCTCCTCGATGCAGCTTCTCACGGCCTCCCGCTCGTCGCTCGTGAGCTCCATGCCCGTCTGCTGCTCGTAGAACGACGCGAAGAGCTCGAGCGGGGTTGACTTCTCCATGCCGGCGATGCGGCCGGGCGCAGCGGACTGCGGCATGGACAGTTGCTCCCAGTCGAGACGCAGGATGTTGGGATAGAGAACGCGCAGCTTGGCCATGGCGTCGGGCAGGCTCTTGTCGGTGAGCGTGATGCGCATGTAATCGAGAGGGTCACCCTCGTCGATGCCCGAGGAGAACTCGGCGAACGAGGCGCGCATCTCGCGCATGTCGTGCAAGGGCACGAGCGGACGCGTGCCGACCTCCACCTTGCCGTCCTCGATGGTGACGATGGTCGCGCTCTTCTCGTGGAGCACTTCCGAAAACGAGTACTTGAGCGGGCTGCCACTATAGCGGACCTGCGGACGGCCGACGTGCTGGGCGCCATGCAGGTGGCCGAGCGCGACGTAGTCGTAGGAATCGAAGGCCGACACGTCGACGTTGTCCGTCCCGCCGACGCTGACCACCTCGGAGTCGCAGGTCTCGGGTTGGCAGCCGGTGGCAGTCACGAACTGGTGCGCGACGAGTACGTTGCACGCGTCCGGGTCGAGGTCGTCGCAGGCAAGCGCCGCGCGCACGGCGTCGTCATGCGAGGCGATGGAGGCGGCTGCATCCGGAAGCGCCATGCGGACGTCCGTGGGCCGCACGAAGGGCAACAGGTGGATGCGGGCGCGCTCGACACCCCGAGCCAGATCGAAGCTGTCTATGTGGCCATCGAAGGCCTTCGCGATGTGCAGGCCCGACGATGCGAGCAACGCAGAGCAAAACGACAGCTGCTGGGGGGCATCGTGGTTACCGGGAATGGCGAAGACCTCGATTCCCGCCTCGCAGAATCCCGAGAAGAGCGACTCGCACGTCTCGAGTGCCTCGCGGGAAGGCACGGGCCTGTCGAAAACGTCACCGGCGATGAGGACGCCGGCGACGTTCTCGTCACGTGCGATCGTGACGAGCTGCCCGATGACATTTGCCTGCTCCTCGATCATCGACATGCCGTTGACGCGCTTGCCGATGTGAAGATCTGCGATGTGCAGCAGCTTCAAGGACTAGAGCTCCTTGTAGTACAGCCTGCAATGGCAGTACCCCTCGAACTCCGGATCTGCGATCTGATCGCGGAACTCCTGGCACATGCAATGGTTCTCCTCGGCTATTTGCACCTTGCACGGGCAATAGCCCTCGCGTTTGAGGATTCCCGCGCGAATCTTGTCAACGTACTCGCGGTCCTCGTTCATCCTGATTCTCACGATAGCTCCTTTCGCGACGACACGTCGTCGAGCTTACCACTCGTCTGCGACATGACGCGTCGTGCACGCCATCGGTTACTCGGCCGTTGCGGGAGCGTCAAACGCCCCGGCGCAATGTGGGCATCGCGTCGCGCCCACCTTGACCTCCTCGAGGCAGAACGGGCAGCACGGTGCGGCAGGTGCCTCCTCTTCCTTCTTCTTGCCGACGCTTCTCATCTTGTTGACGCCCTTGACGAGGCAGAACACGATGAACGCGATGATGAGGAAGTTGATGCAGGCGCTGATGAACGACCCGAAGTCGATTCCCGTCCCCGGAATGACCAATCCCCCGACCTCGGCGTTCCCGCCCGTGACGAAATTGATGAGCGGCTGGATGATGTCCGAGGTGAGCGCCGTGACGATTGCCGTCAACGCACCGCCGATGATGATGCCGACGGCCATGTCCATCACATCGCCCTGGTTGATGAACTCCTTGAACTCCTTGAAGAAACTCATGGTTGGCTCCTCTCTCGGCAGCAGCGATCTGCCGGTTCACTCATCCTGTTCCCGTATTATATGCAAGGAAGAAGAGAATGATGCGTAAAAGAGCCCGGTCCTTTTACGCATCTTCGGTAACAGCGAGCTTGCTCGAACTGCTTTTGCGCGTGAGGAAGTAGAAGACGGGCGTGTCGAGGGCGGCGAGGACGAACTTGCACGCGTATTGCCCCACCATCATGCCGAGCAGGACGGGGACCATGGCCACGTCGAAGAGCCAGCCCATGCCGAGCCCGAAGGCGATCGTGATGTAGATGACGGTATCGATGGCCTGCGAGCTCATGGTCGAGGCGTTGTTCCACACCCAGCGCCACGCATTGCCCTTGCCGCTCTTCAGGAAGCGATCGCGGATGCCATGGAACACGAAGACGTCCCAGCTCTGGCTCGTGAGGTACGCGAGGAGCGATGCGATCACGAAGATTACGTTCTGACCGAGCAACAGCTCGTAGGCACCTTGCATTTCCCCACTTGCCGCGGGCAGAAGCTGCGCCACGCCAATGAGAATGCAGGCAAACACCTGGCAGACGAAACCCCACTTCACGATTTGCGCAGCCTCCTTGCGTCCCCAAAGCTCCCCGACCACATCGGTCATGAGAAAGGTCAGGAAATAGCACACGACGGCACTTGGGACGACGACGGGAGAACCGAAGAGCGTGAATCCTGTCATGACGGTCTTTGCCGCCACTATGTTCGAGACGACGAGCGCAACGGCAAAGACCATGCCGCAGAGCATGAGGTTTCTGTTTGTCTTCTGCATCGTGATTCCTTAGTTTTTTATGGCTGGATGTTGCGAACAGCCCCCGTCGCCCACGCGGCGGACTTGCAATACGGCGGCAATAATAGCATAACGTCACATTACGACGTATGAGCCTCTTCTCGATGAGTCATCGATGCATGAAGTCGCATGGCACGCGCTTCGCCTCGATGGTCGCTTCCCGACAGCCCGCGAAGCGGCGTGTGGGGCTGATTCGCAGCTAAGGCCTTCACCTAAGCGCGGATGGCGCCTCGAGCCGAGGTCCGAGGGAGCGAGCCGTAAGGACCGCGAAGCGGGCTGTCGGGGAGCGACCGTCGAGGCGAGAGGCGCTATCCGCGCGCCCCATCTCCCGAGTCTAAATCCGAGAGCTGGGCGAACATGCGCTCGGCGGCAATCTGCTCGTAGCCCGCACCCGGACGCGCCCAATTGGAGAACGGATAGATGGAGATGCCGCCACGTGGGTAGAACATACCGCGCACCTCGATGTACTTGGGATCCATGAGCTCGACGAGGTCGCGCATGATCACGTTCACGACGTCTTCGTGAAAGTCGCCGTGGTTGCGGAAGGAGAAGAGGTAGAGCTTGAGGCTCTTGCTCTCGACCATGCGCTTGTCGGGCACGTAATTAATGTAGAGCGTGGCAAAATCGGGTTGGCCCGTGATGGGACATAAGGTGGTGAACTCCGGGCAGCGAAACGTGACCATGTAGTCATGCTCGGGGTGCTTGTTCTCGAAGGTCTCGAGCAGGCTGGGATCGTAATCCTGTGCGTACTGGGTGCGCTGGTTGCCAAGCAATGTGAGGCCCTCGGACTCGCGCGTAGCCTGTGACATGCCGTTATGCCCTCCTAATCGAGCATGGTTGCCGAAGCGACCATGTTGTACGAATCGTCGGCACCGAGTGCCTTGACGAGACGGGCGCGCTCATCGAGCAGCTCGGACTCGTCGCACGGGAAGAAGGCGACGTAGACGGGACGCCCGTAGCTCATGTCCGCATGCACGTACAGATTGCCCTTGCCGTCGAGCTGCTTGCGGACGCCCTCGAGCATGGATGCGGAGGCACCCACGTAGACATCACGATAGGCCGACGGATCATCGGCGGCGACATCGGGCTCGTACGTGAGAATCGCGAAGCAGCCAGGCTCCTTCGCGAAGGAAAGTCCGTCGCCGGACGCGTCATGTTCGAGCGAGGAAGCGGGGCGAAGGGCGACCGCCGAGGCGATCGTCTCGTCGATTTGCTTCTCGCGGGCAAGCGCGGCGGCAACCTGGCGCTTTTGGGCACGCAGCATGCGCGATTTGTGAATCTTGTGCGAAAAGTGCGCGACAGTCGCGACGGTAAGGCCGACCACGGCGATGACGCCAACGCCGAGCATGACGGCAGCGTGCTTGCGCTCGTCGGCACTCTGGCCATGGCGTGCCTGGTCAAGGGTCTTCTCGACCGCTTTGGGAACATTGCCCACCGCGGACCTCACGGCGGGAAGCGCGACCTTGCCGAGCTCGAGATTGGCCGCACCGATATACTTCGTGGCCGAGCCGATGGCGGCCGCGGCTTCTTGCATGGTCTTGAAAGTCGACATGTCCATGATCTTCCTCCGCATTCATCGTCGTGAAGCCATTTGTTCGTCGAGGCTGCCACTTCATACCAGCCAGGTAATTGCTCCTATGCGCATACCCAGGTTCGAGATAGAATTTATGTTTAGATTTTACCATCGCTTGGCATTGCAAAGGACGTGAACCGTGTCACAAGAAGTTTTCACCTGGATTCCCGCATACGAGGCGATCGCGGACGCGCTGCTCGCGCGCAAGTACAACCGAGGCGAGGTCCTGAGCGTGTTCGCCGAGATAACCGGCGACGACGAACGCGCCAACATCGACCCGTTCACCTTCTTCACCGCATTCAACCGCTCCATGATCGAAATCGACCGTATCAGCGCAATCGAGACCATCATGCAGCGCTTCGGCGTCGACGCACCGCTTCCCCGCGACTTCGTCGGCATTCCCTGCTCCAACCAGGAGCACTGGCAGTACTTCGACGACTCCGACCAGGGCGTCGACGACTGCTGGCATCTCTTCGAGGTCGCCCTCGAGCTCGCCGACCAACCGAACCATGCCGAGGAGACGCACGATCGCTTCTGCGAGCTCTTCGACATCGTGCACAAGCAGGAGGGCATCACCAAGGCCCGTCTCACGCGCACGTTGTACTGGATGCGTCCCAACGCCTTCCTTCCGTTCGGCGAGAAGAGCCGCGAGTACCTGCACGCCCAGTTTGGCATCAACACGCCCATCATGATGCGCGGCGCACGCTACATGCGCCTCCTCAAGGAGGTAAGCGCCGTGTGCGACGAGCCCTTCTACGAAATCGCGGCACGCTCCTACAAGGCCGCCGATGACTCGTCCTGGTGGCCCGACCTGCATGATTACGACCCGGACATGAGCATCCACCAATGGGTTACGATTTTGCAGGACGAGGAACTCACCACGCCCGAGATTCTCATGGTGCTCAAGTACATCCACGAAAGCGGCGACGAAAGCACTCCCAACAAGCTCGCCGATCGGTTCTTGCACGATCGCGAATACTACAGCAGCCTGCTACGCACCTACGCACGCAACGTCGCGCGCAAGACGGGGCGAGGTAACTTCAAGGGCTCGTGGTGGCCGATTCTATTTGTCGGACGCAACGCGAACGCGGATGCCGGTCACATGGGTGATTACGTCTGGCGCCTGAGGCCCGAGGTCATAGACGCCCTCGTCGCCTACGACAAGCACGAAATCTAGACCCTAGCCAAAGAAATCCCGTTCGACGCTCGCATCCAGGCGACCGCTCGAACGCGCGGTCGACGCCTCCTCCACGAGCGCGTTGAAGAGGTTTCCCATGTGCTTTTCGCCAAGGAAGAACTCGGGGTGCCACTGCACACCGAGCATGAACGTCTTGTCGCGCGCCTCGATTGCCTCGATGAGTCCATCAGAAGCGTAGGCGACGGGCACGAACCCGTCGGCAACCACGCGCACGCCCTGATGATGAAAGGAATTCGCCGCCGACGAATCGGCGCCCAGGATGTCATGCAGTCGTGACCCGCGCTTCACGTCGATGTAATGGGCCGCCTCGGTCGGCTCGTCGGTCTGCCAATGGGCGATGGGCTTGCGCGTCAAACTGTCGACGCCATCGTACTGCGCGGGAAGGTCCATGTAGAGCGTGCCGCCGTAATGCACGTTCATCGTCTGCATGCCGCGGCAGATGCCGAGCGTGGGAACGTCGAATCGATGCGCGAAGTCCAGGATGAGGCTCTCGACCGCATCGCGCAGGGGCGTTATCTCGCCGAGCTTGTCATAGCCATCCGCGCCAGGTGACACACCATAGCGCTCCGGGTCGACGTCCTGACCGCCCGTGAGCACGAATCCGTCGACGATGGGCAGCAATCGCTCGAAGACGCGGCGGTCCTGCGAGAGCGGAAAGATGAGCGGCACGCCACCCGAGAGCACGATGGAGTTGATGTAGTGGTCGTTCACGCGGAAGATATGGTCTTCGGGCATCTGCGTGGGCACGATGCCGATGATCGGAAGCACGCCCTGACCCCGCACGTCGAACTCCTCCACTTACGCGGCGAGGTACGAGAGCACGCGCGCCGTGTCGACCACGCGCGAGTCGTAGCAGCGCGAAAAGTACTCGAGACCGTATTCCTGCGTGCCGATGAGGAACGTGGCCGTGGCATCGGCCGCGACGATCGTCTTGTAGGCGCGGAAGTACGCCCCCGCAAGCGTCTGGAGCACGCATATGTTGGTGTCGGCGCCCACGACGATGAGCGTGTCGACGCCGAGCTCTCGCAACGTCAGGTCCAGATCGGTCTGGAAGAACGCGTCATAGCGGCGCTTAGGGATGACGTAATCGCCCTCGCCCACCTCGAAGGCGGCCGCGGGCTTCGCATCCTCGGTGCCGGCTATGCCATGGTCACCCCAGAGCTCGAGTTCGCGGTCAAGTCCCGGAACGTGGGCGTCATCGGCAAAGATGACCGGTACGCCCGCAGCGCGCGCCGCCTTCACGATCGCGACGCTGTTGGCGACCATGTCCGCGAGGACCGGCAGTACTTCGTTCGATCCGCCGAGGACGTCGACGACGAGCACCGCGCTCCTGGACAGGTCGATCTCATCTGATTTTTGCCAGGGGGTGTCCTGAGCGACGGGTAGGTAGGCCATGGTTTGCTCCTAACGATTCGAAATGACGACGAGGAAGATGATGAACACGAGAAAGGCCACCGCAGCGACGATGACGACGGCACGCGCCTTGCCCGATGCCGCCTTGCTCACGGCGTGCCGGGACTCGAGCGCACCGATCTGCGCCTCCATCGTAGCGGCCGTCTGCTCGTTTTCGGCGATGCGCGCGGCCATGGTGCGCGTCTCCTCGGGATGCGCGATGACATGCTCGCAAAACGCCACGCGCTCGCGTGCGCTTGCGAGATGCCTCTCGAGCTCCTCGATGCGCTTGTCGGCCTTGTCCTTTTCGCCGTTGAGATGCTTGATTCCCTCGAGGGCGCGCTTCTGGCGGGAGCGCTCCTCCTTCTCGCGCGCGTCAAGTGCCTTCTGGGCGCTGCGCTGCGCCGCTTTGGCGCCTTCGAGCTTGTCGTTGACCTTGTCGACCACCGCATCGTGGACGGCTTCGGTACGGGCCGCCGCAGGCGAATCGCCGTCGAAGAGGTCAAGCGAATCGCGTTGGGCCTTCACCTGCTTGAGCTCGTCCTTAACGGAGGCGAGCTCCGCGTTTCGGTAGTCGAGCTCCTCCTCGAGGGGCTTGCGCTCCCTGGCCTGCCTGCGCTTGAGCTCGGCAAGCTCCTCGTTGGCATCGGCGATCTTTCTCTCAACATCCTCGCGGACGCGCGTCGCGCGCTGGATGTCCGTGTTCGTCGCCGCGATGATGTGCTCCTGGTCGGTGATCATGGCGTCGTAGTTGCGCGCTATGTTCACGCGATCCTCGTATGCCTTCCTGAGCGTGTCGAGCGTCTTCTTGTATTCGTCGAGCGCCTTACGCTTCTTCTTGAGGTCACGCCCCTGCGCCATGCTGTCCCTGAGCGCAGAAAAGCTCCCGAGGTACTCCTCGGGGTCGAAGAAGTCCCTTTCGCCCGCGTCCTGCCCGGGCATCGGGGCAATGTCGGCTCCGGAATCAAACGAACGCGCATCGGAACGCGCCACCTTGTCTCCAGTTGGTTCCACCACGATCTCCCTTGCGTAAACTCAAAATCGTAATGCTGCCCATTGTACTCGGACGCGACAGTCGAGCTAGTAGGGTATGCGAGAAAATGTCCATTTGTCCAAAATGCGTCCGCGCTATATAATCTGGTCAGTTTTTACGAATTTGTCCGTCATTCGAGGGAAACGGCCTGATGATATGCGCGATCTAGATTATGACTCCACATTGCAGAAGCTCTTCACGCCCGGCATCGTCGCGACTCTGACCCAAATCCACGAGGGCAAGGGCATCCTTCCCATCGCATCGGTCACGGGTCACGACACGCTCGAGAAGCTCAACGAGATCGCCAAGACGCGCGACGCGGGCGCCTCGTGCCGCCTCGAGGGCATCAAGGTCACCGAAAAGCACCTGCGCGAGCTCCTCGACGGTAAGGAGAGGGCGAATTCGGATGCGGACAAGGCCGTGCTCGGCTACCGCTCCGTCCTCGAGACGATCGATAACAGCTACTCGACCCTGCGCATCTCGCCGGCCATCATACTCCAGCTGCATAGCGACCTGTTCCGCTACGCTGACGACGTCAAGAGCGTCGGAAAGTGGCGCGGCGGCGACCGCGCGCGTGCGGCCTCGTACGGCCAGACGAGCTTCATGCCGTCGGATGGGCCGGTCAAGTACCACGGCATTCGCACCGATCTCGTGAGCGCCCCCGATGTTCCCGCCATGATGCGCGAGCTCTGCAACGCCTACAACAACGCCCTGCGCGACAAGGTCTACAGTCCACTGCTCGCGAGCATCATCTTCCTGCTCGACTTCATCTGCATATACCCCTTCGATGACGGCACGGGCCGCATGTCGCGCCTGCTCGCATCCCTGATGTTCGACAAGATCGACTTCACCGTCGGTCGTTACGTCTCCATCGACTCGGAGCTCGAGGCGACCCAGGACGAGTACTTCGGCACCATGAAGGCGAGTGCCGAGGGCTGGGAGACCGGTGACAATGACTACACGCCCTTCGTCGAGTACATGCTCGGCGTCATCCTCAAATGCTACGACGAGCTCACCGAGCGCACCTCGGCGCTGAGCGTGCGCGGCAGCAACGAGAAGACCATCAGGCAGTACTTCCAGTCCATCGAGGAGCCGGTGAGCAAGATCGAGATCCTCGAGGCCAACCCCATGATGAGCCAGAAGACCCTCGAGCGCATCCTGCAGAAGATGCAGAAGGAGCATTCGATCGAGAAGGTCGGCGCCGCCCGCGCCACGCGTTACCAGCGTGTCGTGCGCCAGATTCCGATGTGATCCGCCTGCATGCGCGGTCTTCTAATCGACTGACTTGAGGCTCTCGACCATGTTGATTGCCCTAATCTTGGGGCACATGGCGAGCGAGACGACGAACGAGAACGCGATCGTGAGCACGAAGGCGATCGCGAAGCTCACGAGGTGGATGTCGCGTCCGAACATCATCTCGTCGACCTCGGCCGTCACCACGACGAAGCTCTCCATTCCGATGCCGAGCACGCAACCGACGAGCGCGCCGATTATGGTCAGCAGTATCGTCTCGCGGAATATGTAGCCATTGGTCTCGCGCGGTGTGAATCCGAGCACCTTGAGCGTCGCGATCTCGCGCGTGCGCTCGGTGATGTTTATGTTCGTGAGGTTGTAGAGCACCACGAACGCGAGCAACGCCGCCGCGATGATGAGAACCCACACGACCGCGTTGACGGTCCTGAGCATCGTGCGATACGTCTCGATGACCTCGTCGTAGAAGCTCACGACCTCGACTCCGGCGACGTCGAGAAGCTCGTTCGAAAGCGCCGTTCGCTCCTCGAGCGGGGCTTCGGCCTTGCAGATGATTTTGGTGAAGGCGGCAGGCTCTCCCATGGCGGCCTCGTAGGCCTCAGGTGACATGAACACGCCCTGGCCGGTGTAGTATTCGGTGATACCCGAGACGACGACCTCATGTACCGCCCCATCGCGCTCGCCGACCATGCTCTGGTCGTATATCTCGATGGAGTCTCCGACCCCGACGCCCAGTTCGCTCGCGAGCTTTTCGGTGATGACGGCGCCAGCGTCATCGAGGACGAGCGGCTCATATCCGACACGCTCGCGCAAGGTGTAGAAGTCCCCGAAGACGGCAAGGTCGCTTGGCACGGTGATCGTTGCGCGTATGTCCTTGTCGGCTCCCCCGCGCGAGATGATGGCGTTTTCGCCGCCCACGTGCGTCGTCTCCGTCACGATGTCGGAGCTCGCCAGGATGTCCTCGACGACGCGCGCGTCTCCAGGACTCTGCTCGTCGCTTGCCTGTACCTCGAGGTTGAAATGCTGTATCTCCCCGAACTGCTTCTCGATGATGTCGTTGATGCCATCTCGCAGGCCCAGGCCCGTGAGCAGCAGTGCCGTGCAACCTGCGATGCCGATGATCGCCATGAAGAAGCGGCGCTTGTAGCGGAAGAGGTTGCGCGCCGTCACCTTGCCCGAAAACGATAGTCGTCGCCAGAGCGGCCCGATGCGCTCGAGCAGGATGCGCTTGCCGGGCTTGGGGGCACGCGGCAGCATGAGCAAGGCGGGGCGTTCCCGCAACGAGGAGAGCGCTGCGAACAGCGTCGCGAACAGGGTGATGCCCACGCTCAGGCCAAAGGCGACGAGGGCGATGGGCACGTCAACGGGCGATACGGAAACGGGCAGCGCATAGATGATGGCGTAGGACTGCATGATGACCTGCGGCAGGAACTGCGAGAGCACGAGTATGCCGATGACGCTTCCCACGCCGCTGGCGATGAGCGCGTAGATGAGGTACTTGGAGCAGATGCGGGCGTTCCCATAGCCGAGTGCCTTGTACGTGCCGATGAGCATGCGTTCCTCGTCGACCATGCGCGTCATCGTCGTGAGCGAGACCAGGGCGGCGACGAGGAAGAAGATGAGCGGAAAGACACGGGCGATCTGGTCGATGCGGCTCGCATCAGCCTCGTGACCGGCCGCGCCCATGTTCTTGCTACGGTCGAGCACGTAGAAATCGGGAAGCTCGATCGCATCGATGTCGGCCTGGGCCTCGCCGAGCTGCGTCTCGGCATCCGCGAGCTCACGCAGGGCTCGTGCACGTTCGCTCTCGTATTCGGCCCGGCCGCTCTCGTACTCGGCGAGACCGCTTTCGTAGGAAGCCCGTCCGCTCGCAAGCTGTACTTCTCCGCTTTCGATGCCGGCGGCACCTTCCTCGATCTGCTGCCGTCTCTGATTGAGCTCTGCGCGACCAGCCGAAAGCTCGGCGGCTCCGGCGTCGAGCTTCGTCTTGGCTTCGTCGAGCGAATCCTGCTTTTCGGAGAACTGCGCTTGTGCCTCGGCGCGTTGCTGGTCAAGCGCAGCTTGGGCGTAGGCACGCTGCACGGGGTCGGTTATGAGATCGACCTGCGCCTGAGCCGCGGCAAAGCGCGCTTCGGCTTCGGCGCGCGCCGCTTCGAGCTGATGCACGCCGTCTTCGTACGCGCTCAGCCCCGCTTCGTATTCGGCTTGCCTTTCGACGAGCAGCTTTTCGCCTTGCACGATCTGGGCTTCCCCTTCGGCGATTTCGCGTTTGGCATCGTCGAGCTCGAGGCGACTGTTCGCGAGCGTGGAGGCGACATCGTCGAGCTGTGCCTTGGCGTCGTCGAGACGTGCGGCGGCAACGTCGAGCTGGTCCATCGCCGAAGCGCGCTCGCTCTCGTACTCGGCACGCGCGTCATCGAGCTCCTCCTGCGCCTTGGCCTGCACCGCACTTAGGCGCAACACGCGAAAGTCCATGCTCATGTCTTCGAGTCGCGCGATGAGCGCATCGACGATCGAATCGTAGCCATCGCTCGGGTACAGCTCGTTGGCCGCGCCTTTCGCCGTGACGAAGGCACCCGTATACGGAAGGTCGTCGGCAAAGGCGTCCGGCCCCACGAAAACGTAGGTGTCGATCTCGCCTGCTCCCAAATCGGAAGACCCGAAGTTCGAGGTCATGAGGTAATAGGGCGAGCGAACGAGACCCGTGACCACGTATCGCGTACGGGCGAACGTCCCATCGACATCACCCGATTCGTCGATGATCTCGATGACATCGCCAACCCGTATCGATTCGTCGAGCACGGCATCGGCCGCGACAACGCATTCGCCAGGTGCGTCCGGCCAGCTTCCCTCGACGAGGATGGGCCTGTTGATATAGTCGTCGTCATCGCTTATGGCACGCATGCCATCTGACGTGTCGGAGGCGCGAGCGGCATCGAGGTCCAGGCTGTTGAATCGCATGACGTACTTCTCGTCACCGTGCGCCGCATAGGCGTCGGCCATGCGCACGCCCTCGACGCTTCGCACTCCCTCGACCTGCGAGATTGCCTCGATATCAGCCTCGTCTAGGCCAAGCGTGCCGGTCACGTACAGATCGCTCATGTTCGTGTCGTCGTAGAACTCGTCAGCCGAAATGTTCATGTCGATCGAGGTCATGAGCAGACCGGCAAAGAAGCCGCAGCCCAGCGCCGAGATGATGGCAATCGCCAGGAAACGTCCCACGGAATGCGTGATGGACCGGCGTACTTCCTTGTTGAATGCGCTTGCCATGAGAGCCGGGCCGCTCCCTACCACTCGATTGCCTCTGCCGAGCTGGGACTGTCGTTCAGCTCGACGGAGGCAACCCTGCCCTCGTGGATGTGGATGACGCGATGCGCGATGGGTTTGAAGGCGGTGTTATGCGTGATGAGGACCACCGTGCGCCCATGTACGGTGGACGCCTCCTGCAGCAAATGCAAGATCGCCTTGCCCGTCTTGTAGTCAAGCGCACCGGTAGGCTCGTCGCAAAGCAGGAGTTTGGGGTTCTTCGCCAACGCACGTGCGATTGCGACGCGCTGTTGCTCGCCACCGGAAAGCTGCGCCGGGAAGTTGTCCATGCGATTGTCGAGCCCGACCATGGCCAGGGCCTCGTCTGCCGGCATAGGATCCTCGCAAATCTGGGCCGCGAGCTCCACGTTCTCGAGCGCGGTCAGGTTCTGGACGAGATTGTAGAACTGGAACACGAAGCCTATCTCGTGGCGTCGGTATTGGACGAGCTCCTTCTCTCCAAACGCGCTGATCTCGCGACCGGCAAGCGTGATGGTGCCCGAGGTGCACGTATCCATGCCGCCAAGCATGTTGAGCAGCGTCGTCTTGCCCGAACCGGAAGGTCCGACGATGCACGCGAGTTCGCCTTGCTCGATATCGAAGTTCAGCCCATCGGCGGCGCAGACTTGCGTCTCGCCCATCTGGTAGATCTTGCGTACGTCCCTGAACTCGACAAAGGCCATCGACAGCTCCATTCCGGCATGCGTTCGTCCGTGCAGCTTATGATAACAGGACGCACGTGACGGTGCGCGACAATGCGCGATGAAGCCATCCCTCCAGGAGGCGAAGGCGCAAAAGGTTGCGTCATGTACGTGGCGAACCTACTTGACGACGAGGACCGGCAAATCGATGCCGCGCAACACCGCCGAGCTCACGGAGCCGAGCGCCGCACGAATGACGCCGAGACCGCGCCTGCCCATTGCGATGCAATCGATGCCATGTTCGTTTGCATAATCGCAGATGACATCCTGGGGACGCCCGTTCTCGATGACGATCTGGATGTCGATATTGTCGGGAACGCTCGCGAAGAACCCCTGGATCTGCGTCTGGACGCCCTTGCGATGTTCGTTGTTGTAATTGTCACGCGTTGCGTCGAGAACCTCGGCATCGATCTTGGGGACACCGGCCATGCGAGCGGCGACCTCGAAGGTCGAATCATCGAAGTTCATGGGAGCGGCGACCTTGAGCACCGTGATCACGACCGGTACGCTCGAACTCGACATCTCGAGCGCCGCCTTGAGCGCACGCTGCGAGGGCTCGGAACCGTCGAAGGGAACAAGTATGTTTCTGTACATGACGACCTCCCATTCATGGTGCTGACATGCCGTCATTATACTCCATGGCGATATACCGATAAACGTGGGGATGAGACACATTGGACGGGTACGTCTGTCTCATTGCGCGCAATGAGACAGACGTACCCGTCCAATGTGTCTCATCAGAGGAAGAACAGCAGGCTGTCGACGACGAAGACCGGTATGAGGAAGGCGAGCGCCCAGCCGATGTAGCCGAAGAAGCTCGGCATCTTTACGCCGGCTCCCTCGGCGATGCTCTTGA
>ERZ857480.100665-NODE-156215-length-150489-cov-30.9918_pt1 | contig 150489 bp, 102 predicted proteins | sample MGYA00519767_ERZ857480 | MGnify/ENA primary metagenome ERZ857480 (study PRJEB31778, sample SAMEA3449210) | human gut metagenome | biome: human gut; feature: human-associated habitat; material: faeces | place: United Kingdom | collected 2010/2012 ...
ATTTGTATTAGACTGCAAAGTTGCAAAATCAAGTCCGTTTCATATTAAAAAACCATGTAATTGACTATATTTCAATAATTTCAAAGAACTATTTATCCACTTTTACGGGACAGTAGTGAGAAAACAATTAAAATAATGGATAAATTCAAGGAACAGTTAAATAAATGTATACAGGCTATTGAACGTGTTGGCAACATGATCAATTTACAACACATTCCAAGTGACAAGATTAGTTATAATGAGCTGTACAATGTTTTGTATCAATTGATACCACTTATCCCACAAGAATATAATATTTTTAGAGACAGACTTAGAGACAAAATTTTACCTAATTTAAAAATACCTGATCTTATTTCAAAGAATCAGTATGGGCAACAATTTGTTACTCCACGAAATGGAATAAATCCTTATTTATTTGGAGAAGTTATTGCAACTATTACATATCTAAACGGATATAACAATAATAATCCATCATCTATTTGGAATAACATTCATCCTCAGATAATTTCTGTTGCTAAAAGCCGTTATGATAAAGAACATTATGCAGATGCAGTAGAAGCAGCATTCAAGGAGGTAAACACCCGAGTTAAAAGCATATATAAACACAGGACATCTGTTGAAAAAGATGGTAGCAAATTAATGCAGGCTGCATTTTCTATTCAAAATCCGGTTATTAAACTAGGAGATCTTTCAACTGAAACTGGTATAAATATTCAGCAAGGATATATGGAAATGTTTGCAGGAGCAATGATAGGAATCAGAAATCCTCAAGCTCATTGTAATCTAACAATATCAAAGTCAGAAGCTATTAGAAAATTACATTTCGCCAGTATGTTAATGTATAAACTAGATAATGAACTTCTTTAGATTATATATCTAGGTGTAAATCGCAAATATTATTTTTATATGACAGAGACCAACCGCATGGAATATAAACTCCGGAATTTAATAGAGAAAGAGATTATAGCATTCTTTTATCACAAAGAGAAAAAAGATATTTATATCAGCATTGATAAACAGCAGGTGTGAAGGATGTGGATGATTGTATGCAAAGATAGAAAGATCGCATCGAACATAATATATCGCCTTACTGAAAAAGGTTAGGTGTTAAAAATTTCACTATAACATAGTCTAAGACAATAGAATAGAAATAAATTATGAAGAACAAACTAATAACATTAGACGAAATAAAAGAAGCATATAGAAAGCTTAAAACTCATGTTTATAACGATAGTTTTAACTTGAGACTAAGAACAAAACTTGCGAACTTTGAGTACAACAATGACATTGAGTTGTTATTCACAAAATTACTATCAAACATAAATAATGATAATATAGACAACTACCTTTCAGATATTAGTACATATATTTTACCGAAAAAAGTCCCATCTAAGAAAATATGTAATACTAATATCGTACGAAATGATGTGTGCGGTTTATTTGATAATATTGATTTGACTGAAGGAGATTATAATTTTTATATAGATGCACCTATTGAAATCTATTTAATAGATGTTCTATGGATGATGAAAGAGGGATTTCTGCTAATCGACAGTCAAATTAAAAATGATTGTTATGGTAACTCATTAGTTTTTGAAACTGATGGTGATTCATATGGAATCAAGCATGGCCATTATCTTTTTGAAAGATATTTTGATAAATACCAAAAATGGCGCGATAATGGAATAAAAATAGCACGTGAGCAAACTCAATATAAAAATGATGTATTGTTGGTTTGCCTTGATATTCAGAGATTTTATCCAACTTCACAGATTGATTTCTTCAAAATACAACAAACATTACAAAGTAAAAATTCTTGCTTATATTTAACAGCCTTACTTGAACGTATTTATGTTAAATATCAAAATGTATTAGATACATTTAATGAAACAAAAAGCAAATTTCCGCAACTTCCAATAGGATTGTTATCTGCGGGAATAATTGCTAATTGGTATTTGTCTGATTTTGACAAAGGGATTAAAGAACGGTTTAACCCTATTTATTATGGTCGGTATGTAGATGATATATTCATGGTGTTAGGAAATGTCAAGCCAAACAATAATGAGAATTGGTTTGATGAAAAATTCCTCTATGAAAAAGGCTCTCCACTTATTGTTGGACATGATAATAAAGGGAATAAATGCTATAAATTACGTTCGCACGATAATCTATTAATAAATAGTAAGAAATTAAAACTATTTTATTTTTCCCCAAATCATTCTTTGGCAATATTGGATAATTTCCAAAAAAGGTTAGATGAAAACAGTAGTGCATTCTGTTTTTTGCCAGAAGATAATACACACGACACCTTAAATAGCAAAGGATTTGATATAATTTACGATGATACAATAAATAAGTTTAGAGAAATATCTGGTATTAAAAATAGTAAATATGGAGTTTCAGTATTTCTGACCAAGCAAATAAAAAAAGAGATCATTTGCATAGATGGTAGTGATTCAAATATAAAAGAAGACCTATTTAAGTATTTTACGGGAGATAGGTTGATAGATATGTATTCTCTTTGGGAAAAAGTTTTTACTTATTTTGTTGTGACAAATGATATTGACTCTATTCGAAATTTTGAAATATCTATCCGTAAGAAAGTTGAATTAATTACTATAAAAAATAGTACTTATCATACAAATCTAATAAGAAAGTCATTACTGAAGCATTGTACATATTGCAAATATATGGCAATGGCTCTAAATTATGACATGATTGATGATGAAGATAACATTGACTTACCACGTAAACTTAGATCAACTTATCTAATTAGACAGCATTATATTCCATTTCCCATTATAATCTATACAAATCTTGACATAAATAACATTATTTCTTCTGATATATATAATAAACTGTTGACAAACCGTAATATCAATTTAACAATTAATCAAGTAGCACCGTATATTAATCCTCGCCCAATACATACTCACGAAATATGTTTAATCAACCTTTTTAATTATATAAAAAACTTTTCTGATGCTAATTCTTTTTTTGATTTCAATAAACTAATAGAAGAATTTAAAAACAATGATTTATGTAGTAATATAAATATATCCCAATGTAAAGACCTTGAATTGAAAAATAATAACAAGCAAGAAGCTGATATACTTAAGTTCATTTGCAAGAATGACGAACATGAGGATATGGGACAACAACTAAAGGTTGCACTTTCTAATATCAAAATTATTGATAACGATTTAATATCAGCTATAAAAGGTTCTCCTATTCTTAATTCTACAAAAAGAGAAAGACATTTTCATCTGATAAACTTATCAACAGAAGAAAAAGTAGATTGTTTGATTCTTCCAGAGGTTAGTTTACCCAAAGAATTGTTAGAAACTTACGCAGAGCATTCTAGAAGGAAGCAACAAATGATAATTGCCGGTATTGAACATATTGTCTCAAATAATAAATGCTATAATTTCTCAGTAGCTTTTCTTCCGTATATACACAGAGGAAATAAAGAAGTCTTCATAATTCCAAGACTTAAAAATCATTATTCACCTAATGAGACTATAGAAATATTAAAATACAGGAAACAAGTTCCAATATTATCTCACTCTATTTACCACTTGATAAACTGGCGAGGGGTACAATTTACCATTTTTAATTGCTATGAATTAGCTGATGTCCTTCATCGTTCCCTTTTTAGATCAAAAATAGACATTATGTTTGCTATAGAATATAATAAGGATACATATTATTATAGCAATATAGTTGAAGCTACTTGTAGAGACTTACATTGTTATTTTATTCAAGCAAACACATCTAATTATGGTGATTCTAGATTATCTATACCAAAACATTCTGTCGAAATGACACCAGTAAAAATTAAAGGTGGTGATAATGATACTATAATTTCATTTACCGTGGACATAAAATCATTACGTGATTTTCAACGACAGGCCACGTTATTTCAAAATAAGGACGAGTTTAAGAATACGCCTCCTGGATATGACCATGACTTTGTATCACAACGGGATCCTAAATAATATTTACACTTAACACTAGGATTATCAAATAGCCAACATTAAAAATTTATTAAATATATTCTGCACACTCAGTTTATTATAAAAAAGAGAATTTTCATATATTATATGATAGGTTAAGGCGTAAGTAACATTCCCTTAAATAGCCATCATCACAAATGAACAAATGTGGCAATTTGAAATTCTAACTAAGGTGGAGCAAAAACACAAGGCATCTGCTTGTATTTCAAAATAAAGCGTTACCTTTGTGGAATAATAGGAAATCGACTCCGCAAGACACTGCAAAATATTGCAAGCCTCCGGTGGAGCAATAGCGGGAGATTACTTCTTTAGCTAAAAGTTACATCAAAGATATTCAGCCACTTATCGTTAGATTACGATTCCTGGTGGCACCACTTAAAAGCCTGATTCTCAAAAGAATCAGGCTTTTTTATTTTATTCTTGCAGATAATAAGCCGCAAATTGTGCGGTTAATAAGGCTTACTGTAAAAGCCCGAGAACTCCAATAGTGATAACAAATAAGTGCATACTAAAACAGGCCAACCTCAGAACTGAGATTAGCCTGTCTTTTTTAATTTTATCGTCCTCCTGCCGGAAGATTCTTCAAGAAATAATCTGTCATAGACTTGCGAAGGTGATACGTGGTGCCTTCCCGCTCACTGATAGAATGTGAACGCATGGGATAGGACAACTGATAAAAGACCTTACCGTGTTTCACCAGTTCATTCACCAGCATCTCACAACTCTGGTAATGCACATTGTCGTCACCCGTACCATGAATAAGTAGCAGGTTACCCTTCAGCCTCTCTACGTATGTAATAGGAGAACCCTTACGATAACCCTCCGGATTAGCCTGCGGTGTATTCATGTAACGTTCCTGATAAATCGTGTCATACAACCGCTGGTCGGATACGAAAGCAATGGCAATACCTGTGCAGAATACATCCGGATAGCGGAACATGCAGTTCAACGTCTGGCTGCCTCCTCCGCTCCAGCCCGTAATACCGATACGGGAAGTATCAATGAATGAATACTGACGGGCCAAGTCCAGAATTCCCTGCGCCTGGTCTTGCGAAGCAAAAGTTCCCACCTCTCCATAGATACACTTTCTCCATTCCCGTCCACGAGGAGCTGCAGCCCCACGGTTCTCGATGCTGACTACAATATATCCCTGATTAGCCAGGTACTGATGCCACAGGTCACCTCCCTGCCATACATCCTGTACTGTAGAGCCTGCCGGTTCACCGTACACATCAATGATGACCGGATATTTCTTCGACGGATTAAAATTAACGGGCTTAATCATCCATGCATCCAGTTGCAGGTTTCCGGAACAGGTCTTGACAAACTCTTTCGGACTCAACTGAAGTTGCTGGTACTGCGATGCAGCTTCCTCGTTATTTTCAATAACCGACACCGTTTTATGAGAAGGCAAAGCCACCATCTCTATCCGGGGAGGTGTCACAGAGTTGCTGAACGTATGTACAGCATATTTTCCGTCAGGAGACAAATCGTACCGATGCTGTCCCTGCTCATCCATCGGACTGAGGCGTTTCACTTCACCTTTTCCCAACAACTCGGCAGAATAAAGATACCGCTGGGTATAATTATCGGGTGAAGCAATAAAATAGACGAGACCTTTCTTCACGTCCATGCCCACCTGTTCGATAAAGTCGAACTCTCCTTTGGTAATGGGCTGAACATCCTTTCCGTCACGGCTTACACGATAAAGATGACGCCAGCCGCTTCGTTCACTCTGCCAGGTAAAGTAAGTATTATTCTTCAGCCAGGTCACCTGGTCGTTCGTCTCTACCCATGCGGCATCTGTCTCTGTCAGGATATTCTTCGGAGCACCGCCTCCGATGGTAGCAATCCACACCTTGTTCGTGTTCTGCGGACGGTTCATCTGCTGAATAAACAAATCATTACTTTCCGGTATAAAATCCATTCGCATGATATAATTCTGACGAGGGTCACCGGGCAGATCAATCCATGTAGTCTCTCCACCGGAAGCTGCTACGTATCCCACCTTAACCGCCGAGTTCGTAGTTCCGGCCTTCGGATAAGGGAAACGAAGGATTTTCGGATAAAGCGAATCGACATTGTTGATAATGTCAAACCATCCGGTACCTTCCGTATCGCTCTGCCAATAGGCTATGTATTTGCCATCGGGACTCCAGCGGAAGCCGTCACGGCAAGAGAATTCTTCCTCGTACACCCAGTCGAATGTACCATTCACAATCGTATTGCTTCCGTCGCGAGTCAGCTGTACAACCTTTCCGTCAGAAACATGCTCCACATAGATATTATTGCCGCTGACATAAGCCACACGTGTACCATCAGGTGAAAACTTGGCAAACATCAGACTGCTCTCTGGCAACTGTGCTCCTAATTGCCTCAACTTGCCCGTTTCCATGTTCAACACCCAATAATCTCCGCGCGTATCATACCTCCAGACGCGCCGTGTATTGGTATACACCAAAACCTGCTTATGGGAAGTGTTAAAACTAAAACTACGGACAGACAAGGTGTCGGAAGTACCCGGCTTTACGAACATGGAAGCAGGAATAAGTACCTCACGCTTGTTCTTACCGGGCGTATACGAAACGATGTCGTATCCCCCAGCCGGATTTTTCTCTTTCTTTGAATAACTGTTCCCCTCTGAAAGCCAGTTTACCCGGCTTTCGCCCTTCGTGACAATCAGACCTCCGTTCACCACTTCCTCCAAGGTTGGCACATGCTGTGCATAGGATGAAAAGGCGGTCAGACAACACAGAGCTAAAAAGATGCTTTTTGTGTTCATCTACGCATTAATTTATGGTTGATTAAAATAAACTTGTAAGATATGCCAAAAGTACAACTTTTCAGCACACAAACGGAACAATCTGACATAAAAAAACGTACTTGCACTTCTTCGAGAGACGCAAGTACGCTATTATTAAACACATGAACCTCAAATCTTCCTTTTCTGAGGCTTTTTAGAATTTCACCAAAATACGGAATACCTTACCCGGATTCGCAGCCCAGCCTTCCATGGCTTCCGATGCTTTTTCGGGCGACACAATGCTTGAAATCAATTTTTCTACCGGACAATTTCCTGTTTTCATATAATGTATTACAGCACGGAAATCTGCTGGCAATGCGTTTCGGGAGCCACGGATGTCCAACTCTTTCTGTACAAAGTATTTTGTCTGAAATTCTACCCCACTCTTGGCATAACCGATACATACCACGCGTCCCGTAAAGCTGACCTCATCGACCGCCATCACGTAAGTGGCCGGACTGCCTACCGCCTCGATTACCACATCGGCTCCCAGTCCGCCTGAATATTCCTGCACACGTTCATGCACATTCTCCGTGCGTGAATTGATGACATACGTCGCTCCTACCTCACGAGCCAGCGCCAACTTCTCGTCATCCAAATCGACGGCAATCACGGTAGCTCCACGCAAGGCGGCACGTACTATGGCTCCCATCCCGACCATGCCGCAGCCTATCACCATTACTATCTCATTGTCAATCACCTGGCCGCGTGACACTGCATGAAAGCCCACACTCATCGGTTCAATCAACGCACAGTCACGTGAAGAGATACCCTCTGCCGGAATCACTTTCGACCAGGGAAGCACCGCATATTCACACATCACTCCGTTACGCTGCACGCCCAACGTCTCATTGTGTTCGCAGGCATTTACCCGCCCGTTCCGACACGAGGCACATTTTCCACAATTCGTATAGGGATTCAGTGTCACATTCATACCCTTCTTAAAACTCTCCGGTACGCCCAGTCCTACGGCATCTATTACCGCACCGACTTCATGTCCCGGAATGACCGGCATTTTCACCATCGGATTCCGCCCCAGATAAGTATTCAGGTCAGAACCACAGAAACCTACATATTCAATCTTTACCAATATTTCCCCAGCCTTCAGTTCAGGCTTCTCAATCTCTACGACCGCCATCTTCTGGGGAGCTGCAATTTGAACCGCTTTCATTTTCTTGTTATTTTATTTTCAGATAGACTATTTTCAATCCAATACCTTGTATCCTCTCCATCCGTAATAGGCGCAGAATAAGAAACAAGCCATCGGAACTACATACGCCAGATGATACATCTGTTCATTAACGTGCATCAGATAAGCCGTAAACTGGGGCAGGCAAGCATTACCTACTATCGACATCACCAGAAAAGCAGAGCCACTTTTCGTCTGACTGCCCAAATCTTTCAGTGCCAATGAAAACTGAGTAGGATACATGATGGACATGAAGAACGAAATGCCTAGCATGGCATACAGACCAATCCAGCCTCCACACACGGCAACTACGGCACAAAGCAGAATATTCACTAATGCATAGACCAGCAACATATCTTGCGGACGGAAACGAATCATCAGTCCGGTACCAATCCATCGTCCCAGCAGGAAGGCCAGCATATACAAACCGAAATAGGTGGTAGCTTCCGACTCAGGGATTCCGGCATACGAACAGCAATAGACTAAAAACAGACTGTTGATAGCCGTCTGTCCGCCATTATAAAAGAACTGTGCAATGACGCCCCACCGCAGATGCGACCGCTTCCATACAGTGAAATCAATCAGTTTTTCCTTAGAAGTGCCCCGCTGCCCTTCATCCCCAATCTTAGGCAACCTGGAGAAAATAAAGATTCCCGCAATGACTAGCAGCAATACTGCCAATGCCAAATAAGGAGTTTTCATGGCATCCGTCTCAAACTGGATATAGGCTTCCCATCCGCCCGGATAATCTGCCGGAAGCGTTTCACGCGTATAGTGCGTGCCACTCAATATCAGTTTACTTAAAAACATGGCTGCAATGAAAGCTCCGAGCCCGTTAAATGACTGCGCCAGATTCAGTCGTTGAGGAGCTGTAACCGCATCACCTAAAGCCGTTACGTACGGATTGGCTGCGGTCTCTAGAAAACACATCCCGGTAGCGATGACAAAGAAGATGCACAGATAAGCCCAATATTCCTTCAGCATGGCAGCCGGAAAAAACAACAGGCCACCTGCTGCCGCCAACACCAAACCGAAGATAATACCTGCTTTGTAGCTATACCGCTTCATGAACATGGCAATCGGAATCGGGAAAATAAAATACGCCAGCCAGTAAGCAGTTTCCGTAAAAGACGCTTCAAAGGTATTCAGCTCGCAGGTCTTCATCAGCTGCCGAATCATGGTAGGCAGCAGATTACTACTGATAGCCCACAAAAAGAAAAGGCTGAAAACCAGTGCAAGCGGCAGTTTATAGCTATTATTATTTTTCATCATTTCCCCGTTTGTTTATTCCGACATATTCTTGATATAAGGAAGTTCCGGCAGATTATGGAAACCATAGAAACTGCGGGCATTTTCTCCTAAGAAAAGGGCTTTCTCTCTTTCCGTCAACTCAGTGGACTTACTCACAAAGTCGTACGACATACGGTAGGTAATGGCCGTAATGGTACGCGGATAATCCGATCCCCACATCAGTTTCTCAAAACCAACCAGCTCGGCAGCCTCACGAATGGCTCTTACCGCCCCTTTAAACGGATAAAACTCGTCATTGAACAACCAGGTAATTCCTCCCGATTCAATACGTACATGAGGATGACGCGCCAACTTAATCTGTTCCTTCCACTGGGGACGGGTTACCATACCGAAATGTCCGATGGCCACTTTCAACTTCGGGCACTCCTGAATTACCTCCTCTAGTTCGCCCACCTGTGTAGCTCCGTCGGCCATGTCAATGGAAAGTAGCACCCCGTTCTGCTCCATCAGGTGGAACATCTGCATCATTTCCTCACAGTTCAATCTTACACGCCCCTCTTTGAGCAACAAACGCTGTGCTGGAATCTTAATCCCCTTGAATCCCCGTGCAATAAGCTGACGCGCCTGATCCAGATATCCCGGCTTACGGAACTCACACATTCCGCATACAAAGAAACGGTCGGGATAACGAGCCACAACCTCCGCCAAATAGTCATTTTGAAAACCGTCGATAAACTCTTGCGTCACCACGGCCGCAGACACCTGCGCATAGTCCATGTTAGATAAGAACACTTCGGCACTGTTTACTCCATCGGTCATGAACGGGGGAAGCATCTGTCTCACTTCCCCCATGAACAATGACCTTCCATTCTCCAAGGTGCGGATAGGAAGTCCCTCAACCACCGTATCCTGCTTCAACCACAAATGAGAATGTGCATCGATTATTATAAACCCCATATACAAATTCTTCCTTTAAGAGTTAGCCCAACTTACACGGAACTGGTCACCGATAATTTCACGCACTTCACGCACCAAAGTTTCATCCATCGGCTCCTCTATGTAAGCCACATTCTTCTTCACATTCTGCGGATTGGCCGTACTGAACAATGTCGTAGCAATGCGCGGATTGCTCACAGCATACTGCATGGCCAGTTTTTCTATCGGATAATTCTTACTCTTGCAATGCTCCATAGCCTTTCGGCAAGCCTCTACCAACGGCTGAGGAGCCGGATGCCATGACGGTACACCTCTTTCGGTCAGCAATCCCATAGACAATGGAGAGGCACTGATCACCCCAATACCTTTCGATTCAAAATAGTCCAGAAAATCGACCAGCTTGTCATCGCACAAGCAATAATGACAGAAGTTCAGCACCGACTCTACCGTTCCTGCCGGCGAATGGTCAATCACCCATTTCAAATTCTCCAGTTGCAGGTCGGTGATACCCACATGACCTACTATCCCTTTCTCTCTTAACTCCACCAAAGCCGGCAAAGTCTCATTCACCACCTGATTCAAGTCGGCAAACTCAATGTCGTGCACATTAATCAGGTCGATATAGTCCACATGCAGGCGTTCCATACTCTCGTACACGCTCTCCGTAGCCCGCTTCCCAGAATAATCCCAGGTATTTACCCCGTCTTTTCCATAACGTCCTACCTTCGTAGAGAGATAATACTTTTCGCGAGGAATCTCCTTCAGGGCCTTTCCTAATACCGTTTCAGCCTTATAATGTCCGTAATAAGGAGACACATCGATAAAATTCATCCCCAAATCAATGGCGGTAAACACCGCTTCCAATCCTTCTTTTTCCTTAATGTCATGGAAAACTCCCCCCAAAGAAGAAGCTCCGAAACTCAAAGAGGATACCTTCATCCCCGTCTTTCCTATTTCATGGTATTCCATAGTGATAACTTTTTAAGATTCATACAAATAAAACATACGCTCCATCAACTGCCATTTCTCGGCAGAGCTGCTTCCCGGCACGCATTCCTGAAAACGTGCCACATAATCTTCCCACTCTGCCTGTCTGGGCAACTGTGCCAGGCGTTTCATCGCGCTATCCCAGTCAAAATCAAGCGGTGTTTCCACAATCATGAACAGCTTACAACCTACGATATAGATTTCCATTTCCAGTATCCCCACTGAACGGATTCCCGCCCGAATCTCCGGCCAGGCTTCTTCACGACTATGTATCTTCCGGTATTCCGCTATCAGTTCCGGGTTGTTTTTCAAATCCAATGCCTGACAATATCGCTTGACGGGCATACCGTACTCTTTTACTCTATATCCTTCCATCTTATTACATTTTATTATTTCGCGATTCGCAATACGGGAGCAATCTGATTCAACGGCTGCGCAGGGAGCGTAACCGACAAGCCTTCAGCAGTACGGACAAAATCGACTTTTCCGTATCCCAATAATTCTACCTTACGAATCTTTCCTTCATAAAGTTTACTGTCTGCAGCCAGTGACTTGATGTTCACCTTTCCGTCTGCCGGCCACGCCAATACAGTAGCATACAAATACTTCGGAGTCTGTGTGAAACGGATTTCCTTTGCTCCGGCCTGACTGTAAGAACCTTCATTGAATCCCTGGGCATTGAGTGGAATATCTTCTTCCGCAATCGGACCTTCTCCGAACACTGCCCACGGACGGGTATCATAAATAGCTTCCTTGTTAATGTTCATCCACGCCCCAAATTCATTCAGGATTTTCTCTTCTTTTTCATCGAAAGTTCCATCTGCACGCAGAGGTACACTCAGCAACAGATTTCCGTTCTTGCTCACAATATCGACCAACAGTTTAGCCACGTATGCCGCTGATTTATATTCGTTTTTCTCGTAAATAGATGTATTGTAATGCCATCCGCCAATGCAGGAACATGACTGCCACGGCTGATCGATAATTTTATTGGGAGCACCGCGCTCTACGTCCCACACCAAGGCTTTTCGCTGATTTTCATCAAGAATCTTACCAAACATCACCGCTTCCAGTTTCCCTTTGTGAGTAGCCATATTGTGGTTGTAGAAATGAGCCGCAATCTTCAATCCCGCGTCACTCACCGGATAGAAAGGTGCTACTGTCACATCAAAATACAGCAAATCGGGATTATAGCGATTGATCACATCGAGTGTACGGTTATAGAAGTTTGTACAATATTCCTGGCTCGGCACACAAACTCCATTGCCCCATGCCCACTGGCGGTGAATCATTCCGTTGTCCCAGCTGTTTTCACTCAACGGATGGTTCTGTGCATACAAATCCTGCGGATCGTATCCTTCCCACCATTTTCCTTTTCCGTCTGCTTTGGTCAGTTTTCCATCGTATGGAATTCCTTTCTTCGGACCTTTCGTATCATGACGCTGAGAAGGCTCATACCAGCTCCACGCATGGTCGGCATGCAAGCTGACTCCAAAATACAATCCGTATTTTCTTGCCGCTTTTTCCCATCCGGCCAAAATATCTTTCTTCGGCCCCATATTCACTGAATTCCAGGGCTGATACTTGCTGTCCCACAAGTCCATGTTGTCATGATGATTACCCAAAGCAAAAAAGTACTGGGCGCCTATTTTCTTATAAAAGGCTACCAGCTTGTCCGGGTCCCAATTTTCCGCCTTCCACAAGGGAATAATATCCTTGAAACCCACTTCCGACGGGTGTCCGTAGTGTTTTACATGATATTCATATTCACGAGTACCCTCCATGTACATGGAACGAGCCATCCAGTCGCCTGAACCTTCCACACACTGCGGTCCCCAATGAGCCCATATACCAAATTTCACGTTACGGAACCATTCCGGCACCTGATAGTTTTCCAATGAACTCCATGTGGGCTCGAACTTTCCTTTCATCATCGGTTCATCCTGCTCCGATATCGATACCTGATAAGTCTGTGCCGACAATCCGGCCATGGATAAAAATAGAGAGGCGAATATAAGTTTTGCTTTCATAAGTATTATTCTGATTGTGTTTTTACAAAAACAAATGTACGGAGAAGTTTAAACAAGGGATAGGATTAAACTGAGCGTTTATAGGTCAATATCGACAAAACAAAAGACTTTAATGAGATTCAATGTGATTATATCGATTTTTATTGACAAATATCGATTATTGAAGGAAGCACTCGGAAAAGAAAAAATAATCATGTAATTTTAGGGCGAAAAAGAATTGCTTATGAACTTGCAAGTAGAACAAATGCATCCACTCGTCCTGAATGTGGGACTGGCTATACATAATGCGGACTGGAACTGGAAAAACGTAAATAGTCCGTTTACACGCTTATATTATATCACAGAAGGTACTGCACAAATAGAATTACCCGACGGAATACATACTCTATATCCGCATCACATGTATTTTATTCCATCATTTACGGTACATACCAATATCTGCGATTCACATTTCGAGCACTACTACTTACATATTTATGAAGATCACTACTCAGAAGACGACTGGCTGGAACACTGGAAGTTCCCGTTAGAAATAGAGGCAAGCCCACTTGATTTATCTCTTTTCCAGCGCTTGTGTGAAATCAATCCACACATGAATCTTCAGAAATCAGACCCGACAACCTATGACAACAATCCTACACTCATGAGAAATCTACTTAGAAACAGGCAACGAGCCTTCTGTGACAAAGTAGAATCAAGAGGCATTGTACTGCAACTATTGTCACATTTCCTAAAATATGCCCAGCCTAAAAATGAAATGGAAGACAACCGAATTGCCAAGGCTGTACGCTATATCCATAAACATATTGCAGAAGAAATTGAATTAGAAAAACTTGCGGAATTATCTTGCCTTTCCAAAGACCACTTTATCCGGCTTTTCAAAAAAGGAATGGGTACTACTCCGTTACAATATGTCAATCAAAAAAAGATAGAAAAAGCTCAGTTGCTTTTACTTACAGAAGAACTCGCTGTAAAAGAAATTGCATTTCGACTGGCATTTGAGGATTATTCTTATTTCAACCGGCTGTTCAAAAAAGTCACAGGTATGACTCCCCAAGAATATCGCCGGTTATACTCACACTAGTCATTATAATCACATTTTCCGAAAAGACTTTTATATAACTGCCAGATGATAAACATATACTCTCAAAGCACTTTCTACGTTTCTCTCCCATAAGCCATACGGTTCACATCCGGGAAACCTACATTTCCGGAACTTAAAACATATAGTTCCCGGCAAGAAAACATAAAAGAATGCCTGACGTTATTTTCATAGCGTACAGGCATTCTTCACAATAAATCATCTAATAGACTAGTTTTTCATTTGAACCTTCATCACAAATCCTCCACGCGGCAGACAGTCCACCTCATGTATAGCTTTCTTCAAGCCAGAGAGCATCTGTATATCAAACTGATTACGTTCTTTTCCATCGGCATACAAAGTGATTTCTTTAACGGGTTCCTGAATAAAACTCAAATCCGCAGCAAGCGATTTCTTCTCATTTGTTCCATTCAGACCGGCAATATACCAGCAATCACCACTCTTCCGGGCAAGCACCACATAGCAGGAAGGATAACCGCTCAGCAATTTCGTATCGTCCCACACAGTGGGAAATGAGGAGATAAACGAACGTACTTCAGCCGGCTGGGCATGGTATCCTTCGGGGCGGTCGGCCAAATGCTGCAAGGCAGATTCAAATGCAACCAACAGAGCCAGTTCATGCCCGTTCGAAGTGATATGCGGATGCTGGGAATCCGTAAAAGTACAAGGAGTATAGTCCATCGGGCCCACTACATTACGCGTAAAAGGCAGTGTACAGTTATGCCATGCCGCACTGTCGGTCAATGTCTCCTTATTATTATACCATTCAGCTCCATATACTCCTTCTACTGACATCATGTGAGGATAAGTGCGCTGCCAGCCTCGCGGAATAGGAGCTCCATGAAAGTTTACCATCAGGTGATATTTGGCTGCATCTTCCAGAATGTCCACAAAATAATTCATCGTAGATATACTGTCCTGGCTGAAGAAATCTACTTTTATTCCTTTCACACCCATGGACTCAAGCCAGGCAAATTCTTTCTGACGCATTTCCGGCTTGTTCAAACGATACAAAGGACCGAATGCACACCACGCGGTGGAAGAATTATACCATAACAAAGGAGCAATATTCTTCTGTTTTGCATAAGCCAAGGCATCTTCCACATTGCCACCGTTCCCCATTTCGTCCCATTCCGCATCAATCAACATGTAAGGAAGATGAAAATCTGCTGCAAAATCAATGTACTTCTTTATTATCTGATAATCTCTTGAACCGTGATTGTAAGCCCAGTAAATCCATGAAACGACTCCCGGCTTAATCCAGGAAACATCGCTCAGACGACATGGTTCACTGACATCTGTCACCAAGGTAGACTCTACCACATCAGCCAAAGAACCGATAATGGCCACGCGCCAAGGTGAACACCATCTGCCGGAAACGTTGGTCGGCTCTGCCATCTCCACTTTGTAGCTCGACGCACTGGAAGCATTGTTCAACCATGATCCACAGTTACCTTTCGCTACATTCGCTTCTGAGATAAGGGTAAATACAGAATCTGCCACTTCAAACAATGCCGGAAATCCCCATTGTCCTGCAGTATATCCTGGTACACGACCTTTATTTTTCAGGTAGAAGTCTTCATAGGCTTGATTCAGTTTCTGTGTCCATCGGGTAATTCCTTCCTGAAAGACAAAAGCTGTATTTTCATCGGTCACACATATCTCTTTTACCGACTGAGGAAACACATAACGAAAAGCAATACCGTCATCATACACCCGAAGTTCCAAATCCAGTGATACGTTCTGGCCATTCTTAAAATGAAATACCTGCTGGTTTCCTTCGTTCGTGCAATAACGGCGTTTACCCGTTATCATGGTATAATCCTCACGTATGGAAGTCACGGCAGAAGAAGACACATAATTAAACTCATCCTCAGATGTAGGCTGAAGTTGAAGTCCTATATTCTTTAACTGAACTACCGGAACCGAAGCATCTCCTTTTTTATAAATCACACGCAATCCTTTCGCCGGATTATCCCAGCTCACTCCTATTTTCTTATTAGGAGAGTATAAATCATTACCTGCTTGCACTGTCATACCGAAAAAGAATACACATACTACTAAAAGAAGGCATGCTTTCCATGAGTTAGAAATTAATTGTCTGTACATAATTGTTTATTCGTTTTTATTGGACTACAAAATTATCCGTTCTTTCAGGAAACAAATTGCATAAAACCGTTTTATACAGGACAATATCGATATACAAAAGGGACATAAACAATTTTTGCCCGCAAAAAGTTCTTTCGACATGCTGAAAAAGCGACTTTTTGCACAGACTTGTGCCCTTTAACAAAACAGGACAATATGCAACAGAGCTTGATAAAGAGGAGATAACAATATAATTTTATATAAAACTTCCCCTAAAAGCGAGGAATCGAGGAAAAACTTTCTACTTTTGCAACTTGTAATTAAAAGAACTCATTTGCAGATGAAAATAAAGTTTTTGCCATTGATTGCAGTACTCTTTGCTGCAACATCTATAATGACATCGTGTTTGGACAATGATGTAGAACAGATTACGTATACATCTGAAACCAGTATTACGGGATTCTCTCTGGGGACATTGAATATCGATCGTATAGGAAAAGACAAAAATGGTTTAGATAGTCATTATGTAGATACACTTGATTGTTCTAACTATCCATTCACCATTGACCAAATCAATAGAATCATCACAAATAAAGACTCACTCCCCGTAGGGACCTACATAGATAAGGTTATCACCAACATCACATATGACGCGGGAGTATTGGCATACAAACCCAAAGGATCAGATCATGATACCATCTGGACATCAACTGACTCTATCGACTTTACTGAGCCTGTGGAATTTAAAGTGTATGCATACAGTGGTGTAGAGGGGAAACCTTATAAGGTTACCATTAACGTACATCAACAGGAACCGGATACAATTTCATGGAAGAAGTTTGATAACAATCCATTTAGTGCTGGAAACTTGAGTGAACAGAAAGCAGTATATGCCAACGGAAAGGTATATGTTTTCGGAAAGAAAAATGATGAAACGACTTGTATTGAATATACAAAAGTTATAAATGTTTCTGTTCCGGGTGAAGAGAAGCCCAAAGATAATCCCACATCATGGACTTCTGTCCCAAATGTACCAACAAATATAGACACTTATTCTGCTACTGCATGGGCAGGAAACATCTATTTCCTGGCAGGGACTAATAGCAAACAGCTCTACAAATTAGATGTAACTACTGACAATAATGAGATTAGTCATGTAGGGCTAAACACAGACACTTTTGAAAAGCTAATAGGTGGAAATGATGTAAAAAATGAGCTTTACGCTGTGAAAGAGAATAAAAGTTGTAAATTTAATGGAACCACCTGGGAAGAAACTGGTGCAAATCCATTTAGTAATCTTCAAGGAAATTATCCGATATTTACTAATACAATCCAAGCTTCTTATAACTCTAAGATAACTACTACAATAGCACTTTGCAATAGTTCCAAAGCAGCTAATGACACCGTGCTTGTATTCAGTTATATGTCAAATGAAGCAAATAAAGGGGAATGGGTATCAAGAGCCCAAAACCTTCCGCTTCCTAATTTGGAAAATGTCACCATGATTTACTATGACGGAAAGTTGTATGCTTTCGGTGGTGGTTACGGAGAAATCAAGCCTTTCAGCCAGTTCTATTGCTCTACCGACAACGGACTTTGCTGGAGACCTGTAACGGAATGTATGGCCTTCCCGGCAGAATTCAGTGAACTTTATACCGCACATAGCAAAAATTACTCATGTGCCGTAACTCCGAAATTGGAGAGCGAAACATCCAGAGGTAATTTTATCTGGATTGTGTGGGAAGATGGAAGTATCTGCAGAGGACGCATCAACCGATTGGGATTTACTCCTAAATGGTAATCTAAGAACCCTGAAAAACAACAAGCCATGCTATATAAAGACCAAATAGACAAAAATCGGATACCGGCACACATTGCCATCATAATGGATGGTAACGGACGCTGGGCCAAACAGCAGGGACACGCCCGTACTTTCGGACACCAGGCTGGCGCTGAGACCGTACATGTCATTGCGGAAGAAGCCGCACGGTTAGGCGTGAAATATCTGACTCTTTATACATTCTCTACTGAAAACTGGAATCGTCCGGTAGACGAAGTAGCCGCCTTGATGAGTTTGCTTATGGACTCCATTGAAGAAGAAACCTTCATGAAGAACAACATCAGCTTCCGCATCATCGGTGAAACAGAAAAATTGCCGGAAAACGTACTTGCACGACTGAACAAATGTATCGAACGTACATCAAAGAACACGGGAATGTGTCTGACATTAGCATTAAGCTATTCTTCTAAATGGGAAATCACGGAGGCTGTCAAAAAAATTGCCCGTGAAGTGAAGGAAGGAAGCCTTTCTCCCGAAGAAATTACAGACCAGACCATCGATCGATGCCTGGCTACTCATTATATGCCCGACCCGGACTTGTTAATCAGAACAGGCGGTGAAATCCGTCTGAGCAACTACCTGCTTTGGCAATGCGCCTACGCGGAACTGTATTTCTGTGACACTTTCTGGCCGGACTTCAAGGCCGAAGAATTGTGTAAGGCTATTTGTGACTTTCAAAAAAGAGAACGCCGATTCGGCAAAACCAGTGAACAAATTTAACAAAGAACAATGCAAAACCGTTTTTCACTTCTTCTATTGATTGCTGCATGTCTTTCGTCTGCTCCAATGGGGGGATATGCACAGGACAATAATACAACTGAACAAAGCGATAAGCCAGTTATCCTTTACAACGGAACACCTAAAAAATATGAAATCGCCGACATCAAGGTCAGCGGAGTAAAGAACTATGAGGATTATGTCCTGATAGGTATTTCCGGTTTGGCTGTCGGACAGACTATCACCGTACCGGGAGATGACATCACCTCGGCAGTAAAAAGATACTGGCGTCACGGCTTGTTCTCTGACGTGAAAATCACTGCGGATAAGATTGTAGACAATAAAATCTACCTGTCTATCCAGCTGACACAGCGTCCGCGTATTACCGACATCGTGATTCACGGTGTGAAAAAGAGTGAACGTGAGGATTTGCAGGCTAAACTGGGTATGGCCAAAGGTACACAGGTTACACCGAACTTGATTGACCGTGCCAAGATTTTGATCAAGAAGCATTTTGACGAGAAAGGTTTCAAGAATGCGGAAGTAAACATCATTGAACGCGAGGACCCGGAAAACAAAGAGCAGGTATATGTAGATGTGAACATTGACAAGAAGGCTAAAGTCAAGGTTCACCAGATTACCATTGACGGAAACGAGGTGCTGACTGACAAGAAGTTGAAGCGTGTCATGAAGAAGACCAACGAAAAAGGTAAACTGATCAACCTTTTCCGTGCCAAGAAGTTTATCAATGAACGTTACGAAGAAGACAAACAGAAAATCATCGATAAATATAACGAGCTGGGTTACCGTGACGCACAGATTGTAGTAGACAGTGTATCGCCGTACGATGAAAAGACGGTAGATGTCTACATGAAAATCTACGAAGGACAGAAATATTACCTTCGTGACATCACCTGGGTAGGTAACACGGTATATCCTTCTGACCTGTTGAACGAACAGCTCCGCATGAAACGCGGTGATGTATATAACCAGAAGTTGCTGAACGACCGTATCTCTAATGATGAAGATGCAATCGGTAACAACTACTATAACCGCGGATATGTGTTCTACCGCCTCGATCCGGTGGAAGTAAACATTGACGGTGACTCTATCGACCTGGAAATGCGTATCACTGAAGGTCCGCAGGCCAGCATCAGTCACGTACGCATCAACGGTAATGACCGTCTGTATGAAAACATCGTACGTCGTGAGCTGCGTACACGTCCGGGCGACCTCTTCAGTAAGGAAGCACTGGAACGTTCTTACCGTGAAATTGCACAGATGGGACACTTCAACCCTGAAAATATCAAGCCGGATGTACAGCCTAACTTCCAGGACGGTACAGTCGACATTAACTGGGGACTGGAATCAAAAGCCAACGACCAGGTGGAATTCTCCGCAGGTTGGGGACAGACTGGTATCATCGGTAAGCTGAGTTTGAAGTTCACCAACTTCTCATTTGCGAACTTGTTCCGCAAAAACGACAACTACCGCGGTATCCTGCCACAGGGTGACGGACAGACACTGACCATCAGTGGACAGACCAACGGACGCTACTATCAGTCATACAGCGTATCGTTCTTTGACCCATGGTTTGGCGGCAAACGCCCGAACTCATTCTCTGTTTCGGCCTTCTACTCTATCCAGACCGACGTGAGCAGCCAGTATTACAACTCTGCTTACATGAACAACTACTACAACATGTTGAGCGGATACGGATACTACGGAGGTTATGGAAACTATTATGACAACTACGAATCTTACTACGACCCCGACAAGTCAATCAAGATGTTCGGTGTATCTGTAGGATGGGGTAAGCGTCTGCGCTGGCCGGATGACTACTTTACCTTGTCGGCTGAATTGTCTTACCAGCGATTCATGCTGAAAGACTGGAGTTATCTCTATATCAAGCTGAACAACGGACAGTACATGAACACCGGTAACTGTAATAACCTGAGCCTGAACCTGACCTTGTCACGTAACTCTACGGATAACCCGATTTTCCCACGTTACGGTTCAGAATTCTCAGCTTCCTTGCAGATTACTCCGCCGTACTCTCTGTTCAGCAAGAAGGACTACTCTACTTACGGTAAAGACAACTACCACGATGCTGCCAGCATGTACAAGTGGATTGAATACCACAAGTGGAAATTCAAAGCCAAGACTTATACAGCCTTGATGGATATCCAGAAATGTCCGGTTATCATGACCCGTACAGAATTCGGTATCCTCGGTCACTTCAACAAATACAAACGTTCACCGTTTGAAACCTTCTACGTGGGAGGTGACGGTATGACTGGTTACAGTTATAACTACGCATCCGAAACCATCGCCCTTCGTGGATATGAAAACGGTTCATTGACTCCGTACGGAAGTGAAGGTTATGCTTACATCCGCCTGGGTGCCGAACTTCGCTACCCGCTGATGCTGGAAAACTCTACCAGTATCTATGCATTGGGCTTCGTGGAAGCAGGTAACGCATGGAACAACGTGACCGACTTTAACCCCTTCCAGTTGAAACGTTCTGCCGGCTTCGGTGTACGTATCTTCCTGCCGATGATTGGTATGATGGGTATTGACTGGGCTTACGGTTTCGACAAGATTGACGGTTCAATGCAATACAGCGGAAGCCAGTTCCACTTTATCATCGGACAAGAATTCTAACACTTAAAAACCAATGATTATGAAGAGACTCATTTTATCCGTTATGCTGTTAGTGGCCGCCGTGGGTATGGCCTCAGCACAGAAATTCGCCCTGATAGATATGGAGTATATCCTCAAGCAGATACCTTCTTATCAACAGGCCAACCAACAGATGGAGTCACTGTCAAAGCAATGGCAAAGCCAGATTGAGGCTAAAGCCAACGAAGCGAAGAAGCTGTACGAAGATTACCAGAAAAGCGCCAACACGCTTTCAGCTACTCAGAAAACCAGCAAGGAAGAAGCTATCGTAGCCAAAGAGAAAGAAGCGGCAGAGCTCCGCAAGCAATATTTCGGACCGGAAGGCGAACTGATGAAGAAACGCCAGGAACTGATTTCTCCGATTCAGGATGCCATCTACAATGCAGTGAAAGAAATTGCAACCCAGCGCGGATATGATGCCGTAATAGACCGTGCCTCGGCACAGAGCATGATTTTTGCTTCTCCACGCATTGATATAAGCAATGAGGTTCTTGCAAAACTAGGATATTCAAATTAATTTTATACATTTGCAACCGGGTGATAATAAGCCCTGTTTTATACATCGAATTAATTAATAACAAATAGAAACTTGAGATTATGTTGAAGAAAATTGCTTTTTTACTTTTACTCATCGCACCGATGAGTGTATTCGCACAAAAATTTGCGCACTTTAAATCAATGGATATCATTCCAGTAATGCCGGAATACGCAAAGGCACAGACAGACATCCAGACTATGCAGAAACAATATGAAGACGAAATCAAACGTGCTTCTGACGAATTCAACAAGAAATATGCAGAATACCAGCAGGAACAGAAGAACCTGCCGCAGAACATTCAGGAACGCCGCCAGAAAGAATTGCAGGAACTGAGTGAAAAAGGTATGCAGTTCCAGCAGGATGCTCAGCAGCAGTTGCAGAAAGCATACGCTGACATGATGGAACCGATTTACAAGAAACTGGAAGATGCTGTTAAGTCTGTAGGTAAAGCAGGTGCTTATACTTACGTATTCGACCTGAACCGTACTGATATTCCTTACATTGACGAAGCTCAGTCAAAAGATATTACAAACGACATCAAGACTAAATTGGGCATCAGCCTGACAGCAGTTCCTGCTACTCCAGCAGCACCTGCAGCAACTCCTGCTCAGTAATTAAAGAAACTCTTTGTCGTACTGACTACATGTCATTCAGAGAAACACACAAAAGATTTCTCTGAATGACATTTTTCTTTTCAAACCTTTCAACTGTTTTCCCATGTACCCTCTATCTGCCCCTCACACCGGCCCTATCGGAGTATTCGACTCCGGATACGGAGGTCTTACCATCCTAGGAAAATTCATCGAACGACTACCACAGTACGATTACCTGTACTTGGGAGATAATGCCCGTGCCCCATACGGCACACGTTCGTTCGAAGTGGTCTACGACTTCACCCTGCAGGCTGTCAAGAAATTGTTTGAGCTAGGCTGCCCGTTGGTTATCCTGGCCTGCAATACGGCTTCCGCCAAAGCGCTCCGCAGCATCCAGCAGAACGACCTTCCTCACATGGATCCGACCCGCCGCGTATTGGGAGTAATACGCCCCACCGTGGAATGTATCGGTGAAATCACCCGCAACGGGCACGTAGGCCTGCTGGCCACAGCCGGCACCGTACGCTCCGAATCCTATCCGCTGGAGATTAAAAAGATTTTTCCGGACATTCAGGTCACAGGAATGGCCTGCCCCATGTGGGTACCACTGGTAGAGAACAAGGAATACGACGGTGAAGGGGCTGACTATTTCGTCAAGAAATACATTGATACCATCCTGCAGAAAGACCCGGACATCGATACTCTGATTTTAGGCTGTACGCACTATCCCCTGCTTCTGCAAAAGATACGGCAGTACACCCCCTCGCACATCCGACTGGTAACGCAAGGCGAGTATGTCAGCGAAAGCCTGAAAGACTATCTGTTGCGTCATCCGGACATGGACGCACGCTGTTCCAAGAACAAGCGACGGGAGTTTCTCACCACAGAATCGGTCGAGAAATTCCGGGAATCGGCTTCGGTATTCTTACACTGCACAAACGTACATGTACGCAACGTCCAACTTGAATAAAACAAAAATGGTCCGCCTCTGAATCTTCTCACAAAGGCGGACCATTTTTTTGTTTTATATGACCTGATGCTATTCAGCCACAAAAGTCGCGTGCTGCACATTCCGGCTGTCCGGACCTACCATCACTTCAAACTCTCCCGGTTCATATCCATATTCCAGACGAGAGTTATAATACTTCAAATCATCCCCGTCGAGCACAAACTCCACATTCTGCGTCTCTCCCTTTTTAAGGGCCACACGACGGAAAGCTTTCAGCTCTTTCACCGGACGAGAGATTTCCGCATACACATCGTGAAGGTACAGTTGCACAATCTCTACTCCGTCACACTCGCCGGAATTGGTTACAGGTACGGTTACCTTTAACTGCCCACCCTTGGCCATACGCTCGGCACTCAACTGCAAACTGCCATAACGGAAAGTGGTATAACTCAAGCCATAACCAAAAGGATAAAGCGGTTCATTACTCTGGTCAATGTAGTTACTGCCATAACGGTTGAAAGTGGTATCATCCGTATCCGGACGCCCCGTATTCAGGTGATTATAGTAAAGCGGCAACTGTCCCACCGCACGCGGGAAACTCGTAGTCAACTTGCCCGAAGGAGACACGTCACCAAACATCACATCAGCAATGGCATCGCCTGCTTCACTGCCGGCAAACCACACGTTCAGGATAGCCGGTACATGTTCAGATTCCCAGCACAAATCCAATGGACGACCGGTAAACAAAGCCAGTACCACTGGCTTTCCGGTAGCCACCAGTGCCTTCAACAAATCTTTCTGCGCATCCGGAATCTGAATATCCGTACGAGAAGAAGACTCTCCGCTCATCTCGGCACTCTCACCCAATGCGGCCACAATCACATCGGCCGAAGCCGCCACGCGCAAAGCCTCAGCCCGCAACTGACGGTCATCACCACGTGTCAGCGGACGAGGTTCGACCGCCCCTTTCTCTATATGCTCACTATAATACACGTTACTTCCTTTGGCATAAGCAACCGTAGCCTTATCACCTACCGCACGACGGAAAGCCTCGTACATCGTCACATGACGGTCTGTCTGGCAATCCATGTTCCACGTACCGCACATATTGTTCTGCGCATCGGCCATCGGCCCAATCAATGCAATGCGTCCCTTTTTCTGCAAAGGCAACAACTTACCCTCGTTCTTCAACAACACAAACGTTTCGGCCGCAATCTCACGTGCTGCTTTACGATTCGCCTCCGTAAACAGTTCCTTGCGACCTCGAAGCGTATCACAATACTTATAAGGATTCTCAAACAACCCTAACTTATACTTGGCTTCCAGTACCCGACGGCAAGCCTCGTCAATCCGTTCCTGCGTCACGGCCTTCTCCTTCAGTGAAGCTTCCAGCGTATGCAAGAAACCATGTGCCACCATATCCATGTCCGTTCCCGCATTCAACGCCCGTGCAGAAGCCTCCTTCAAGTCGGCCACTCCATGAGTCTTCATCTCACCAATTGAATTGTAGTCGGTCACCACAAAACCCGTGAATCCCCACTCATTGCGGAGCAAATCCGTCAACAGCCATTTGTCGGCTGTAGCAGGCACCCCGTTGATGGTATTAAACGAGCTCATCACCGAACCCACTCCGGCTTCCACCGCCCCTTTATAAGGAGCCAGGTACACATTATACATCAGGTTTCGACTCATATCCACCGAATTGTAGTCACGTCCCGATTCCGAAGCTCCATACAGCGCAAAGTGCTTCACACAAGCCATGATTTCATTATTCTGCTTCATGCCGTCACCCTGATAACCGCGCACATACGCTCCGGCCATCAGCGCACCGAGGTACGGGTCTTCTCCACTTCCTTCTGCAATACGTCCCCAGCGGGCATCCCGACAAATGTCTACCATCGGACTGAATGTCCAGCTGATTCCATCAGCACTGGCTTCCGTGGCAGAAATGCGTGCCATACGTGTCACCGCCGCCGTATCCCAGCTACAAGACAGGGCCAACGGAATCGGGAAGATGGTCTCGTACCCGTGAATCACATCGGCACCCACTATCAGAGGAATTCCCAGACGAGTTTCCTCCACCGCCATACGCTGCATCTGGTAAATCTTATCCACTCCCTTCACATTGAAAAAGCCGCCGACCTCTCCAGCCCGGATAGCTTCTGCCATCTTGCTGTTCTTCACTGCTCCCGACACCAAATCATTTCCTGCCGGCAGATTCAGCTGTCCCAACTTTTCCTGCAAGGTCATGCGCCCCATCAGGTCACTGATAAAGCGGTCCATCTCCGCATCCTTTCCCCCGGAATTCGGCGAAGAACATCCTGCCATTGTCAAAAGCAAGGCCCCCACCTTTACAAACTGACTTATTTTTCCCATAGATATCGTAATTTTTAGAATTCGTTCTTCCAAAAATATCAATTTTTCAAACAAAACGAGCCAGAAATACGAGGTTTATTTTCGCACCAGCAGAACGCAAGTACGTTTTAAAAAAACGCAAGTGCATTCGATATGAAACGCAAGTGCGTTTGAAGTAAAACGAACTTGCGTTTCAAACAAAACGCTTTGGCGTTTTCTTCCAAACGCTTCGGGGTTTTCCATGGCAGCTAAAAAAGGCGTAAAAATCAACAGGGAACCGCTTTTTTCATACCAAAATCATGGATATTCAATAAAAAGACTTACTTTTGCGGAAGATTGCCCTTGTAGTTCAACGGATAGAATAGAAGTTTCCTAAACTTTAGATTCGGGTTCGATTCCCGACGAGGGTACAAAAAATAAGCCGCTCTCCCTTGAAGGAAAGCGGCTTATTTTTTTGCCTGCAGCAAGTAACGGATTACTTACGAAGACCAAGTTCTTTAACAATAGCACGGTATCTTTCGATATCACGGCTCTTCAGGTAGTTCAGCAAAGAACGACGCTTACCTACCAAAGTTGTCAAAGCTCTTTCAGTGCTATAATCTTTTCTGTTGAGCTTCATGTGCTCAGTCAGGTGAGAAATACGGTATGAAAACAATGCTATCTGCGCTTCAGGTGAGCCAGTATCAGTGTTAGACTTTCCGTACTTTCCAAAGATTTCTTGTTTTTTAGCTGCGTCTAAATACATAATTTGACTATTTATTAAAATGTATAAATTTGATTTGCGGATGCAAAGGTAAGCATAATCTTTCAGACTACAAGCGTTTTACATCTTTTTTTCATACCTGGAAGAAGAATTCCTTTGAAAGCCCTGACGGAAGTTTCTTCCCTATGAAGACCGGCATCTACAGTCCAGTTTCCGCCAAAAAATATAAAAACCCTGCATAAAATACCCGCCTTTCGCTGAAAAACAGTAATTTTGCACACAATTATATATAGGTATAGTATGCAAGACATTAGAAACATTGCCATTATTGCTCACGTTGACCACGGAAAAACAACTCTGGTGGACAAGATGATGCTGGCGGGACACTTGTTCCGCAACGACCAGACCAACGGTGAACTGGTTTTGGATAACAACGACCTGGAGCGTGAAAGAGGTATAACCATTCTTTCTAAGAACGTATCCATCAATTACAACGGTACAAAAATCAACATTATCGATACTCCGGGACACGCCGACTTCGGTGGAGAAGTGGAACGTGTCTTGAACATGGCCGACGGATGTATTCTGCTGGTGGACGCTTTTGAAGGTCCGATGCCGCAGACCCGCTTCGTGCTTCAGAAAGCCCTGCAGATTGGATTGAAACCTATCGTAGTGGTAAACAAGGTAGACAAACCGAACTGCCGTCCGGAAGAAGTATATGAAATGGTGTTCGACCTGATGTTCAGCCTCAACGCCACAGAAGACCAGCTGGACTTCCCGGTAATCTACGGTTCTGCCAAGAACAACTGGATGGGTGAAGACTGGAAAACCCCGACCGGCACCATCACTCCGCTGCTGGATGCCATCGTGAAATACATTCCGGCTCCGAAACAGCTGGAAGGAACTCCACAGATGCTGATTACTTCACTTGACTATTCTTCTTATACCGGACGTATCGCCGTAGGCCGCGTGCACAGAGGTACGCTGAAAGAAGGCATGAACATCACCCTGGCTAAACGCGACGGTACATTGGTGAAATCAAAAATCAAGGAAGTACATACCTTCGAAGGTCTGGGTCGCAAGAAAGTAGAATCTGTATCTTCTGGCGACATCTGTGCCATCATCGGTGTGGAAGGCTTCGAAATCGGTGATACCATCTGCGACTTCGAAAATCCGGAACCGCTGCCACCTATCGCCATCGACGAACCGACCATGAGCATGCTGTTCACCATCAACGACTCTCCGTTCTTCGGTAAGGAAGGAAAATACGTGACTTCACGCCACATCCACGACCGTCTGATGAAAGAGTTGGACAAGAACCTGGCGCTGCGCGTACGCAAGACGGAAAACGAAGACGGAAAATGGATTGTTTCCGGACGTGGTGTGCTCCACTTGTCTGTATTGATTGAAACCATGCGTCGTGAAGGCTACGAACTTCAGGTAGGACAGCCGCAGGTTATCTTCAAGGAAATCGACGGTGTGAAATGCGAACCGATTGAAGAACTGACCATCAGCGTGCCCGAAGAATTTGCCAGCAAGATGATTGATATGGTAACCCGCCGTAAAGGTGAAATGGTATCCATGGAAACTCAGGGCGACCGTGTAAACATTGAATTTGACATGCCGTCACGCGGTATCATCGGTCTGCGTACCAACGTGCTGACTGCTTCTCAGGGAGAAGCCATCATGGCTCACCGTTTCAAGGAATACCAGCCGTTCAAGGGCGACATTCCTCGCCGTACCAACGGTTCAATGATTGCCATGGAATCAGGAACTGCCTTTGCTTACGCCATCGACAAGCTGCAGGATCGCGGTAAGTTCTTTATCTATCCGCAAGACGAAGTATATGCCGGACAGGTGGTAGGTGAACACGTTCATGAAAACGACCTGGTGATTAACGTAACCAAATCAAAGAAGCTGACCAACATGCGTGCTTCTGGTTCTGACGACAAGGCCCGTATCATTCCGCCGGTTATCTTCTCACTGGAAGAAGCACTGGAATACATCAAGGAAGATGAATACGTGGAAGTAACTCCGAAGAGCATGCGTATGCGTAAAGTCATTCTGGACGAAACGGAACGTAAACGTGCTAACAAGAACTAATTCATTCTTTATATAAAAAGTAAACCGGACTTTCACGAGGCGAGAACCTCTGAAAGTCCGGTTTACTTTTTATATGCTATTTTGAGTTATTCTCTATAAACCAGCTCATTGTTGTTCATCCGCTGCATATACTGCTGGATAATTGACTTCAACTGGGTTTCCATTTCTTTCCGCACTTCCTGCGGCATGCTGTCTTTCACATCGTCCTTCATCAGTACGTCTGTACGGAAACGATAGGCATGAATCACTTTTTCTCCGTCGAACTGAATCAGATAATCACCTTTCAGGAACTGGTAGATGCCACTTGAAGGCAAATAATTTACAGCAAACTTCTCTGAAGCAGGTGTATGAAGTGCATCCTGCCCAAAGCCCACATAAGGGCGATCATAGCCAAGTATGCCCAGCACCGTAGGCATAATATCAATCTGGTCTACTATCTTCTCTTTATCCAAACCCTTCAACTCTGGAAGCCCAGGGGCATAAAAAATGACAGGCACATTATAATAACCTAAATCTGTCACATACTCCGGATAGCAGTTTCCACTGGTATGGTCTGCTGTAATTACAAACAACGTATTTTCAAACCAAGGCTGCTTTTCGGCCTTTTCAAAAAATCGCTGAATGGCATAATCAGAATAAGCCACCGTTTCAAATAAAGGATCATCTCCCGTAGGGAATTTGCCTTTATAACGTTCGGGCAAATCAAAAGGACCGTGAGAGGTAGCAGTAAACACAGATGTGACAAAAGGCTCTTTCATTTCCGACATCCGGTCACAATAGAACTGCAAGAATTCTTCATCCCAAATAGCCCAAGTCCCGTCAAAATCCGCATCGCCATTGTAATTCGGGTCCTCATTATATTCGGTACGACCAAAATATTTCTGGAAACCCACGGAACGGGCAAAAGCCTGAAAACCCATTGAACCGTTCATCGCGCCATGGAAGAAAGCAGATGAATATCCCTTGTTCTTAGTCAACTCACCAGCAATGCTGGATACATCATTCAAAGCCGAAGGAGTCAAAAAGAACGGTTCTACAAAGCTTGGTATAGACGACAATACCGACGGCATTCCATCAATACTCTTGCGGCCATTGCTATATGAATACTGAAAAGTCAGACTCTTTGCCAGCAATGAATCAATAAAAGGAGTATAACCCTTGTAAGCCCCGTTTTCCAGCTGAGGATTCAATGAGCCTACATGTTGTTTACTGAATCCCTCCCAGATAATTACCACGACATTCATCGGGCGGAAAGCAGTTGCATCGGCAGGAAAATGCACTGGAGAATAAGCAGCCACAGCTTCTGCCTCAGTCAAGTAATCAGGAATGACAAACGTCGCTTTCCCCAACGTACGGAACAAAGAGAACGGTGTATTTAACACCAGACCCGCATCCAAAGGACGTTCTACGTATTGATTGGCATTACTCAAAGTAATAGGACGAGTAGCGGTAGTCATGCCTCCACGCATACCAAACACTGTAAAAGGAATAGCAATCAACAGAGTTACCAGTTGTACCACATAATAAGGTATTTTCTGTTGCACAGGAACTTTAGGCGAGCGATACAGCTTATATATTACATAAAACAGCACAGCAGCCAACAACACCAGATACCAATAGGTAGCAAACTCATCTAAAAAAATAGAAGTTAATTTTCCGTCTCCCTCATTCCGAAATTCCTGCAAAACCGTCATCGTAGTACGTCTTCCGGTAAAACGAAAATACACACAGTCTATTAGATTGGTTATCAGGAAAAAGGTATTTACACTGGCAAATACCCAGCGTACAATCTTATAAAATACAGGAGTCTCTTTCCAATGTAAAGGAAACAAGAACAACAAAATAAATAGAGCATTGCTATAAAGGATGGCGGTAGTATCAAAAATAATACCTGCCCCGAAAAGGCTCATGGCATATCCAAAAGTCAAGTGCTCGCTAAATGTATCCCAATTTACACATAGAAACACCAGCCGACTTAATGTATAACATACATAAACAAGCAATAAATTCCAAACCAGTGACAATACATTGGAAAACAATTCTTTCTTCATCATTTCTCACCTTTTTATAAATACTGAACGGCAAAAATAACGATAAATTTGGAGAACTTCGTATCTTTGCCTTCTAAACCAAACAAAGATGAAGAAAAAACGACGTATCACCCTTGGAATCTCTGCCCTCATTTTACTTGTATTAGGTTTTTGGGTTCATTCCCGCTGGCATGTATGGTTTGGAAATCCGGAAGAACCGGCTTATCTCCCACTCAACACTCCCGGAAGAGTACTGTTGACATTTGGGGACAAAGAAGAACTTTCACGTAACATCAGCTGGCAATACGATTCTGTAGTTGCCTCTTCATCTTTTGTAGAGTTAATCGACACTTTGGCCAAAGATACTTTACGGATAGAAGCAAAAGGAGAAGTGTTCCAGTCACGTAGCGGCAAAGCTGCCTATTACACAGCCCGCTTACGCTCACTTAAACCAGCTACCTTTTACAGCTACCGAGTAAGTAACGACGGAAAATATTCCCCATGGTACAATTTCCAAACCTACAACCAGACCACCCGTAACGATTACTCCTTCATCTATGTAGGCGACGTACAAGATACTATAAACGGAAAAGCCAATCAGTATCTGAAAGAAGCATTGCAAGCACATCCCAAAACAGAATTCTTTGTCTTTGGAGGTGACCTGACTGAACGTCCTATGGATTCATACTGGGCAGAAACATTCTCTGGTCTTGATTCCATCGGGCAGCACTATCCTGTTTTAAATGTAACCGGTAATCATGAATATCTGAAATATGCCATCCGCAAACTGGAACGTCGTTTCCCATTGGTATTCTCCTATTTTCAAGATTCCATGGTAGGCGACAACCAAGTGTATACACTCAGATACAACGATCTGCAACTCTTTTTGCTCGACAGTAACCGAGAATTCTTTTACCTATGGTCACAAAAGAAATGGCTGGAAAAAGAACTTCAGGCAAGTGATGCACGATGGAAAATTGTGGTCTTGCATCATCCACTATATTCCGTCAAAGGCAAATATAACAATCTGATACAAAAAACGATTTTCAACTCGCTTATCCAAGAATACAATGTGGACCTCGCCTTGCAAGGCCATGAACACGCTTATGCCCGAATGACGCTTCATGATGAACAGGGCAGTGCAACACCTCCCGTTTACACCGTCAGTCACTGCTCTCCCAAAAGCTATCGCATCACATTCGACCAGCGTTTCGATAAATATGGTATTGAAAGCCGATATTACCAGTATATCCGTATTCACGGAGATACCCTCAGCATGAGCACCTATGAGGTACCTGCCGGAAATTTATACGACTCGTTAGATATTGTAAAATCCGGAGTCAAGCCAATAATTATTGATCATGGGAAAAATATTCCTGAGCACTTGAACTTCCAGCCGGGAAACAGCAAAAAAGACCAGGAGTATATGAAACGGATTGAGGAGTATAAACACAATAAAGAAAAATCTCATGAAGATAAAGTTAATACGAAAGATTAAACAAAGGATACGCGACATCTCAAATGTATGGAGTGTAGCAGGTATCCGCAATGTATACGTCATGGCTATACTTCCACACTTTGGCAGTAAAAGTACCCGTGATATACGTCGAGAACGGAAACAACAGGCAATCTTGCATTATCTTCAAACAAATTATCAAAATCTCATTCTAAAATACACACAAAAAGAAGAAATACCCCCAGCCTCCAATCAAGCACCTATATGGGTTTGCTGGTGGCAAGGAGAAAATGCGATGCCACCTATAGTACAAAGTTGCTTTCAATCTTTATGCTCACATGCTGGCAATCATCCGGTTCACCTTATTACACAAGAAAACATATCAAAATATGTTACTATCCCGGATTACATTCTACAAAAAGTTCAGAAAGGAAAAATCTCATTTACTCATTTTTCTGATATTCTCCGTATGTGCCTGCTCTATGAGCATGGAGGCTTATGGATAGATGCGACTGTATATGTTAGCCAACCCATCCCTGAAAAAATTTTTCAAGAACCGTTATTTACAGTGGCAGCCAATATTGATACAGATAACATTTCTCAAGCAAAATGGATGGGATTTATTTTAGGAAGTTCTCCTCAAGGAGTACTATGCAGTTTTGCACGCGAATTATTCTTCCAATATTGGGAAAAAGAGAACAAGCTTTTAGATTACTTTTTAATTGATTATGTCATCTCAATCGCTAAAACAAATCTGGCTTCTGTCAGAAGAAGTCTGAACTCCATCCCTACAGACCATTCTCAAATTTTTGACCTTGAAAATATGATGAACAAAGCATACAACGCAAACTCTTTCAAGACATTATGTGAGCAACAAATCTTTCATAAACTCAGCTATAAGAATAAACACGCACAATACACAAATAAAGGTGTCCGTACACTATATCATATGTTAATTTCAAAATAATTATTTTCTATGCTCTAAACGTTTTCGATTACGTATTTTCATCTCCTTCAGGAAAGAAGCCGGTATAAGGTATTCTATTATTTGTTTAATTCCATACTCAACCTGCTTTCCAAGAATCTTTATTTTCCAAGTTAAAGTATGATTGACCCCACGAATCCGTGCACACTCCTTCTTAACAGCAATCTTATTTACAGATGAAACCCCATACACAGCCTCACAAAAAGATATATTAACAGGAATATATAGCATCTTTTCACCTCGTTTGTACAGATTATATACGAAATTATAGTCAGCAGATAAGCGATAAGATAAATCAAAGGGATGAGACTTCAATTCATCTACATCCGTAAACATTGACTGATGGCAAGCAGGCATGAGTTTTGGAGTCACTTCTGGTATATTCCCTTTTGCGGCAACTACAGCATATGATTTCTGCCTCAAAGTATCTCCGTATACAAGTTTTACTTCCATTGGTATTTCATGGGAAAATACAAAATCAATTGTTTTATCATTATAAAAAACGTCACCAGCATTCATAAAATTCACCCAACGCCCATTGGCTAATTTAACACCTTTGTTCATTGCATCAAAAATACCTTTATCTTTTTCGGATACAATTCGCACAGCAATCCCTTTTTCCTGAAACAAAGGTTCCAATTCATAAATAATATTTAATGTGTTATCCGTTGATTTTCCATCTACCAATATATACTCCAACGGGCGATAAGTCTGGTTCAACACACTTTGCATAGTTTTAGCAATAGTTTGTCCTGCATTAAAACAAACTGTCACTACTGTTATGAGTTCTTTGGACATAATTCTATACATTTTCTATATTTAGGTCTTGCTAACCTCATAAAATACAATAATTGATCAAATACTCTTTTCAACTTATATGAAAAAGGCACTACGGGACGCTCGCCTTTCCACGGAGTTAAATCCAGATAGTGGAAATAAAGGCCTTTATAAGGATGCTGAGATTTATATTGCCAGGGTTTCTTCCCTCCCGTATAATGTATAATAACAGGGTGGAGCAATTCTTGGTCCAACGCTACAATTGACTCCGGACGAATGCGACGTTTGCGACGCAAGAAGCCATCTTGTACATTATAACGGAACGGTAAAAACAACTTACAATCATGAAGTAAAGCGTTTAAAACATCCTGATCATAAAAGACCAACTTACTTCCGTTTTTGGAGATATAATCAAGCGCTTTAGACATCAATCCCTCTTCTCTCCAATAGTCTAAATTAACCAATAATACCCCAGAATTAAAATACGAATCTGATGAAGGATAGTGCAAACGTGTATAAATTTCTTCCCTACCACTCCACATATCCTCTACACAAGCTACTGCAAAAGTCTTCAAATCTGTATTCCAAAGTTTTTCTATTGAGCCCACAACAACCAAGTCACAATCCAGATACAAGACTTTATGTATTTTCAATGGCAATAAGTTACCTAGAAATATACGATAATAAGCAGCCAAAGAGATATGAGAACCTTCCGCATATCGAGGACAATCCTTTACCAAATCCATATCTACATAATAAAATTCCACTCTTTGGTGATATTTATTTTCAACAAACTCCACCATCTGACTTCTACATTCATTTGATAAATCTTCGGTAATCACATGTATATGAAAACTAACATTCTGATTATTCTCAAATAAAGATGTCAGCATGACTATACAATACTTCACATAAGAAGTATCTATATTGCAAGCTATGTGTATTGTTTCTTTTACCATTCTTTAAAATGCTACTTCCGACAATGCCTTTGTTATATAATACCCCTGACTTAATCTTTTACTTATTTCTACAGTATTCTGCTTCATCTTTGCATATTGCGCAGGAGTTAATGAAGATAATATTGTATCCAATTCGGCCAACGAGGATATACAAATCCCGATACCGTTAGAGCGAACAAAATCAGAAAGGGCAGCCTGGTCCCAAATAATCACAGGTAATTCACAGCGAATATATAAAGAGGTCTTATGTGGATTATTGTATTTCAAATATTCTCCAAAATTACCAGTACAGGCATCTACAGAGAAACCATCCCAGACCAAGCCAAAATCTCCTTCCGCCGTGGCAATCAACTCATCAGAACGAACAAATCCCTTACAATTAAAATGCTCTTTTCCCTGTGCTTTTTCCAAATCAAATCCATTACCATATAAATTAAATTTATAAGAATGAACATAATTACCCACTTCATACAAAAAAGTATTTTTTCGAGGATTCAATGCTCCTGCATATACTACTCCGTAAGGTTGTGAGGGAACCAAATGAGAGGAGGCTGTAGTTTCTGAAAGATAATCAAAAATCTCAAGTACTCCTAAAGGAACCTTGCATCCGTTATCCAACAGCCACTGTTTCATCCGAGAATTATGAGCTATTATATAATCAGCATGACCTAATCGACGAATTTCCTGCGCTACCGTCAGCTTTTTACGACGAAAGCTACCCAAATCATGAATGACAACAACTACCTTAGCACCTTTCCAATGAGCTATCTTGCACACCAGTGTGAAATACTTTTTAAGTGGATATTGCACTACGAGCCTATCACCTTTTCTCAGAGAAAAAGGAAGTTTCAACACACCTACTAATGTGGCCAGAAAAGCGAGTATGGAGTTTGTGTAACGCGTCTGACGTAAACCGACGTTTACAAAACCATTTGACTCCATAATCTGCTCTATATCGGTTTTTGCCTTGTTCCCGGCTCCGTCTACTCCTTTATAATTGCGTGACAAATAACAATTTCTCATACATTTATCGATTACATTCTTTTTCCCATAATTCCAATGCCGAAGCAACCGTATCATCCATATCTGCATAAGTATATTGCCCTAATCGACCGCCAAATATCACATTCTTACACTGTAAGGCCAGTTCCTGATACCTGCGATACATAGCTCCATTTTTCTCGTCATTGACCGGATAATAAGGTTCTTTACCTGGTTCATACGTATCCGGATACTCATAGGTAATGACCGTATGCGGTTGCTTTCCGTATTCAAAATGCTTATGCTCAATAACACGGGTATAAGGAATCTCCCGAGCTGTATAATTCACTACCGCATTTCCCTGGAAATCATCTACCTCCAGTATTTTTTCTTCAAATCGCAGACTACGATATTCCAGATGTCCGCATTGATAGTCAAAATATTCATCAATACACCCAGTAAATAAAATACGGTCTGCCACTTCTTCCCAGTGAGTACGTTCAGTAAAGAAATCAGTATTTAATCGAACCTCAATACCTTCAAGCAAAGCATCGATTAATTTATTATATCCACCTTCAGGAATTCCCTGATAACGATCATTAAAGTAATTATTATCATACACAAAGCGAAAAGGAACCCGGCGAATTATAAACGCTGGCAACTCTTTAGCAGAACGTCCCCATTGCTTCTCGGTATATCCTTTTATCAGGCATTCGTATACATCTTTTCCACACAATTTCAAAGCCTGCTCTTCCAAATTAGCCGGAGTCACGATATGACTGTATGCCGCACATTGTTCTTTTATCTTTTCTTTGGCTTCCGCAGGAGTCACTACTCCCCACAGTTGATAAAAGGTATTCATGTTAAACGGCAAATTAAACAATCGATCACGAAAACGTGCCAACGGTGAATTAATAAAATGATTAAATGGAACCAATGCATTTACATAGTCCCAGACATTTTTATTGTCTGTATGAAAAATATGAGCACCATACTTATGCACGTGAATTCCATCTGCATCCTCGCAATATACATTCCCTCCTTTATGGGAACGTCTGTCTATTACCAGACAGTTTTTCCCTGCCCGGGTAGCTTCACGAGCAAAAACTGCTCCAAACAGTCCGGCTCCTACAATCAAATAATCATACTTTTTCATTACAGCCCAACAATTATTTTAATTTATATTCATGCTTTTCGCAAAGCTACACAAAAAGAATGAATTACATAGTCTTTTGAGAATTTAGTATACCAAAAGCCTTTGAAAAGCACTAAAAGGAACGTAGTCTTTATCTTTTTTACCTGCAAAAACAAATGATTTTCACATTCAATTGGTAAAATAGAGAAGAAAACCTACCTTTGTAAACTTCGTAACCATTATATATTTAATATGAGGATAGGATTTGATGCCAAGCGAGCCGTACAAAATTTTACCGGATTAGGGAACTACAGCCGTTACCTGATTGAGATTCTTTATCGTTTCTATCCAGAAAACGAATATTTCCTTTACGCTCCGCATATCCGTTCCAATCCTCGATTCAATCACTTGCTTACCGCATGTCCTTCGCTTTCCTGCATCTCTCCCAAAGGATTATGGAAAAAGTGCCGCTCTGCCTGGCGCTCCATCGGCATCACCCGTAGCCTGGAGAAAGATCACATCACTATTTATCACGGTCTTAGTAATGAGCTTCCACTCAATATCCGGAAAGCAACTCACACCCGAAGCGTAGTAACCATCCATGATTTAATTTTTCTGCGCTATCCACAATGTTATCCACCCATTGACCGTTTCATTTATACGTATAAATTCAGGAAGGCATGCCAAGATGCAAATGCCATAGTTGCCATCAGTCAATGTACCAAACGGGATATTATACACTATTTCGGTATTGATGCAGATAAAATTCATGTTATTTATCAAGGATGTGATGAAGTATTTACCCATCCCGCACCAGAGCAGCTTAAGCAAGAAGCCAGAGAAAAATATCATCTTCCTGCAAAATACATTCTCTGTGTCGGGAGTATAGAAGAAAGAAAAAACGCATTATTAGCTGTAAAGGCCCTGCCTGGAATACCAGAAGATATACACCTGGTTTTAGTGGGAAAACGTACTAACTATACCAACCAGATTGATGCGTTTATCAAGAGCCATCGACTGGAAAAACGTGTGCATCTTCTTCATGATGTAACTTTCCAGTATCTACCTGCTATTTACCAACAGGCAGAAATTTTTGTCTACCCTTCCCGGTTTGAGGGTTTTGGAATTCCCATTATTGAAGCTCTTCATTCTGCTATACCCATCATTGCTGCCACCGGCTCTTGTTTGGAAGAAGCAGGCGGACCAGATTCTCTCTACGTGCATCCAGACGATAAGGAAGGCATGACAAAAGCAATCTGCAGTTTACTGAATCACCCGGAGAAGAGACAGCACATGATAGAACAAGGTCTGAAATACGTTACCCGTTTTTCAGAACAAAGACAAGCCGAAGAATTGATGAACTTGTATCGCTCACTTACAGAAGAAAAAACAATATGAAAATAGAAATTTCTCCAAATTATCAATACATGGCAAAAGAACTCTTTGATATTCCACGTATGTTCGACGAGGAACAAGGAGAGATTGTCTATTCAGGCAGAAACTTAGTACGCCGTTTCATTATTCAAGGCACACCAGTCGTTGCCAAACGATTCAAACGAGTGAATTTCTTTCAACAGATTGCATATACATTCTTTCGCAGTACCAAAGCAGAAAGAGCCTTTCGCTATGCCGGAATCTTCAGAAAACGCGGGATAGAAACTCCTCATGAGATTGCTTTTCTTGAAACATATGAACACGGACTGTTCACTACCGGATATTTTATTTGTACAGCATGCCCAGACCCTCCGGCCTTCCCTTTTCTGGTACCTAAAGAAGATTACGACAAAACACTTGCTACAGACTTAGTGTCACTAATTGTCTCCATGCACCAGAAAGGTATTGTACATGGAGATTTGAATTTCGGTAACTTCCTGTTTCGGAAATCGAAAGAAGAAGCGCATTATCAGTTTCAGGTAATCGATATTAACCGTTCTCTCTTTTTTGATACATGCCCTCCCAAAGAAGTATGTCTCAAAAATCTAAGTACTATTACGCACCGAAGAGATTTATTTGAGTTTATGGTTAGAGAATATGCACGGCAAAGAAAATGGGATGAAGAAGAAACACTTGCACACACCACAGGTTACCTACAAAAACTGGAACAAAAACATGCAAGAAAAGAAAAGATAAAACGATTATTTAAAAGATAAAACTATGATACCTAAAATCATACATTTTTGCTGGCTAAGTGGCGACCCATATCCTGAAAAAATTCGAAAGTGCATGAAAACCTGGAAAAAAGTCATGCCGGACTACGAAATAAAACTTTGGAACATGGAAACATTCGATGTTTCTTCTGCACCAGTATATGTACAAGAAGCAGTAAAAGCCCGTAAATGGGCCTTCGCTGCAGATTATATCCGTATGTATGCCCTTTACACTGAAGGAGGTATCTATCTGGATTCAGATGTAAAAATTCTAAAAAGATTCGATGACTTTCTACATTATTCATTCTTTTCCAGCTTGGAATATCATCCCAGCCAACTGGAGCAAACCGGATCTATCCATAGAATAAGTCCTGAAGGGAAACGAATTGGTGATGACTATATTTCCGGTATGCAGATTCAAGCAGCAGTCATGGGAGCAGAACCTCAGTGTCCGTTTATAAAAGATGTGTTAGACTGGTATGTTCATAAACAATTCTCCAAGGACTTATCGGCCGACATGTTCGCCCCTTTGATTTATGCACAACTGGCAGAAAAATATGGATTCTTATATTTAGACAAAGACCAAGATCTGAAAGGTAACATGCATATCTTCCGCTCCGAAATTTTTGCTGGGAACAAACACGAAGTGACACCAGCGTCATACGCTATTCACCTCTGTGCTCATAGCTGGAAGAATTCTCTTTTGGACAAACTTCTTCTATTCATCAAGAAATTAAAAAAGGCATGAACAGTAATCCTCAAAGAGCCCTATTTACAATTGTTACTGTATCATATAATTGCTGTTCACTTATTGAAAAAACAATTAAAAGTGTATTACAGCAAGACTACCATGATACAGAATATATCATCATCGATGGAGGATCTACTGACGGAACAGTAGAAATCATCAAAAAATATGCACAACATCTTGCTTTCTGGTGCTCAGAACCTGATGGAGGCATCTATCAGGGTATGAATAAAGGTATCTCACATGCAAAAGGAGAATGGATTCTTTTTTTAAACGCAGGGGATGTTTTCGCAGAAACAAATGTCCTGACAAAGGTTCTTCCTTTTACAAAAAATAAAGAACAAGATATTCTTTACGGAGATATTTTTACACTCAAGAATAATGAAAGAGTCGTCAAAAAAGCACTAGAGCCATGTAACAAACAACGGATGTTCTTTTGCCATCAAGCAGTTTTCGTTCGTACAGAACTGATGAAACAGTATCCTTATGACACACGTTTCAAAATGTCGGCCGATTTCTATTTCTTTAAATTTTGCTATCTGACAAAGAAAAAATTCCAACATATTCCCATTGTAATTTCTGTATACGACCGTACCGGCATTTCCAATACTCACCGAATAGCCAGACTAAAAGAAAACATCCAAGTGATTCGGGAATTGGACAAAGGCTGGGATAAAATTAAATTTCTTATCAAGCTACATTTTGTCATCTATTGGAACAGCATCAGAACATGGATAAAAAAGAATAGAATATAAATTATACTTGTGATTGTCTGCGTTCCCACTCTTCTTTCGTCCGTTTCCAACGGTTATGACTCCACAGCCAATAAGCAGGCTCCCGCTGAATCATTTCTTCCAGCATACGGGCATACATATCTGTAAGCTGATAATCGGGTAACTCTTGAGGATGTACTGTCATTCGTTTCAGTTCACAATGATAGTACCCTCTTTTTATCCGTTTTACATCTGTAAAATATACCACAGCCCCTACCTGCTTGGCAATTTGTTCCGTGCCGATAAAGATAGGAGTCTCACGATGCAGGAAAGGCACCCAATGATGAATGCTGTTCCACTTTGGTGACTGATCGGCAATAAAGCCTACAAACGTTTTCTGATGCTCTCGTTTTAATGTAATGATACGCCGCAAGGTTTCTCGCATGGGAATACACTCCCCACCAAACTGGTTACGCAAGCGTAAAAATAACTTATCAAAATTTTTATTGTAAAGAGGATGATAGATTTGAGTGCACAATATATCGTCACCTGTCCAGTAAGCCATTGAAGCTATCCACTCCCAGTTGCAGTAATGCCCTAAATACATAAAGCCAAAATTGACATTGTTTTTCTCCAAATCGGCTTTCATATCTTCTACCCCACTGAATGTCATCCGACGCATAATCTGTTTTTTCGACATGGAAAACAGCTTAATGGTTTCCACCATATAATCACAAAAGAAATGATAGAATTTCTTTTCAATGCGTATTATTTCTTCCTGACTTTTCTCCGGAAATGAACCCACTAAATTCTTACGGACAATGTTTCGCCGATAACGAGCTCCATAATATAAAGGAATATACAGAAGATCAGAAAAAAAATAAAGTACCCGCAATGGCAACAGTGACAATAAATACCACAACGCAAAAACCAGATAATATGCAAATTTCATGGAATCTCTTTTTATAAAACACTGCAAAACTACAAAATTCCTGCTTTTTCAGAAGGTTTATCAAGTTAAACTTGCAGATTTACATTATCTTTGCCTATTATTTCAAACACTCAACTACCATGATGAAAGAATTCTTTCAACTGATGCGGCGCTTTGTAGCACCGTACAAAAAGTTCTTGGGATGGTCAATACTTCTGAACGTATTGTCCGCTGTTTTCAATATTTTTTCTTTCTCACTATTGATTCCGATATTAAATATCTTGTTCAAGACCGGAGAGAACAGAAGTGTATATCAGCTGATGGAATGGGGAAGCGCTGATTTCAAAGAGGTAGCTACCAACAATTTCTACTATTATACCACACAACTGATTGATAGTTTTGGCCCTGCCACTACCTTACTTTTCCTCGGTTTATTCCTCGCAGGAATGACTTTGCTCAAAACAGCCTGCTATTTTGGTTCATCGGCCATTATGATTCCTCTACGAACCGGAGTAGTAAGGGACATTCGCATTTTAGTATATAAGAAAGTAGTGTCGCTTCCTTTGGGATTCTTTTCAGAAGAACGGAAAGGCGACATCATTGCCCGTATGAGTGGAGATGTGAACGAAGTAGAAACCTCTATCACCAGTTCACTGGACATGCTGTTGAAGAATCCGATTTTAATCATTTCTTATTTTGCAACTCTCATTGTCACCAGCTGGCAATTGACCTTATTTACCATCCTTGTACTGCCTACCATGGGATGGGTCATGGGAAAAGTGGGACGCGCCCTAAAACGTCAGTCGTTAGATGCACAGAACCGCTGGAGCGACACCATGTCACAGTTGGAAGAAACCTTGGGAGGATTACGCATCATCAAGGCATTTATTGCAGAAAAGAAAATGACGGCACGGTTTGAGAAATGTTGCAATGACTATCGTGATGCGGTAAACAAGGTTGCTATCCGCCAGTCATCTGCACACCCTATGAGTGAGTTTTTAGGTACATTGCTTATTGTAGCTGTGCTTTGGTTCGGAGGTTCTCTAATTTTATCGAACCACTCCTCTATCAATGCGTCTACCTTTATATTCTACATGGTCATTCTATATAGTGTTATCAATCCGCTCAAGGAATTTTCCAAGGCAAGCTATAACATTCCGAGAGGATTAGCCTCTATGGAACGTATTGACAAGATTCTGAAAGCAGAAAATACGATTCAGGACCCTGTACACCCACAGCCTTTGAAGGAAGTAAAAGAAAAGATTGAATTTAAAGATATTTCTTTCAGCTATGACCAAAAGAAAGAAATTCTGAAACATATCAACCTGACAGTAGAAAAAGGCAAGACCGTGGCTCTGGTAGGCCAGTCCGGTTCCGGCAAATCCACATTAGTAGATTTGCTTCCACGTTATCACGACGTACAGCAGGGAGAAATCACCATCGACGGAACCAACATCAAGGAAGTAGCCATTCACGACCTGCGCAGTTTGATTGGGAATGTCAACCAGGAAGCTATTTTGTTTAATGATACTTTCTTCAACAACATCGCTTTTGGAGTGGAAGGAGCAACCATGGAACAGGTCGTTGAAGCAGCCAAGATCGCCAATGCACACGATTTCATCATGGAAAAGCCGGAGGGATACAATACCAATATCGGCGACCGCGGAAGCAAACTTTCCGGCGGACAACGTCAGCGTATCAGCATTGCACGGGCTATCTTGAAGAATCCTCCGATTCTGATTCTGGACGAAGCAACTTCTGCCCTTGATACGGAATCTGAACGTCTGGTACAAGAGGCGTTGGAAAGACTCATGAAAACCCGTACCACAATTGCTATTGCCCACCGGTTATCAACAATTAAAAATGCAGATGAGATATGCGTACTCTATGAAGGTGAAATTGTAGAACGAGGCACGCACGATGAACTGATTCAGAAAAACGGATACTACAAACGGCTCCATGATATGCAGTCGCTATAAACAATAAAAAAGTGGAGAGTCATAAAAGACTCTCCACTTTTTCTATAATCTGATTCGGAGTAATCTGCCTTAAGCAAGCATAATCACCTCGCATACATGGTTTGTTCCCAAAAATAGAGCAAGGGCGACAAGGCAAACTTATCTGTACCGCATTCTTTTCACTCTGTCCCCATCCCATAAATCCTGCATAAGGATGTGTCGCTCCCCATACAGAAACGACCGGAGTCCCTACTAACGATGCCAAATGCATATTCCCAGAGTCCATTGCAAGCATCACATCCAGATGACTCATTAACGCTAATTCTTCTGCCATCTTTAACTTGCCAGCTACGGATACCACTCGTGGATAGGCTTGTTGCCATTGTTCTAATTGTACCACTTCTTTCTTGCCTCCGCCAAAAAGAAACAGCTTTACATTTTCCCTACTGGAAAGAGAACGTACAACCTGCTCTTGAAGTTCGATAGGATACACCTTTCCCTGATGAGCAGCAAACGGAGCTACTCCAATCCATTTATCATGTACTTCCTTATACCCCACAACCGAGCGTATATTTTCGATATTTCCCTTTTCATTCCCAAAAATAGAATGAAAAGAAAGAGGAAATGAAAATCCTAATTGTTTAAACACCAGTGCATAGCGTTCAAAAGAAGTAGTTTGTGGAGTCAAAACTTTATTTTCAACAGCCGTCAGTTTCTTCCTTTTACCTCTCTCTTTATCTATGCATGCCACTTTCACTCCACTGAGTTTAAAGCAGAAAGAGAGAAAACGACTACGTAATACTCCATGCAAATCGGCTACAAAGTCAAACTGTTCATGCTTGAGAAGAGAAAACAGGCGAAACAATCCTTTGATTCCGGCATATTCTTTTTTCACATCCACACCCCGAAACGAGACATTGGACGGAACCTGCGTAAACAATGCAGCCATATTAGGGCGACTTAACACCACGACCTGATGCTGAGGAAAAGAATTCGCAAAAGAACAAAGCACTGGGACTGTCATTGCCACATCTCCCAGTGCTGAAAAACGAATGACCAGAATCTTTGCCATAGTCAAAAAAGAGTCTGATTATTTCTTTCCGTACAATACCGGATTTAATGCCGGATCATTGTACATCTTCATCTGTTTGTACACTTTCATATACTTGCGTCCAGCTTCAATATCTGCAATCAACTGGTCAATGGCCAATGACAAATCTTTCTGTTGTTCCAACAATACCGCAAGTTTCGTCTCACATTGTTTATGATGAGCTTCATCTGTATCTGTACGTTCCACTTCCTTACGCATGTGATAAATCTTCAAAGCCAAGATAGACAGGCGGTCAATAGCCCATGCCGGACTTTCCGTATTAATTGTGGCTTCAGGAGAAGGAGTTATATCTTTATATTTATCCAGGAAATAACTGTCTATCAATTCCACCAAGTCAGTACGATCCTGATTAGACTTGTCAATTCTGCGCTTTAACACCAATGCTTCTGCCGGATCGATATGAGGATCACGAATAATATCCTCAAAATGCCATTGCACAGTGTCAATCCAGTTTTTCAGATACAAATAATATTCAATACTCTTCAACGGATATGGATTATTAATAGGAGCATCCACGTTATCCGTCTTATGATAGTCATTTATAGCCTGCTCGAAAATAGGACGGCATAATTCAGTAAAAGTCATAACAACAATTTTTAAACAGTGAATAATGAAAAACAAAAATAATGATTGTTTCACAAATAAACAACTGATAGTCTTTCAAAATTTACATACACTCAGTCAGGGAAAATGCTAACTTTGCAACCCAATAATTTGGACAAAGATGAAAGTAATCGTAGACAACAAAATACCTTACATCCGCGAAGCCATCGAACAACTGGCGGATAAAGTGGTCTATCTGCCTGGAAAAGCCTTCACACCGGAGGTCGTTAAAGATGCAGATGCCCTGATTATCCGCACACGGACAATCTGTAACCGGGAATTGTTGGAAGGAAGCAATGTACGGTTTATCGGGACAGCCACCATCGGCTTCGACCACATTGATACGGAATATTGCCAGCAAGCCGGGATTACCTGGAGCAACTGTCCCGGATGCAATGCGGGGGCTGTAGAACAATATCTTCACGCCGTGCTTCTGCTCCTTCAAAAAGAAAAGGGAATCAACCTCCAAGAATCTTGTTTGGGCATCATTGGTGTAGGGCATGTAGGAGAACGTATCCGGCAGATGGCACAACGCATCGGATTGAAGGTGCTGCTGAATGACCCTCCTCGAGCAGATCAAGAAGAAGGCTTCTGTTCATTAGATACACTGGCCGAACAATGTAACATGCTGACCTTTCATACACCCCTCATCCGGGAAGGGAAATATAAAACCTACCATCTGGCCGACAGTACTTTCTTTCAAAAGTTACAGCAAGCCCCTTACCTCATCAATACCTCACGTGGAGAAGTTGTAGATACAGAGGCACTGCTCACAGCTATAAATAAAGGTCTTGTAAAGGGTGCCGTCATTGACGTATGGGAAAACGAACCGCACATCAGTCAGGAGTTGCTCGATAAGGTATTTATCGGCACGCCTCACATTGCCGGTTATTCTGCCGACGGAAAAGCCAATGCTACCCGCATGGTATTGGAAGCATTTTGCCGTTTCTTCCATAAACAGGCTGATTTTCATATTGCCCTCCCCGACAATCCGAATCAAACCTTATCGCAGGACGAGAATGTGAGGGTACTCCAATTGTATAACCCACACAAGGACTGTGAAGAATTGCGTGCACACCCTGAGCTGTTTGAACAACTGCGCGGCGACTATCATTTACGAAGGGAATAAGGCATAAAAAAACAAGTTTACGTGCACAGAATGTATAAAAATGTGCAAAGGAAAAACATTTATTTGCCTGAATATTTGCTTAGAATCAGAAATATTTATTCCTTTGCAGCGAAAAATCAATAAATTACATTATTTATAAACTTAAAAAAACTTAGAATTATGTCTGAAATCGCATCAAAAGTACAGAAAATTATCGTAGATAAATTGGGCGTAGAAGAATCAGAAGTAGTTGCAACTGCTAGCTTCACTAACGACCTGGGTGCTGACTCTTTGGATACTGTAGAATTGATCATGGAATTCGAAAAAGAATTCGGAATCTCTATTCCAGACGATCAGGCAGAAAAGATCCAGACTGTAGGTGACGCTATCTCTTACATCGAAGCTAACGCAAAATAATTTAATTCTACCTTTATGGAATTAAAAAGAGTAGTAGTAACAGGTCTTGGTGCGTTGACTCCAGTAGGTAACACTGTTCCGGAATTCTGGAACAACCTCCTGAACGGCGTCAGCGGAGCAGGACCTATTACTCATTTTGATGCGTCAAAATTTAAGACTCAGTTCGCTTGCGAAGTGAAGAACTTCAATGCTGCTGACCATATTGACCGTAAGGAAGCCCGTAAGATGGACCTTTACACTCAGTATGCTGTAGTTGCAGCTAAAGAAGCGGTAACTGATGCCGGTATCGACGTAGAAAAAGAAGATTTGAACAAAGTCGGAGTGATTCTCGGTGTCGGAATCGGAGGTATTCATACTTTCGAAGAAGAAGTCGCTGGTTACGAGAAAACAAAAGACGACCTCGGACCGAAATTCAATCCGTTCTTTATTCCGAAGATGATTGCAGATATTGCATCCGGACAGATTTCTATCATGTACGGCTTCCACGGACCTAACTTCACCACTACTTCTGCATGTGCGTCTTCTTCTAACGCTATAGCTGATGCATTCAACTATATCCGTTTGGGGAAAGCCAACATCATTGTAACAGGTGGAGCCGAAGCAGCTATCTTCCCTGCAGGAGTAGGCGGCTTCAATGCCATGCATGCACTGTCTACACGCAATGACGACCCTGCACGTGCTTCACGTCCGTTCAGCGCCAGCCGCGATGGTTTCGTAATGGGCGAAGGTGCCGGATGTTTGATTCTTGAAGAACTGGAACACGCTAAAGCACGTGGTGCGAAGATATACGCAGAATTGGCCGGTACAGGTGCATCTGGCGACGCTTACCATTTAACAGCCTCTCATCCTGAAGGCCTGGGTGCGAAACTGGTTATGCAGAGCGCTCTGGAAGATGCCGGAATGAAACCGGAAGATATCGACTATATCAACGTACACGGAACTTCTACTCCGGTAGGCGACGTTTCTGAAGTAAAAGCCATCAAGGATTTGTTTGGCGAACATGCTTACAAACTGAACATCAGTTCTACCAAGTCTATGACTGGACACCTGTTGGGTGCAACCGGAGGTGTAGAAGCCATTGCTTGCGTACTGTCTGTAAAAAATGATATTGTACCTCCGACAATCAACCACGAAGAAGGTGACAACGATGAGAACATCGACTATAACCTGAACTTCACTTTCAATAAGGCACAGCAGCGTACTGTACGTGCTGCATTGAGCAACACATTCGGATTTGGTGGTCACAATGCATGTGTAATCATTAAAAAATACACTGAATAAACTGTGTTTAGCAATATACTAGATGAGATAAGACTTCTTTTTCGAAAGGATAAGGAGTCTTATCTTTGTTTTTATAAGATACTGGGATTTTATCCGCGAAACATCGAAATCTACCAGCAGGCCCTCCTGCACAAATCGTCTTCGGTAAAAGCTAAAGGCAGACTATTGAACAATGAACGCCTGGAGTTCTTAGGAGATGCCATACTGGATGCAGTAGTGGCCGACATTGTGTACAAACGGTTTGAGGGGAAAAGAGAGGGATTTCTGACCAATACACGCTCTAAAATCGTACAACGAGAAACATTGAACCAGATTGCCGTAAAAATCGGACTGGACAAGCTGATAAAATACACCACACGGCAGTCGTCACACAACAGCTATATGTGCGGTAATGCCTTTGAAGCGCTTGTGGGAGCCATTTATCTGGACCGTGGGTACGCCACCTGCAAGTTCTTCATGGAAGAACGTATTATCAAGCCCTACCTGAATCTGGAGAAGCTGTCGCGGAAGGAAGTCAACTTCAAATCGAAACTGATTGAATGGGGACAGAAAAACAAGTTCCTCATTGAATTCAACCTGCTGGAGCAGACGGTCGACGAGCAACAGAATCCGGTCTTTGAAACACAGGTCGTGGTAGAACAGGTTCCCGCTGGGCAAGGTAAAGGATATTCCAAGAAAGAATCACAGCAGGAAGCTGCTCATGAAACCTTGAACAAAATCAAGAATGACCCGCAGTTCATTGACGCGATTTTTGCAGAAAAAGCCGCACGAGAACAAGCTGCTGCAGAGGAGAATCCGACTTCAACTGACGCAACCGATGCATTGACTGCGGAAGCAGAAACTCTTCCCGTACAAGCAGACGAGCAGAACCCGGAATCTTTTGATACAGAAGTGAAAGAAGAAACAGCTGTTACTGAGAAATACGATGACGTGGAGCGGATTATTGCCGAAGCAGAAGAAGCGGCATTCCAGCTTACAGAAGAGACAGAAACAGACAGTGAAGAAACAAAAATTACTACGTAGTAATCGCTTGACTACCCCGTAGTAACTTCTAAATTACCTTATAGTAAATCCTCAACTACCCCGTAGTAATAGTTGAGGATTTTTTGTATGCCTTTGCTTGCTCCTTCCCAAAAACTCTTCAAGGAAAAAAGCTCTACATTTACCGTTCCTTTACAATAGAAGTCAGCGGGTGGCGATTGCCTTTAATATCAGTCAGAAAGGCTTTTGCCGAACCAAAGTTCAGGTACATATCCAGGCGTACCGGCAAGTGGTTACGGTCGTCTGTAATATAGAAGGTAATGACTTCTTTTTCCTTCTTTTCTTCTCCCACATATTCTACGAGCGAGAACACCAGACAACGATACGTCACCCCGTTTTCAGCCTTATAATTCTCCTTACGGCGATAAATCAGAGTCTGTTTCTCCACTGCCCTTCCGGTAGCCATTGAGAAAAGAATCTTCTGCCCGGGCTTGTACTCTGTGGGGTCATACGAACGGGCCTGCAAGAGGATACTCAGCATATCGTACACACATACCGGCATCTCGTCATGATGTTTGTCCGTATTACCGCGTAAGGTGCGTTGCTGGTCGACGATGCACTTTCCGTTCTGGTAACTGAATTTCACCTCATCCACCGTGTAGCGTTTTCCTTCCTCCGCTCCCTTTCGGAAATACAGAGGAACCAAATCCTGCGAAGTGATGCAGGTCAGTGTGTCACGCATCTTGAAAAAGAAGTCAATCTTCTTGTTGGTGTACGACTGTAAGTCCGTTTTCAAACATGGACGACCGTTATAAGTCGTCTCGTTTACCGTCATCTTTGCCCATCCGGCATTAATCCAGACGAATTTCCAGTTAAACTTCAGCTCATAAGAGAGTGTTTCTCCTGGCTTGATTGCATCATTCACTGCACCACATTGTGCGCTGGCTGCCATCCCTCCTACCAGAAGGAAAAGGCAAAGAATCAGTTTCCTTATCATGTTCTTCCTAGTTTACGAGCCCGCTCCTTGTTGCGGTCTTTGATTTTCTTGGCCTCATCAGGCTTTTGTTTCTTTATCTCATCCAACTTCTGCTTGTCAAGCGGCACAGCGTGTATGTCCCACGTTTCTTCAAACTCAAAGTTGGCTTTCATTTCCCATACTTTCGGGAAGTAGTACACTTCTTCCGGCTGGCGTTTCTCTTCGTAGTTACCGGTATCCCACACTCCGTTGTTATTGTCATCATTGAACAGACGGATGTAATATTTCGTGCTGGGCTGCAAGAAATAGAAGTCACACGTATTCTTGTCCGTCACCGGCTGCTGCCGCACCACTCCGTCACTGCTGTTCAGCAACTGAACGATGGCATGAGGTCCTGCCCCTACGATATTCAAATACAGCGTGCCATAATCTTCCAAGGTCTTCACCTTCAACTGGTTTTCCACCTTGTTGGTATAAAGTCCGTAAATACCCTTAATACCCAACGAGTCTATCTTGAGCTGATATTCCTGTCCGGGTTGCCAGTCAGCCAGAATCTGATACTGACGGGGAACCACGGAGTCTGCCATCAGAATAAACGGTATATCCTCCCACAGCGAGTCTACCTTGACAGCCATGTGAATGGCCGCCGTGTCAATATGTTCCACCGGCTCCTCAAATTTCAGCACGATGTTCCGGTTCAAGTCCAGACTGGAAGGAGCATCTACCGACATCGCAAAGAATTTCGGTTCCACCTTCAGCGTATCACCTTTCTTTGCACGTTTTTTTCGCTCTTTCTCTTCCTTCTTCATAGCTTCTTCGGCCAAGGCCATACGTCGTTTCTTGTCAATCTTGTTCACCATACGCAAGGTATCGGTCTTCGGCACAAGCTGTCCCAACGTATCCGTAGCCAGATAATCCATCTGGAAGGTCAGCGTATCACGTTCGCACATCACGGTATCCTTAATCCAGTAACGGATGGTATCGTTACGCGGATTACTTTCGATGATAAATGCATCCTTCTCATCAAAATCCAAGCCCTTGATGGTAGGAAGCGTATCTGCTTTGGCACTGAAATACAAAGAAAAACGGTTCAACTGTTCGCGCTCGCTCTTCACCAGATACTGCATCGGATTCTCTTCCTTGAACGAACGAAGAATCAGGTTATCGGGCAGGAAGCGTGTGTAATGCACCTCGTAAATCGTATCATAAGCCAATGTATCCAACTCATTCCATACAGTATCCTGACGCATAGCCGGACGCATGTCGGGCACTACCAGTGAATCCAGGAAAGCAACGGCTTCCGTCTTCGAATCAAACAAATAGTTCTGGTTACCGTCCATCAAGGCATAAATGCGGTATTTTCCCGGGGCAACCCCACGAATGGTAAAATGCCCGCGGCTGTCAGTACGTGAAATACGGTCGAACGGAAGCTTCACGAATGCACTGTCTTCCAAATTCTTATGAAGCCCTACCTGAATACCCTTTAGCGGTTCCAGATTGTCAGCCGACAGCACCGTCCCCGATACCTCCATCGTATCAATATGCTCGCCTGTAGAGAAAGCGTATGCAAAGTTTCCCAACGGATTATCTTCGTTGTTGTCCACAATGGCATCACCAAAATCTATCGTATAAGTGGTATTTTCACGAAGGGTATCGAAAAATTCCACCAGGACCCGATGTCCGCTTACCTTCACTTCGGGCGCCTCATTCTGAGGAGGCGAAATAATCACCTTCTCCGATGCCTTATCAAGCTTGATGTATTCATCGAATTCAATGGAAATTTTCTTGCGCTTGTTGTTCGTGGCATTGGGTTCCGGCGTAGCACGCACAAACTTAGGCGGCGTTTCATCATACGGTCCCCCGTCGGGCATCCCCGTGCTCGCGCATGCATAAAACCCGATAATGACCAGCAACAAAGCAATATATTTAGGTATAGGTTTCATCTATATAGTTTAGTTATTCAGTTTCAACATTTCTTCAATATAGTCACGGCTGTTGCTCAGGCGAGGCACTTTGTGCTGGCCACCCAGCTTTCCTTTCTGTTTCAACCAGTCGTGGAACAGGCCTTCACGAGCCTTGATTACTTCCAGACGCTGCAAGGTAATGTCCTTATGCCGTTTAGCCTCATAATCTGAATTTATTTCCTGCAACGCGGTATCCAGCACCTGGGCAAACTTCTCCAGCGAATCCGGCATCACACTGAATTCTATCAGCCACTGGTGACGGCATTTGGCATTGGCATCCATAAAGACAGGAGCTGCCGTATATTCCAGTACCTGTGCACCGGTTTCCTTGCAGGCTCTTTCCAGCCCTTTTTCTGCATTATCTACCATCAGTTCCTCACCGAAGGCATTGATAAAGTGCTTGGTACGACCGGAGATAATAAACTTGTATGGCTCTTTCTGTGTGAATTTCACCGTATCCCCAATGATATATCTCCACAAACCGCAGGAAGTACTGATTACTACCGCATAATTACGTCCTACTTCCACACCCCACAAAGGTACAATCGTAGGATTCGGCTTATCGATTTCCTCCAAAGGAATAAACTCATAGAACACGTCATAGTCAATCATCAGCAACATGGCCGGATCGTGCAAATCGCTTTGCAGGCCAAAGAAGCCTTCACTGGCATTATACGTCTCCATGTAATGCATCTTGTCTGTAGGAATAAGCTGCTTGTACTGTTCACGATAAGGTGTGAAGCATACTCCTCCGTGGAAGAAGACCTCCAGATTAGGCCATACCTCATTCAAATGTTTGGCACCCGTTTTCTCCAGCACACGGTTCAGTACGGCCAGCATCCAGGAAGGAACTCCCGAAATGTTGGTCACATTCTGATGAATCGTGGTACTGGCAATGCGTTCCACCTTCTCTTCAAACTCACTCAACAAGGCAATCTCTTTCTTCGGCACCCGAATCAGGTTCACCAGCGGACTGATATTCTGAATCAGGATGGCCGACAAGTCACCCACCAGACTGTCCTTCACGTTATAGTTCGGGCTATGACTGCCTCCCAATATCAGTCCCTTACCCGAAAAGAAACGGCTTTCAGGATTCTCACGGAGGTACAATGCCACTGCGTCTGTTCCTCCCCGATAGTGGATTCCTTTCAATCCTTCCGGGCTGACAGGAATAAACTTACTTTTATCATTAGTTGTTCCCGATGACTTGGCGTACCAGATGACCTTTCCCGGCCACAGCACATCCTTTTCACCATGGCGCATACGGTCAACATAACCTTTTACATCTTCATACGTCTGTATAGGAACGCGCTGAAAATCTGTATAATTCCGGATTTGGCTGAAATCATATTTCTTTCCCCACTCCGTAGCAGAAGCGCTCTGTATCAGTTTTCGGAATACACGGGCCTGAATTTCTTCGGCCTTTGTCCCATAAAGGTCAATTTCTCTTTGTCTGGGAGCAAATATCTTTCCTATTAACTTTGTTGAATTCATTCCTTCTTAAATTTCAAATCCTTATATGTGATAGATGCAAAGGTAGATTTTTTCTGACTAAATCAGCAGACAGGAACATTATTTTTTCCTCTATCACGACAAATATACAGTTTTTTCTTACCTTTACCACACAATCTATTAATACAGCAAAACATGAAGATAGGAATCTTGACTTCAGGAGGCGACTGTCCGGGAATCAATGCCACCATTCGAGGGGTATGCAAGACAGCCATCAACCATTACGGGATGGAAGTTTATGGAATCCATAGTGGGTTTCGGGGACTGCTGGACAATGACATTGTTCCACTGGACGAAAGCTCACTGACAGGACTTCTGAACCTGGGAGGAACCATCCTTGGTACTTCACGCGAAAAACCGTTCAAAAGAAAAGCGGGTGCCGTATCGGAAAACAAACCTGCCATCATGCTTCAGACCATCCGCGAACGCGGCCTGGACTGCATCGTGTGCATCGGAGGAAACGGTACGCAGAAAACAGCTGCGAAACTGGCTGAAGCGGGAGTAAATGTGGTAAGCATCCCCAAGACCATCGACAATGACGTGTGGGGAACCGACGTTTCTTTTGGTTTCGATTCGGCCGTAACGATAGCCACCGATGCCATTGACCGCCTGCATTCCACTGCCAGTGCCCACCAGCGTGTCATGGTGATTGAAGTCATGGGCCACAAGGCTGGATGGATTGCCCTTCACTCCGGTATGGCAGGAGGAGGCGATATTATCCTGCTTCCTGAAATTCCTTTCGACATTCACCGTATCGGCGACGCCATCATCAACCGCCTGAAGAAAGGAAAGCCTTACTCTATTGTAGTGGTAGCAGAAGGAATTCCTACAATCGGAGGTAAAAAAGCTGCGCAATACATTGCCGAGGAAATAGAATACGAAACAGGATTCGAAACCCGCGAAACTGTATTGGGATACATCCAGCGCGGAGGAAGTCCTACAGCCTACGATCGCAACCTAGCTACCCGCATGGGAGGACATGCCACCGAACTGATAGCTCAGGGTATGTTTGGCCGGATGGTAGCGCTGAAAGGCAATGCCATCGAATCTATTCCACTGAGTGAAGTGGCCGGCAAGCTGAAACTGGTTACAGAAGACCATGACCTGATTGTACAGGGCCGCCGCATGGGTATTTGCTTCGGATAAATATACATTTTATACACATAAAAATCATCCCCCAAAAACGCACTTGCGTTTCAACTAAAACGTCCTTGTGTTTGAAGTAAAACGCACTTGCGTTTGAAGTGAAATGCACTTGCGTTTCATATCAAATGCACTTGCGTTTTGAAAAGGGCCGAAAAGCACTGAAAAAAGGGGATACCAACCCAGTTGATACCCCCTTAATATACAAAACTGTATCCGATTACTTATTTAATTTCCAAGTGAAGTCTATTATTTAAACATTACAAATCTGTTTATCAGCTAATTACAAGCAAATAAAACTTATACAAGATACAAAGCAGTAACAAAAAAGCATCTTATATAGCTTAGATTGATAACATAAGACAAGCGTCATATAGTAGAAAGAAATGTTCCCGTAACTAAATAATGAGCTTTAAATCAAAATACACTAATATCACGTAAGCACGTGTACATAAGCCTGTTACTCCCCCTCCGTAGTTATTTTTTTATTTTTTTTATTTGCGACCAATCATTGGGATTGATATTCAGAATGATATTTCTTAATTATGGTTCATAATATCATGTGGATTAATTATACAGATAAAGTGACTTAATAGGCATATTTTCAACACTGAAAACAAAAGTATATATAATGAAAAACCTACTGTTCTTTTGTGTTACAAGCTAACTTTTATTACATTTGCAATGTTCCTCAAAATGGGGAGCAGACATATTAAACGAAAGAGCGTTTTTAATATTATCCTACGTTGAAATCTGGACAATTTCAATCTCTAAGGATGATAGGCAAGAACGCTCACGCTGATGCTATATACCTACTTCACTTTGTGGAGTAGTCTATATACCGTTTGGCGTGGGCTATTGTTTATTACTTAGAGATAGGCAGTCCAGAGCCTCAACGTAGTAATATTCAATAGTTCCCACGCTTCTTATTTTATATTAACCACTTGTCAAGGGAACTGATAAGTATAATTTTAGAATAAATGAAAACATTAAGATTTATCGGTATGGCTGTTTTAGCCGTAGTAATGAGCGTGAATTTCACATCTTGTAGTGATGATGACGAGCCTGGTAGTGAAAATCCAATAGGTGGAAAAAATAAGCGTTTAGTACAAGACATGGAGCAAGAGGACCCTAATGATATATCTTATTATCATTACAATGCTGATGGGTGGTTGGAAGAAGTTACTAAATCAGATAATGAGAGTGTCAAATATTCCTATTCTACAAAGAATGGAAAAACGTATGTAAAAGGAACCTGGGAAGATGGACAAATTGAATCTGAAACCGTTATTGAAAATGACCTGATTAAAACAATTGATGGAATAGAATGTTTATATGATGCTGAAAATCGTTTAATACAATGTGGCAATGCTAAATTTACTTGGGAGAATGGCAATGTTACCAAAGTAGAAATAGGAGGTAGTACCTACCTGTATACTTATGATGCAGATAAAGTAAATAAATATTCAATAGGCTCTGACCCTATTGTAGAGCATTTTGATAATTATTTTGTTTCAGCGCATCCATATTTACTCGGACAATATTGTAAGAATTTGGTAAAAAGTACAATATATAAGAATGGGTATAATGATGAGATTGATAACTATTCTTATCAGATTGATGGGGATGGATATGTGTTAAGTTACAAATCTGATAGATGGGAAGAAAATATATTTGATTATAAGTGGGAATAATATAATCATAATAAGGCATAACAGACAACAAGTGTCATTCTCGGCATACAATTTAAGTCTTGGATTGTGTTCAGTCACATTCCAAGGCTTTTTTGTTTGTGTAAACTTCAATCAATAACCATTTAAACATTAACCGTTATGAGAAATTTGATTATTATGCCACAGGCACAGAACAGAGTTAGAATGTCCTTGAATGACTATGCGGAAGAAGCTACCGTTGTAAACGAACAGTCTGCAAAACCTGCCAATGCAAACCGTTTTATAGAGGCGAACACGCAGGAGGTTACGCTTTATCATCTTTCAAATGATTGCATTACTCCAGTCTTTTCAAAGGATAACGAGCTGACGATTAACCATGCGTCATTTATTGAAACCATACAGGATGCTGCCACTTCTTTCTTCAATGGCGAACGTGTGGAGCAGGCAGACATCAGAGTTTCCCACGTAATAAAGGGAAGAATCCCCGAAGCGATACACAAGCCTGCCAACCAGCTTCTTGAATCGGACAAGACCATTTATTATGAAAGATGTGCTTTCAGCATTGATATTCCTACCGTTTATGAAACTGTTGGTGGAAATAAACTGAATCTTTCTATTGTAGGAGTGAGAGCTTACAACCAGATGAATCTTTATTCCAAGAAAGTTCCAGAGTTGTTCCGTTTGGCTATAGGTTTTAAGAATCAAGTATGTTGTAACATGTGCATCTTTACAGACGGATATAAGGATGATTTGAGAGTAAGTAACACTACAGAGCTATATCGTGCAGCATTGGAACTTTTCAGTAACTACAACCCAGCCAAACATCTTTATCTGATGCAACAGTTAGGTGATACCTTCATGAGTGAACACCAGTTCTGTCAGATAATAGGCAAGATGAGACTTTATCAATGTTTGCCAACAGGATACCAGAAAGCACTACCCAGAATGTTGCTTACTGATACACAGATAAACAGTGTTGCTAAAGCATATATCAATGATGATAATTTTGGCAGTTTTGGAAGTGAGCTTAATATGTGGAAATTCTACAACCTATTGACAGGAGCTAACAAATCAAGCTATATTGATTCATTCTTAGACCGTTCACTTAATGCTACTGAAATGGCTTTAGGAATCAATTCAGCTTTACATGGTGATGAGAAATATAAATGGTTCATTGATTAAATGAGCTTTATTGATTGAGAGAGAAAAGGGCAGCTATTAAGTTAGTTGTCCTTTTTCATTTCTACCAACATCTAAAATTTATAATCATGGATAAACAGATAGATAAACTTATAGACCATATCAGAGATTTAGAAAACCGTTTAGGTGAAGCGGATAACAACCTTAGATATATAAAGGTAGTACAGGCATTGAAACATTCCTTAGATAAATTGGATGATATACTTAGAAATAGCCAAGAATTGCAGCGTGAATATCAAGCAACCTATCATAGATATTTCTATACAGGTTGCGGATTCTCCTTTTATGATAGAATCTGTAATTCTATTCTGGACTACAAATATGGTAACAGACCTTTTAAAAATTGATGACATTATGAATATAGATTATAAAGTAGGAGAAGTGAAGCTTTCCTACAAGCCCAAATTCAAGAATCAGCAAAAAGTAACCTGTTCAGAGGATGCTTATAGATATATGCTTTCCACATATAAGAAAGAAACTATATGCTACAAGGAATATTTCAAAGTCCTGTTCCTGAATCAAGCTAACCAGATTTTAGGATATACTCTTATTTCAGAAGGAGGAATCACTGAAACCTGTGCTGATGTCAGATTAATTATGCAAGCTGCATTATTAACTAATTCTATAGCTTTAATTCTGGCACATAATCATCCAAGCGGTAATCTGAAGCCAAGCAGGCAGGATATGGAAATTACTAAACAAGTTAGGGATGCAGCCCTGCTTATGCGGATAAAAGTTTTAGACCATATTATTCTTACAGATACTAAATACTACAGTTTTGCTGATGAAGGAATGCTGTAACATACAAAAGGACATCAATATTATAATTGGTGTCCTTCATAATATTCACTTCTGTGATAAGTGAATGTTCATTTCATTATCAATGTGTTACAGAATAACGAATCATTTGCATATTCACTTTCATTCATTCAATCATAAAACAGAATATCATGTCACTGAAATATTCAATTACAACAGCCGATTATCTTGTGTGGTCTGATGCGATGAATCTCATTCGTAAACTCACACGTGATGACAATTATATGATGTCGCTTCTTGTGGCAGTCGGTTGTTTCACAGGATTGCGAATATCTGACATACTCGCATTACGTTGGTCGCAGATTATAGATACAGATGAATTGTGTGTGACGGAACGTAAGACAGGCAAACAGCGTGTAATACGAATCAACTCACAGCTTCGTTCACATATCCGTGAATGTTACGAGCATATTCAACCGATTGGTATCAATGCACCAGTCTTTGTTAGCAGAAAAGGCACAGTTTATAGTGTTCAACGAATCAACGTAATACTCAAACAACTGAAAACGAAATATCATTTGCGAATAGGAAACATAAGCTGTCACACATTACGTAAAACATTTGGTCGTCAGGTTTACACGATGAACGGTGATAATGCCGAGCTAGCTTTGATTAAGCTGATGGAACTGTTCAATCACAGTTCTGTTTCAATAACCAAACGTTATTTGGGATTGCGACAGGAAGAACTGCTTGATACATACGATTGCCTGCATTTCTGAAATATTGAGATATGACAAAGGTCTGGTTTGGGTGTGTTAGCCACTCGCGCCAGACCTTATTTTTTTACGGATTTTGTAATATGCTAATATATAGAATTTGTAATATGCTGAAAATCAGCATTTAGAAAATTGCTCATGGTGAAGTAATTATTACTGATTTGGTTATGTTTTCCCACTTAATATATAGGAAAGACAATTAACATAGAAGTTCTTTTATATATTTCATTGTTTCATTGAGTTCTGTAATAAGCGAACTAACTTTGGTTAGACCACATTCCACATCATTTGCTTGTTCTATGAATTTGAATAAATCACTTTTTTGTTTTGATGTCAGTTTCCCCATTATCCTACCATTTTCAATTTCCTGTTCTAATTTTAATATTCCTCCAAACAGTGCAGCAAGCGTTAATATTCCCATTCTTGCAAAATCTTTTGTTCCTTTTATAACATCAAGATTTAAGGTAATCTCATTGATTTTCGTAATGAGGTCATAACCCTTAATCCATTCTCTGATTAGTAGTGTGTAATAATCTTCATCAAGTAATTGCTCAACCAGAATGTTAGGCTTAAAAAAACGTCTTTCATAACGAAGGAGGTGTTGCCCTTTATATTCATCGGGGACATGTCCTTTTGATTCTATGGTTTTATCATAAAACAGAAGTTGTTCTTCATTTGGCAGATTATAGTATATACCATTATCCATATATTGCGGAAATGTGTTACCAGCTCTTCCCAAATGATTATAATATATACTTGGAAGATATTTCATAACAAGACAAGCAGCCAAATCAAGTCGCTTAACATGAGCCTTTTCCATAGGAAGATGTAAGATTGAGGACAATCTTTCAAATGCCTGTTTAGTACCATTCAAACTTAAAGGTTGAATGTTATTACCTAAATACCATTTGCTTATACTTCCTTGTATACTGATATAATCGCTTGTTATTCTTACTCTCAGATTATCAAGATTACCATAGGCATAAACTCGTTTGTTAGCTCCGTGATACTTACCTGCTTCATGAATATACCGAGGAGTTTCAAGCAGAAATGAAACTCCCTGTACATCTTCGACAGAAAGTTCTAAATCGACAGTATCATACGATGGGAGTTCGTTTAAATAGCTTTTCATTTCCGACCTCCTTTCTTCATGTCATTTTTTACAGTGTACCTTATGGCTTCCTGTTCGATTTCCTCTTGTGTCGCAACCCTCTCTTGGGTCATCCATGCTTCAAGTTCCTCTCGCTTAAAATAGATACCTTTCATTCCCTTGTTCTTATAGTAAGGAATGAGTTTGCGACAGGTCAACTTGTACAAATAAGACTTGCTAAGACCTGTAAATATTACAGCCTCATCCATTGTAAGGACTGGTTTTAATGCCGCTAAAATCATTTTTTGTAAGAATGAGATTTGTTTCTCTTCCATATTTTAAATTAACTTAAAAATATTATAGAGAGTTTTTTTGGTTTACCAATGACCTCTCATAAGCACAAATCTCTATCTCTTAATTAATACTATTTTATTAGTCCTATATAAATAGATGATTAAATATTCTTTTATTTATCTGATTATTATATGTTTATATATTTTTATTGCTTTACCTATTATATTCAGTTTTTTCTGAAATCAATTGAATACCCCTTTCAAAGCGTTTATGGCATTCAATTTAGTTGGTCGGGTTATCTTGGCATATATCAAAGTACTTGATATATCTTTTTGCCCTAACAGTTCACGTACTATGTTAATATCTACACCCCTATTTAACAGCATTGTCGCAAATGTATGTCTTGCAACGTGAAATGTAACTACTTTTTTGATACCACATACTTTTGCCCATGTTTTTAATAACAGATTTGTATGTTGATGACTGGGCAAATCAAATACCTTTTCATTATCTGTCGCCTCACCCTTTGAAGGTAGAAAATGAAATGCTTCATCAAGCAAATCAATATAATTAGGCTCTTTTGTTTTAGTTTGTATGATTCTAATTTGCCATCCATTATCTGTTTTTATAATATCTTCCCATTTCAGATTCTCAACATCACTATGTCTTAATCCTGTGAAACAAGCAAACAAAAAAGCATTTTTCACAATATCATTATAACAAGGAGTCTGAATCAATAATTTTACTTCCTCTTCTGTTAAATACTCTCGTGTCCCAGCTGTTCTTTTTATCTTATCCTCGGAAGCTATATTATCAAAAGGATTACGTGGTATTATTTCCCTTTCAACAGCTTTATTTAGGGCTGCAATAAAGTTACGCAAATATGTCCCTGCTGTAATTTGTTTTAAAGGCTTATTCAACATCTCTCCTTTGCAATTGAAGCATTTAGCAGTTCTCAAATATTGAATAAAGTCTAAACAAAATTGCTTGTTTATATCTTTCATACTATACACTCTTGCTCCACAAAAGATATGTAGATGTTTTATCATCTTATCTATATTCAAAGCAAAGTTCTCACTCTGCCCAGTCTGAGCTTTAATGTCTCGGTACTCCTGCATCCAATCAAATAATAGCATTTTTGAACGTTTGTCTGATTGAGCAAAGCCATGTTCATCATTAATCAACTCCAATAAGCGTTGAGACTGAATAGCTTTGGCCATACGTAGAACTTCATGATTATGCTTCCTATCTTCTTCCGTTATTTCTGGAGTCAGATATAAATAGCTTAATGTTTCTGTTTTTCTCTTTCCATGAAAATAGGTATCTAAATAAAGAGATTGATTTCCATTGGCTAATTTTCTAAACCTGAGTCTTACAGGTTCTTTCACTTTTACTTTTTTCATCGTTTCTTTTTTTTACAAAACCAAAGCTATAACTAATTTGTTATTTTACAAAACACACGCAACAAAAGAATAACAAAATAAAGTAAAAAAACATCCTAATAACAGAAAAAAGAAAAAACGCTCCCATTTAAAATAGGAGCGTTATATACACTGATAATCAGACTATAATATCTTCCATCAGTATTTCATAGATTTTCTCAATATCACTTATTCAGTTTCCAAGTGAAGCCATCCTTGGTGTCTTTCACTTCAAAGCCCAAGGCAGCCAGATTGTCACGAATCTTATCGCTTGTAGCCCAATCTTTGTTGGCTTTAGCCTGCATACGTTGCTCTAACAGCATGTCGACTACTTTTCCGTACGCTTCTTCACGTGCTGCATTGTTTTCAGCTTCCGCTTTCAGGCCAAGAATATCGAACACAAACAGATGGAACACGCTCTTCAACTCTTCCAAATCTTCGGCGCTGATAGTCGCTTTCTTGTCAATCACCGTATTAATCATACGGGTTGCATCAAACAGATGAGAAATGACAATCGGTGTATTCAAGTCGTCATTCATGGCCTCGTAGCACTTCTCACGCAAGCCTTTCGGTTCGATGCCCGAAGTGGCTTTCGCCGGAGTGATACGGTCCAGGTTCTTCACACCTTCCAGCAGACGTTCCAATCCCTTTTCAGCAGCCTGCAATGCTTCGTTACTGAAGTCCACTGTACTACGATAGTGTGCCTGAAGGATGAAGAAACGAATGGTCATCGGTGAATAAGCCTGTGTCAGCAGTTTGTTAGAGCCTGTGAAGAACTCATCCAGCGTGATAAAGTTACCTAATGACTTACCCATCTTCTGTCCGTTGATGGTAATCATGTTATTATGCATCCAGTAACGTACCATCTGATGACCTTCTGAAGCCACAGCCTGTGCGATTTCACATTCATGATGCGGGAACACCAGGTCCATTCCTCCTCCGTGAATATCGAAAGTTTCACCTAAGTATTTGCGTCCCATAGCGGTACACTCACAATGCCAGCCCGGGAAACCGTTGCTCCACGGTGACGGCCAGCGCATGATGTGTTCCGGCTGTGCACACTTCCACAAAGCAAAGTCGGCCGGATTGTGCTTTTCATCCTGTCCGTCGAGTTCACGAGTTGTATTCAGCACATCATCCAGATTACGTCCTGACAACACACCATAGTGATGATCTTTGTTGTACTTCGCTACATCGAAATACACAGAGCCCTTGCTTTCGTATGCATATCCGTTTTTCAAAATCTCTTCCACCAGCTTAATCTGCTCGATGATGTGTCCGGATGCATGCGGCTCAATGCTGGGCGGCAACACGTTCAATGCTTCCATTGCCTTGTGGTAACGCAACAGATAATACTGCACCACTTCCATCGGTTCCAGCTGTTCCAGACGTGCTTTCTTGGCAATCTTGTCTTCACCATCGTCTGCATCATGCTCCAGATGGCCCACATCTGTAATGTTACGCACATAACGTACCTTATAGCCCAAATGAGTCAGGTAGCGGAACACAATATCAAACGTAATAGCAGGACGCGCATGTCCCAAATGTCCGTCACCGTATACGGTAGGACCACACACATACATGCCCACATGAGGAGCATGCAAAGGCACGAACAGTTCCTTCTTGCGGGTCAGTGTATTGTAAATAAAAAGTTGATTATTCTCCATAATTCAATGAGTTAGGATGCAAAGTTATAAATTAAAAAGAGAAAAGCGTGATTTCCACTAAAAAATCACGCTTTTTCTCTTTTGAAAACTCCTCAAATTATTTTGTCAGAATAATACCTCCATCCGGTTGGATTACCACTTTCACCTCTGCCGGATTCTTAATTTTCAGTTCTTCTAATTGCGGCTGACGTTTCTTATCGTCCAGATAATAGGAAACCGTTTCGCCTTTCTCCCACATCGGCAGGTTCAGGCTCAACTTCAAAGGCTTCTTCTGCGCATTTACACCCACTACATACCAGCGGTCGCCATGACGGCGGGCCAGCACACAGTATTTGCCCGGATAACCATCAAGGAACACCGTTTCATCCCACGTAGTAGGTATCTGCTTCATAAAATCGATAGCCAGTGCCGGTGCATCTGTCAGGTTGTTCGGAGCAAGGGCAAAGTTCTGAATCGGATTCTGATACAACACCGCTGTAGCCAGCTGGAACACGTCCGTCGTCTTGCGGATGGTACCTCCGTCGTTCGTACGGTTGTGACGCTTGTTCAGCAGCGTACCACCAAACTCCATACAGCCGATGGTATTACGGATAAACGGATGCAGACAGGCGTTGTAAGCCTCCATATCATCGAAGTGCTGGTTGAATATCAGGTTTTCAGAAGCAAGTACCGCCTCACTGCCCACATAGTTGGGATACATGCGTTCCCAACCGCGTGGGATGGTACAGCCATGGAAGATTATCATCAGGCCGTATTCGTTGGCATCGGTCAGGATATCTTCGTACAAGCCCATCATCTGCTGCTTGTCACTGCCGAAGAAGTCTACCTTCAAGCCCTTCACGCCGCACTTCTGCAGCCATTTCATTTCTTTCTTGCGGGCTACCGAATTGCTCATGCACTGCTTGGCATCCTGGGGTGCATCGTTCCAGTAACCGTTGGAGTTGTACCACACAAACACATCCACGTTCTTCTGGTGTGCATACTGAAAGAGTTTCTCCATCTTGTCACGACCGATGTTCTTTTCCCATCCGCCGTCAATCAAGGTATATTCATAGCCCATCTCGCTGGCCAAGTCGATGAAACGTATCTGGTCGTCGTAATTGATACTCGGGTCTTGCCACATAATCCAGCTCCAGGTGGAACGTCCGAACTTGTATTCCTGTGAAGGTTCATAAAGCGGGTCCACCACGTCAAACGGCACCGTAGTTTCCACAATCGGCTTCAAGCCGTTGCCCACCGTAATGGTACGCCAGGGAGTCACACCCGGCAAGGCCAGTCCCGGAGTGGAAGAACCCAGTCCGTTCATCTCGCCCGGATTCGGGAAGGCGATGCTGTACAGTCCGTCTTTAGTGGCATCACTCAGGTGAGACGCACAGTACAAACTGCGCACGCCGGTTTCCGATACCAACGCCCAGTTGTCGCCCACATGGAAAAGGGCCGGGAAGGTATAGCCTTCGCCGTATTTGGAGGGAGTGGCTATCGGTTCGTCGGGCACGTATTCCTCTTCATAGCTCGGCTTGGTACGCTGCCAGCCAATCATCGGGTCGCTCTGCGGAGAAAGGAAAGTGGTGGTAGAAGAAGGGAAATCAAAGCCGGTCGCTTCCTTTTCCACTACCAGGCAAGCAGTCTCGCCATACTGAGGCATCTCGTAGCGGAACGCAATGTCGTTGTTGCTCAACTGAAAGACGATGTCGATTTTCTTCTTGTCGGCATTCTCAAGAGTCACGGTCAGTTTGTTAGCCGCATAGTGTACCGTGGAACGTTTGATACGAGTCTGCGTGTAAGTCTTGTCTACCTTGTCTGCCTGCTGACCTACAAACGTCATCTGCTGACTGAAATCGCCGATGTTGGACACAAATCCCAAGGGAGAATTTTCCAGGACGGTCTTGCCGTCGTAAGTCACCGAATAAACAGGTTTGCCGCCCTGCAACTGAAAATCAAGTTTCAAGCGGGCATCCGGTCCGGTCACTGCCGCCTGCTGGGCAAATGCCTGAGCAGCAAACAATGCCAATGTGTAAAAGAGTCCTTGTTTTTTCATAAGTGTTTTTCCAGATAGTGATTAATCAGGGCAAAAATAAATATTAAGTGTGAAACTTACAATAAATTATTTCCTAAAAACGAGTACAAATCATGCAATATCCGTATAAAAAAGATGCCGCTCGGAAGCATCATACTCCTTGCGGCATCTCTACAAATATTACCTCTTAAAAATCTACTATCGGCCACCCGTCGGGCGTCCATGTCATTTCACGTACAATCAGCTTGGGAGTCCCCTCTTCGGCCACCGAATACGCATGGCAGATGAAATAGTCCTTCCCCTCCAAGTGATAGGCAGCATTGTGCCCCACTCCGGCATAATCCTTGTTTCCTTGCACCACCAGCGAACCACCTCCCCGGTTCAGGGCTTTCCCTTCTTTGTCCAGGTAAGGTCCGGTCACCGTTTTCGAACGTCCCACCATCACTTTGTAATTGCTTTTCAGGCCCCTGCAGCAATAGTCAAACGAGACAAAAAGGTAGTAATACTCCCCGTGCTTCATGATAAAGGGAGCCTCCACTGCTCCGTCGCCTGCCTCGTCTTCCGGCAGGTCGAACGACCGCGGACGGCGACAAAGCGAATACCATTCTTCGGGCTGTGCCACTCCGTTCAAGTCCGAAGTCAGCTTGACCAGTTTGATTCCGTCCCAGAAGGAGCCGAAAGTCATCCAGGAAGTCCCGTCCTCGTCAATGATGATATTCGGGTCGATGGCATTCCACATATCCCGGTTAGGCACCGACTGAATCACCTTTCCGTGGTCAGTCCACTTGAAGTCTGGACTGGAAGGGTCAAGCGTAGGGTTCGTGGCATGCCCGATGGCAGACGTGTTCTTTCCAAATGCCGAACAGGAATAAAACAGATGATACAGCCCGTTATGATAAATAATGTCCGGTGCCCAAGTATGTCCGTTATAACCTTTGATGGCTTCCACCGCCCATTGGGGTGCCTTGTCGAATACCGGTTTCTCGAATTTCCAGTTTTCCATATCCTTGGAAGACATGACCGAAATCCCCTGCCCCGTAGCAAAAAGATAGTAAGTATCTCCCTGTTTGGCCAATACCGGGTCGTGGGTCATTACCTTACTGGTGGGAATGACCGATGAAGGTTTCCGAGGCGGAGACGCCTGCAGCGCACCTGCCACGGCCAGCAAAAAAAGAAAAGATGTGATGTGTTTCATGGACTATCTATTAAATCATTTATTAACCAAGAAGTGATGAGAAAAACGCCTTGCAAACAAGAAATCCTCATCTACAAGGCGTCAAACTCACATCTAACAAATCATTGAATCATTGTACTTTCTTTCCCCAATCTGTCCGCCAAGTACCACCACTCTGATGGTATCCGGCAAACACAATCGTCGGTTTACGAGGAGTAGCTTCCCAGTCTACTTCACGCTGCAGATACAGCTTTACTCCATTGGCAGTCAGTATCTGATTCTCGGAATCATAACTCCATTCACCACCTTTCCAGGTACCTTCTGTAATCTTATGGTCGGCAGAAAGTGTCATCAAAGTGGAAGTTTTCTGGTTGCCGTATGAATAAGACAAATCAATATGTTCCCAGTTACCCACCAGTTCCTCTTCTTCAATCTTATCCTGCGGCACCGCACCATAGCGTTCCGGCATCACAACAGGCCACCCGTCTTCCGTCCAACGGATACTGCGTACATGTCCCATCATGAGGCTGTTGCTTGAGGCATTTCCTCCCACATTCGCAGGGAAACGCCCTTGTGAAGCAAAATACCAGTTGTCGTTCCCGTCATCGAATACACAGCAGTGTGAGATACCTACCCAGCCGTCACTGCCATTAAACTTATACGGATGGGTCACTACCGGAAGTATGTCGCCTCCTGTCGTAGTCACGTCCGTACCATCTATTCCCAAATAAGGACCTTCAATATGCTCTGCACGTGCCACGCGGGTATTGTAAGCCACCGACAGTTCGTCATACGCCAGGAACAGATAGTAATATCCATCACGATAAATAACTTCAGGACCTTCTGAAGCCTGCCAACGACTACTCATGTTGCGGGTAGCTATCAGTTTTCCGTAGGCTGCAATGTCCTCACTGGTTCCCCAAGGATTAGGAAGTTCCGCTTTTACCTTACCGGTTTCTGCATCCAGTTCTACCAAAGCAATACCACTATGCCATGAACCGTAAATCAGCCAATGTTTTCCATCCTTCTCATCAATAAGATAACTAGGGTCGATGGCATTCCATTTATAATAGCAGTTCTCATAGTTGTTCGCTGCCACATTAAAGTCCAGTCCTCTATCCGAAGCATTGGTGATTACATACCCTTTATCCACCCAACCGTCATTATTAGCCGGATTGTCGTTCTCCATCAGTCCGATGAAAGCCCGTTCGCTCCAAGTGCCGTCACCACTCAGGGTACCTGGGCATACAATAGAGTAATACATACGATACAATCCATTTTGTACCTTACGCACGCAAGGAGCCCAGTAACCAAAATCAGCTTCCGCAGGAGAAACAGCCTCCAGCCCCATGGCCGCACGGATTTCATTCAATTTCGGGATAATCCATTCTGGAAGTTTCGGCATGGTACCTCCTAAATATTCCCAGTTCACCAAATCCTTCGAACGACGACCGTGGAAGTGTCCACCTGCCAAATGTGCATTGCCATACGAAGCATCCGTCTGATACATGTAGTAATATCCATCCTCGGCCAGTACCACCGAAGGGTCGTGTACATTGGCCAAGTTCCATTGTCCTCGGTTGGACCAAGCTGCAATATCCACATAATTATCTGCATAAGGCGGTGCCACATATTCTTCAAGACTAGGCACACTCGTAGTGACTGTGAATGTCTCCGAATAAACATAACGACTGTCACCGTAGACGTATGCACGAATATAATAAGTAGTTCCCCCCATCAGTCCTGTGATAGTCGCACTGAAGTTGTCATCAGCATCCACCACATTGTCCTTGATGGTAGGATTCTGTACGTTCGCACTGTAGCAGAAACCTTTTTTAAGTACGACACCCACATTACCGGTCATCGTAGAAGTAACGGTCAGCGAGGAGCTGGTTGCCATACCCGATACGGGGGCAGACAGAACCACACCGTTGCTCGGGTTGTATTCCACGTTGTCCAACCCATCGGTGCAACCCGCGAAGGCAAACGCCGTCAACAGGGATATGAAAAGAAATGATAGTTTTTTCATTTGTAAGTTCTATTTAAGACATGCCGTCGTTCATAAGAATAACGGCATGTATGATTAGAAAAATTTATTTTATTCGAATACGAGATGGCAACCATCTACAGAAAGTGCAAAATACAAATCTTCAGGATTGATGATAGCCCCCAAATAATACTGAGTATCAAGCTGAGCATCATTACCAATCATTTCAATCTGAACATCCGCTGTACCATTACCACAATTTGTAACATAGACTGTAACTTCTGCACCATCCATACTTTGGAGCCATTCTTCCCATGTCTGATTAACCCATTGTGTTCCACTATGAGGAAATGTTATTTCTACATCAGCAGCATCTCTTCCATAATTATCTGCACGAAGCCAATAATATAAACTATTATCACTCCTTCTAAGAGCTACAATAAAATTAGTATAATTAGCAGCTAAACTAGTATTATTAATAAAATGAGCAGATTTTGTCTCACCTACCGCTACCTTAAAGTTATCAGAATAAGCACCTAAGAACCCTGTAGTATTATCAGTTGCACCAACAGTTCCAGTATAGCTAATTGATGAAGCTGCAGACTTGGAAACTGTTATATTAACTTCGGCAGTAATCCCTTCAGCAGCAGTAATAGTTACTTTGTGAGAACCTTCAGTCGCTGGAACAGTCGAAAATGTAAGTCTTGAATTCTCAAGAGTTTTTTGTCTTCCAGAAGCCTCAGTAGCCGTAACGACCATTCCTGTAGGATCAAAAGCTAAAGTACGTCCTTCCAGTCCCTCTGTAGCTTTCGACGTATAATAATAGTAGGTTGTATGAGTCGGTTGAGTTGTCACTTCAATAGACACAATCTTTTCTACCACCTCAAAGTTCGCATAAGCCATAATGGGAGTATCACAGTTCTCACCTTTAGACGTCTTGTTATAAGCAGCCACAAGTGTCTTTTGCCCCGGAGTATCCATATCGGGAATAGCAGAGAAACTAAGATCTGACGCTTTAACGGTCTTTGTAACTCCTTCCTCAAAAGTCACTAACGCAGTTACATCAGCCATGGCTTCATTCACGTCAGCACCCGCATCAACCTCTGTCGGTACATTCTGCAACACCATTGAAACCGGATTTTTATCTTCACCTGAAGTGAGTCCCCCAATAGGTTCAATATTGCTTTGTAAGAAGTCTATGTATGAGCCTTCGGGTACCAGGAAACAACGAATATTGGTATTACTTGCGTCTGCATTCAAATTGACAAGAGCAGTCGGTTGCTTATAGGTCTTCGTCACTGTGCCATTGGTCATGGTCACATTAAAAGCCTCTGGATTAGACCGGTCGACAGTGAGTGTAACCTTTCCTCCGAGTTTTTCAATCCCTTCATCAGTATCGGTTTCGAAAGTAAGCGTACTCTCGATACAGGAACGATCGATATAGTCACCCCACTCCGAGTTTCCAGATGGCTGATTATCAAAACGTATTGCTCCATACTCCTTATATCCTTCCGTGTTACGATCAGCGTCTGAGCAAATGATCAGGGCAAAATTCTTATATGTATTGGGAGCATCCGGATTTATTTTAAGATTAAACACCGCGTTCCATTTCTGCCCATCAGGTATTACATAATACTTGGAAAAAGCAGTCCACCATGCACTCGAATAATCGGTGTTTCCCACTGTGTACACATCTTCCATCATACCTTCAAGCACTTCCTCTCCTTGGTTCTCTGCGTCTTCTATTTCCTGCACTTTATCGGAAATCCAGTCGGGGGCGTTTACATCGAATAGTTCGCCACCCTCACAGCCTGTCAAAGTCGGTAGTCCAAAAGCTACAAGACCACAGGCGAACAATAATTTATTGAGATGTCTCATAATTTTCATATAAATAGGTCATTGATTGAAGCCTCCCAGTTTCCAAACGGAATGCTAGAAAAGGGAGACTATTTCTTTTATTTTTATTCACCCAGATTTACTACCGGACGCACCGTCCATCCTTTTTCCTGGAAATAAGTAGAATTATCGGTTCCGTAGTTAGCCGAATTTCCTTTCAGGTTCGGGTTGTTGTTAAGTACAGTCTGATAAATGGGCAAGAACTCATGTCCTGGCAAGTAAGTGTCGAACGGGCATTTCAACTCAGAGTCGGAGCTAATATTGTTGTAGCTGACGGGAGTAAGCAGCTTGTCCGGGTCATTCGAACGACGGAAAGTGCTATGTTCCTTCAACTGCTGCAGACGTCCGCTGTCATAAAAGAATCCCCAACGGATAAGGTCGAAACCTCTACCAAACTCACACCCGAATTCCTTCGGACGTTCCACATTGGCAATCTGTTCAAACAATTTGTCTGCAGTATCAAAATCTTCCAGTTTCAAGTCCGGTAAGTCGGCGCGGCTACGAACTTCGTTAATCCAACCAATGGCCTTTTCAGTAGGTCCGTTTACTTCATTCTCACATTCCGCAGCACGAAGCAATACATCGGAATAGCGCATCAAACGTAAGTTGATACCACATCGCAAACCTGTTGTGACCGTACTATACAATCCTGTACGGAAATTGGTATTCTTTGCAATAGGAATACCGCCGTTGTCGTTATGCGTAATAATATTCTTATCAGCAGCCGTAAGTTCCTTTGAATAAGCTACATTACCATATTCAAAGCCTTCCCATTCATTCTCATACGTACCAAGTGTCCAATACAGACGAGGGTCTAACCCGCCATCCTTTGTTCTCTCCGCTTTGAAGAGCTGATAAAGCCAAGGTGAAGCTGCCAAATCGGCCCATCCACTGAAAGAACCCGGAGCCAGATTACTCTCGACAGCATGACCTTGAGTGGCATTAGGACTGGTATTTACCGGAGTCCATTCGTCATCAGTACCTTGTGAACCGTAGTCAAGGTACTGTACTTCAAAGAGACTTTCATCATTGTTCTCGTAAGCTGAACCTTCGCGGAAATTGTCACCGTAATTGTCCATTAACCGATAAGTTCCGTATTTTTTGTTAATGATGTCTTCCAATACTGTAAGAGCCTCGCTGAATTTATGGCGTACCATCAGCGCGCGGGCATAATAACCTGCCGCAGAACCGCAGGTAGCACGTCCACCCGCCCATTGGCCTCCTTTATCACGTGAAGGCAGCAGGCTCATAGCTTCCTTAAAATCCGCCTCCACCTGGTCAAGCACTTCGTCATAAGTGCTGTTACTACCATAAAGTCCTTCCAATGAAGAATAAGTCTCATAGTCCGTGATAAGCGGCGGATTCTGATAATAACCCACCAAGTTATAATAGCTCAACCCGCGCAGGAAGAGAGCCTGCCCTTTAATGTATTTCATATTCTCCGCCAGCTGGCTGTCATCTTCATCGCAACGCGACAAAATGAAGTTGCATACATTGATGGTATAGTACCATTCTCGCCAAGGCCAGAACGTAATTTCATCCGTAAATGGCACATTCAAATCGTCAAATGACAAGTACCATACCTGTGAAGAGTTCCAAACCTCGTCACTACGGGTTATATCAATAGTGTAGCCTACACGGGCATAAGAGCCTTCCATACGGATATGATTGTAGGCAGCAATCACACTCTCCTCCAAATCATCGGCAGTATAGCCAAACGTACCTGAAGTCTGCTGGTTGGGATTTACCAATTCCAGTCTGTCTGCACAAGAAGTCAAAAGCCCCAACCCCAACATGCAGGCAAGTGAATATTTATATAGTTTCATTTGATATGTTTTTAATAGTACAACAATTAGAATGTAAAATGAAGTCCACACATAAAGGTACGTGCAGTCGGGAAAGAGCAGAAGTTATAACCCGGAGTAAAGGTACCTCCTGCATAGTCTACATTATAGCCATGGTATCCGGTAAAGGTATAAAGGTTCTGTGCTGACACGTAGAATCGTACGTCGGATACATATTTTCCAAACCATTTATTCGGGAAATTATAACCTAATTCCACATTGGCAATCTTCCAATAAGCGGCGTTCTGGATTTTGCGTGAACTGAACAAGTCGTTCCAAGCCAGACTGGCATTGTTGGTGACGTAAGTCCGGGGCACATTGGAAAGATAAGTGGTTCCGTCTTCGCTGAAACGGTTGGCATCGAGTATGGCCACATCCTTATTGCTATAGCCGTAGCAAGAGTTAAGCGAATTATAAATGTCATCAGCCACATGGTAGTTCAATGCCCCGTAAGTGGCAATACTCAGGTCAAATCCTTTATATTCAAAACGGGCGTTCAGACCAAAGTTGATTTTCGGCATACCGCTGCCCAGCACTGTCTGGTCGTCACCGTTTACTACCCCGTCACCGTTCACGTCCTTGTAAAGGCAGTCACCTACATTGGCACCGTCCTGAGTGGCATGATTGTCCAAATCTTCCTGCGTACGGGCGATTCCTTCATATACCCAGCCATAGAACTGACCGATTTCCTGTCCCACATTCGTAATATAAGAACCACTAATGTAAGATTCCGTACCGAATCCCAAAGAGGTCACACGATTGCGAAGCGTACTGAGGTTTCCTGAAATCTCATACTTGAAATCATGGTCACGATTGCGGTAAGTAGCCGCAAATTCAAAACCGGAGTTATTCATTGAAGCAGCATTCATGGTAACCGTGGTATTAGATACACCAGCCTGTTCCGGAACCGGTACATTATACAACAAGTCTGTACTTGTGTTCTTGTACCATTCAGCCGTGAATTCCAAACGGTTATTGAAGAAGGCAAGGTCAAGACCCACGTTATAGGTTTTCTTCTTCTCCCATGCCAGGTTGTTATCTACGAAAGTAGAAATGGCAGAACCAGTCACGGGCGAATTGTTGAAACTATAGGTCATGTTATTACGTGACATCACTGCCTGATACACATATTCACCGATATTCTCGTTACCAAGTTCACCGTAGCTACCACGTACCTTGAACATGTTCACCACATCCGTGTTGAAGGGGAAGAAAGGCTCTTTATCGAAACGCCAGCCCAAAGATACAGATGGGAATGTACCCCAGCGAATATTCTTCGACAAACGAGAACTTGCGTCCCGACGTACAGTGGCCGAGAACAAATATCTGTCATCGTAGTTGTAATTGACACGACCGATGTAGGACAGAATAGCATGCTTATATTCGTAACTTGAAGAATAGGTATCGGCCCCGTTCTGAAGCTGCAGGAAATACGGTTCAGTGAAATTAAGTGCCCATCCGTTCAACAAGTCCGTGTTCTCTTCCTCATAAGTCTGTCCGAGCACTACGTTGATGTGATGTTTACCGATAGTGCCATCGTAAGTGAGCAGGTTTTCAATCAACGCATCCTTGTAGTCGCGTGAATTCTTGTCCAAACGTTCGTTACTCTTTGCCAAGTAAACACGGTTACTCTGTACCCAAGCCGGAATCCAAGTAAAATCTTTGGCATGAGTCATACTGTATGACAGATTGATTTTATAATTAAGTTTGTGATTCTTGTTATCAATGCCAAACATCTTCAGCAAATCCACATCGGCTGAAGCGGTTCCCACAAAACGGTCTACACGCGTATTACGTTGCAGCAAATTGTTAATCAACAACGGGTTCGAAGCAGAAATATCACCGTGTACGGTATCATAATAAACTCCATACCCATACGCATCATAGTTGTAGTCGCTTGCTGCTCCTACTTTGTCGTCAAGTACCCAAGTGGAAGGATCGTAGGCCTTGATTGTCGGCTGCATCAGTAACGTACCACGAAGTACATTGGTAACATCACCATACAATCCCTGCACGTATTCCGAAGCATTTGACAATCCCATATTGTCCTGGTCTGAATGAGAATAGACCACGCTGGTCTGGAACTTAATAAACTTAGTATCCATGGAGTTATTTACACGCGCCGTAAAACGTTCATAATTAGGACCAGCACCTTCCAGTGTTCCTTTCTGGTTGAAATAGTCCAATGATACGTTATAGGTGCTGTGAGCACTACCTCCAGACAAGTTTACATTGTGATTCTGGCGGATACCTGTTTTAAATACTTCATCGAACCAGTCGGTGTTGGTATTATCCTGGAAATGGTATTTCCCAGTAGCACTGTCAAGACTATATCCTCCCGGTAACGGAGTATTTGAATTGGCGCAAGCCTGACCCAGATATTGACTATATTGATCAGCATCCATTACATCATACACGCCTTTAGGAATGTAGTCCACGCCAAAATATCCGTTGTAATCTACTTTCAGCGGCTGGTCCTTCTGTCCGCGCTTGGTAGTGATGATAACTACACCATTTGCCGCACGAGAACCATAAATAGCTGCTGCAGAAGCATCTTTCAACACCTGAATAGTCTCAATATCATTAGAAGAGAAATCACGAATGGAAGTTCCCATCGGTACTCCGTCGATAACATAGAGCGGGGCAGTACTACCGAAAGATCCAACTCCACGAATACGTACAGTAGGATCGGCACCAGGCTGACCGTCAGAAGTAATCTGTACACCTGCAACCTTACCTTCCAACATAGATGAAATATTGGAATGAGATACTTGTTTCAAGGCCTCTGCATCTACTACTGCCACAGAACCGGTCAAATCTGACTTTTTCTGTGTACCGTAACCAATTACCACTACCTGCTCTAACATTTCGGTATCACTCTGCAACTGAATAGGTTCGAGGATAGCACGGTTACGAACTGCTACCTCACGTTCCTTATAGCCCACATAGCTTATCAGCAGGACAGCATTGCCAGGCACCTCCAACTGGAAATTTCCATCCAAATCAGTAGTTGTTCCGATTGAAGTGTCTTTCACCCTAATAGTAGCACCCAACAAGGGTTCACCTTGTTCATCAACCACCTGTCCACTAACCTTAATAGCCGGTGATTGTGCTACAGCAGCCATGACGGATACGGGATACATCGCCGTACCACCCAAGGCACACAAACCAAGCATTGCGGAAAAAATCAAATGTTTTTTCATTTTAATGGTATTAAATTTAAATTATTAATAAAGTAATATTCCACTTAAAAACTCAGACTTCTATCCTCATACATCATATTTCAACAGCACCAAGACTGACTTTTTCTAGCCATGTTTCATAGTACGGAAGTCTTTATTTAACAAAAAACGTTTATTTCAATGGCCCAAATGTAAAAACATAAATAATGAAGAAGGTGGACAAACGGTTTTTATAGGTGGATAAATGAAAATCATGAAAATTTCCACCTTTCTGAGTAAAACAGTACCCCTGGAAAAAGAATATACTCATAAAAAAGCCGGAAACCTATGACGATTGACACAGGTTTCCGACTAAGACAAAGAAATAAGATTAATGCTCAATCTTCTAACAAACTACTCGGAGTTACGTTAAAATGCTTTGTAAAACAACGAGTAAAATATTTCGGGTCATTAAATCCGACTTCGTATGCAATCTCAGAAATATTCATTGTACGGGTTACCTTATTCTTCAGCAGAAGTTCACGAGCCAGATTCAAACGATAATTGCGAATGAACTGTCCGGCAGATTGTCCTGTCAGGCTCTGCATTTTTTTATTCAACAAACTCTTGCTGATGCCAACTGCCTCTATAAAATCACTCACCTCAAAGTCCGGATTCTTATAATTTTCTTTTACAACTGACATTGCTTTGTTCAGGAACTTCTTATCACCAGAATTCTCATCCACCTCCAACGAATCAGTATTCATATCAATAGAGAACTTTTGTTGGAAACGTCTTCGATTCTCCAATATATTGGAAATACGGGCCAACAACATGTTCTCATCGAAAGGTTTCAGTAAGAATGCGTCTGCACCCATTTTATAACTTTCCAAACGTGCTTCGTCAGAAGTTTTGGCTGTCAACATCAAGAAAGGAATATGAGATATGGAGAAGTCATTCTTTACACGACGAGATAATTCCATACCATCCATAACCGGCATCATCAGGTCACTAATAATAAAGTCTACATTATTAGAATGCAATATATTCAGGGCCTCTTCTCCCTGAGCGGCCTCCAACACATTATAATATTCGGCTAAGATAGAACGGATATAATCGCGCATATCTTTATTGTCTTCTACTACCAGTACAACCATCTTTCCATTACGAGGCACATCTATCACGGTATCTTCTTTTTCTATCTCAGAAGAATCCGGCTGGGATTGAGTCTCACCATATAAAGCTGGCAAGAGAATGCGGAATGAGGCTCCTTTCACCGGATTATTCTTCGCATAAATCTTACCGTCTAACATATCTATCAGCTTCCGGCATAAATACAAACCTATGCCGGTACCACTCTGACCACTGACCGACTCAAGGCTTCGGTTATCGGATTGATAGAACTGCATGAAAATACGCTCCATATCATTCTCAGGAATACCTTTTCCCGTATCACGAACACTAATGAACAGCTTCTTCTCATTTTCTTTGCCAATAACTCCTACATATATGCCTACCTTCCCTCCCTTTGGAGTAAACTTCAGAGCATTACTGATTAAATTTGTCATAATCTTACGCATCACATCCTCATCGAACATCAGAATCGGATTGGCAAGGCGAAGATACAGCTGAAGGTCAATGCCACGATTCTTCGCATAATCTGCAAAAGGTGGCACAATCTCGGCCATAAATTCTCTCAGATTCCCATAATTAGTGGCAATTTTGATACGTCCTTCCTCCACTTTCCGGAAATCCATCAACTGATTAACCAGCGAAAGAAGATATTTTGAATTACGCTCTACCAGATGTAACTGTTCTATTACCTGTGGATTATAGCTCAATTTCAAAGCACGTTCGATAGGACCGACAATCAACGTCAATGGAGTCCGGAATTCATGCGTAATATTGGTAAAAAATGCCAGTTTGTCAATGGTCAGTTCTTCTACCTTACGCGACATCTCTAAAATCTGATTCTTTTGCGTAGTGATTTTCTCATTCTGATCTTTCAGTAACTGATTCTGTTCCGAAAGCTCATGCGTCTGATTGGAAAGCAGTTTCTTTTGCTCCTCCAACTCAGAAGTACGTTCTTCCACCATCTGATGCAATAAATCTTGCTGGCGCTTCATAGCCTGATAACGCCACCTCAGGATACGATAACCACCAAACAGGATAATAAACAAGACAGAAAGCAGGAACCAGGGGGTCTTATAGAAATAAGGACGCACTACGATAACCAATTCCTCTGTATGCGCAAGCCAGTGTTTGCCATCAGGAGCATATCGAAGCTGGAAAACATATTTTCCTGGATATAGATTGGTATAAGTCGCATTATTTCGATTGGAAGGTACAGTTACCCATGCGTCATCAAACCCTTTTAAACGATATGAATATTGCGCCTGAGATTCTAACGCATAATCAAGTGCCGAAAACTCTATTGATAACGACTTGTCACTTTCATGCATGACTATTTCCCCTGACTGAGGAAAAACTTCCTGTCCAAACACTCTACAGTGGGTAAAAGCCAAAGGGAACTTACGCTGATGCTCAGCTTCAATCATCGGATGTATCTCCGTCAGTCCTTTCTGACTACCAAAGAACAAACGTTCCTTGTCAAACGACAAAGCTCCGGCATTCCAATAAAACTGATCAGAGATTAGACCGTCAATCTGACTATAATTGCGGAATGACTCTTCTTTCACATTAAAGCATGACAAACCATTATCCGTAGATACCCAAATATTGCCGTACCAGTCTTCCAAGATACCTCGTACACTATTGCTCACCAAACCATCATTCTTCGTATAAGCTTGAAATTGGTAATCATTTCCTTTTTTCAATGCTTTATAAAATCCATTTCCGTTACTTCCTAACCAGACAGTCCCATCTTTTGCCTGAAAAATAGAAGTGATACGTTCCCGATGTCCGGAATCAGGGCTGTCCAATTGATAGACATACTTCTTGTATTTCAATTGTCCCTTTTCGTATGCAGAAAGATTTACTCTTAAAAGGCCAAACGGAGAAGAAATCCAAAGTTCCCGTTCGCGAGTAATACACATTCCTAATGCATTCTGATTGATAATTTCTTTACTTTCATTCAAGAAAGGATCTGAAATACTTCCATCAGCCGGATTATATACATACACATTATTCATTGTGCCAATCCAAAGTAAATGACTCACAGGGTCAAAAGCCAAACTTGACACAAAAGGATCATTCAACGGAACGGGCATATAACGTTTAGAAGCAGATGGTTTACGATTAATCCAGCCAAGTCCACCGCCCCAGGTACCTACATACAAACGGTCCTCATCACCTAACATCAATACACTTACAGTATTATGTGCCAAACTGGCTGGTGTTTCAGTGGTATAATGCAAGAAAGAATCGCTCCCCTTCAAACGGCAGTTTAATCCTCCTTCTACGGTACCTACCCAAAGTGTCTGATACTCATCTTCCACTATCGAATTGACCGGATTATGTGACAAACTGCCCGAAAGATTCTGCTGATGATAATAATTCACTACAGACAAACGGGAAGAAAACATTTTGCTTATTCCTCCTATTTCAGTTCCAACCCACACAATATCATTTTCATCATCCGCATAAAGGGTATTGATAAAATTACAAGACAAGCCGTGCATCTCCATGCCCTCACTTGCCTGGATACGAGTAAAATCAGAAGTAGAAGCATTAAATACATTCAATCCTAACAGCGTACCAACTATCACTTGATCATCTCGTGTAGAAGTAATGGATGTCACATAATTCTGCGACAAGGAAGAAGGATTCTGAGAATTATGTACATAATGCACACTGGTATCCGTAGTCAAATCATAACAATACAATCCATTACTTGTACCAATCCACACATTGTTCTTACAATGATAAATACAAAATACCGATTCAAAAGAAGAAATATTCAAAGAAACAGATACGGGCTGTGGCTCCTGACTTTTTTCCACGCTCTCGCTAATCCGGCACATTTTCCCCTGATGAAAGAACCAGATATATCCGTCAATTTCGTACAACACACAGCCACGTTCATGTATCGGAGTATCTGAAATCCGAATCACTTTTTTCACAGTACCTGTACTATTAAATATTACCTTATAAATCTGTCCACGGCTACAAAACCATAAATTACCAGATTTGGCAGTCATCAAGAAACTCACCGGTTGCTTCATCAACTCAGCCATTTCCGCCGACTGTAAAGACTCTGCAGGCAACAATTGCAAGTTATCTGTAGAAAGGAGCTCTATGCCTGCTTCTCCTGCCATCCAAATACGATGAAAAGCATCCTCCGCCAATTTCTCCACAAAATTACTTCGCAACAGTCTTTTTTTATCCGTTGTGCTGGCACTAAAAACCACAAACTCATTGCCATCATAACGGGCTACTCCTCCTCCATACGTAGCCACCCACAAATAGCCGTCACTGGATTTGATGATATCATCTACAAAATTATAAGGCAGTCCATCGTTTATCGTAATAGAAGCCAACGAGAAACGAGAAGAATTTTGTACCGCATAGAGTAGCCCATTCGGGCAACATAAGCAAAAAACAAGAAGCAAGTATAGAAGTAAGCTGTTTCTTTTCATAGAAATTATTCTGTTTTACACAAAGGTAAACCGTTTTTCGAGTCTTTTTCTGAAAAAGAGGATAAAAATCCACTCAAAAGACAAATGTCCACCCAATAGAAGAATTTGTCCACCTCAGGAAAAATGATTGCTCCTAATTTTATGCCTAAATTTCATAAAGACAGATATTTCACTGTTTTTCCATGAATTTCTCGTGTTTATTTATAAATTTGTATCACATTAATTTAATAATAAAACCATGAACAAACACTTAACCTTTCTTTCTGCGCTTGCACTAACAGCAGGACTCAGCTTGCACGCACAGAATGTCAATCAGATGGTTATCCAAACCAATAAAATTGGAGCAGAAATTCAACCGACCATGTACGGCCATTTCTTCGAAGACATCAACTATGGAGCAGATGGGGGACTCTATGCAGAATTAATCAAGAACCGTTCATTCGAGTTCCCTCAAAGTTTTATGGGATGGGACATTTTTGGAAATGTAACTCTGCAAAATGATGGCCCGTTTGAACGCAATCCACATTATGTACGCCTGGCAGACCCCGGACATGCACACAAACGCACAGGTATTGAAAACGAAGGATTTTTCGGTATCGGACTCAAAGCCAATGAAAAATATCGTTTTACCGTATGGGCAAGAGGAGAAAACCAGAAAATACGAGTAGAACTTATCAACAATGCGTCTATGGGAGAAACTCAGGTCATCACTTCACAAAACCTGACAATTAACTCAAAAGACTGGAAAAAATATGAAGTTATCCTCACACCGACCCAGACAGAAGCAAAAGCTCATTTGAGAATATTCCTCGATTCACCGGGCACCGTAGACCTGGAACATGTTTCTTTATTCCCTGTAAATACTTGGAAAGGACGTGAAAACGGATTGAGAAAGGACCTGGTACAGGCATTGGCCGACACCAAACCGGGAGTATTCCGTTTCCCCGGAGGATGTATCGTGGAAGGTACAGACCTGGCAACCCGTTACAACTGGAAAAACTCTGTAGGCCCGGTAGAAAACCGTCCGCTCAATGAAAACAGATGGCATTATACTTTCCCGCATCGTTTCTTCCCTGATTACTTCCAGACTTATGGCATGGGATTCTATGAATTGTTCCTTCTGTCAGAAGACATGGGAGCAGAACCACTTCCTGTACTGAACTGCGGACTTGCCTGCCAGTATCAGAACGATGACCCGAAAGCACATGTACAAGTATGCGACCTCGACAGCTACATTCAGGATGCACTCGATCTGATTGAGTTTGCTAATGGAGGTACTGATACCCAATGGGGAAAACTCCGTGCCGATATGGGACATCCGGCTCCTTTCAACATGAAGTTCATCGGAATCGGAAACGAACAGTGGGGACCTGAATATCCTGAACGCTTGAAGTTATTCGTAGAAGCTCTCCGCAAAGCACATCCTGAAATCAAGATTATCGGTTCATCTGGTCCGAATTCTGAAGGAAAAGACTTCGATTACTTGTGGCCGGAAATGAAGAAACTGAAAGTGGACTTGGTAGACGAACACTTCTATCGTCCGGAAGACTGGTTCTTGAAATCAGGAAACCGTTACGACAATTACGACCGTAAAGGCCCGAAAGTATTTGCAGGAGAATATGCTTGCCACGGAAAAGGAAAGAAATGGAACCACTTCCACGCTTCTTTGCTTGAAGCTGCTTTCCTGACTGGAGTAGAAAGAAACGCAGATGTAGTACACATGGCTACTTATGCTCCGTTGTTGGCTCACGTAGAAGGCTGGCAGTGGCGTCCAGACTTAATCTGGTTTGACAACCTCCGTTCTGTACGCACCTGCAGCTGGCATGTTCAGTCGCTCTATGGTCACAATGCAGGAACAAATGTAGTTCCTCTGACTATGGATAAAAAACCGGTAAGTGGTCAGGAAGGCCAGAATGGACTTTTCGCCAGTGCCGTATGGGATGAAAACACACAGACTTACATTGTCAAAGTAGCCAACGTATCAGAAAAGGCACAGCCTATCAGCCTGGAATTTAAAGGCCTGAAGAAGTCTGTAACTTTAGGAGACGGAAAATGCATCACATTACATACAGAAAACCCAGATGCAGAAAATACACTCGACAATCCGAACCTCATCACTCCTAAAGAAAGTAGCATTTCAATTGAAGGAAATACGCTCAATACCGAAATAGGTGCCATGACATTTGCTGTCTACAAGTTTAAAAAAGAAAGCAAATAATTCATCGGCTTTTATTGCTAAAAAGGTGCGCCCAGAATTATCCAGACGCACCTTTTTTTGCTCTACTAATAATACATGCACAATCTATATCCCAGATAAAACAAACAAACACATGCTATACATAGCATAGCCAGTGTAACCGTCAATGCCTTCTGACGCTCCCTAACACTTAATTCCATACAAAGTCCTGATTAATTCTGTAGCAAAGAACAAAAAAACATATTACAGAACCATGTAAAACACATGACTTTTAGATGAATGTACTTTAAAGAACGATTCTTATTACCACTGTAGTTTTATTAATAAGTCTTTCAAACACGGGCAAAACTTCAAATTATGTTATAAAACACATGTAAACGCACACAAAACTTGCATAATTCCAGAAAGTTCGTACCTTTGCATCGTGTTTTTCATAGTATTAGATTTAAGGTTAACAAAAGGTTGGAGTTCAGCGGAACTCCTTTTTTTATGCCCTTATCTGAACAAAAAAAAATTCCGGGCCTGAAAACATGTCTTTTCAAGCCCGGAATTTTTATTTTATGCTTTTATCATTTACATCGGTACAATCGTGAATCCCCATTGATACTCCTTATTGGCAGGAATCAGATATTGAGGATCTGGCACGGCACCCCAGCTATCAAATCCTCCTACACCCATCTGTCGCATATCCAAGCACACTTCCACGAAGTCACGAGGAGTAATATCATTAATGTGTGTCTGACGAGGTTTGATATTCTTAGCGGTACTTACATCATGTTTCAATTCTTCTGCATCACGATTCCCCCACTGGTAGTCACGATGGGTAGCTTCTTCTCCATCAAAATCTTCTATCGAATTACGGAGTGAATTAAATTCCAATGTACCATCCGCATACACAGCCAGTCCTTTGCCGTTTTTCTTTTTCAGCATCAACCAACGTGTATCGGTATGATGTCCGTTTTCTTGTGGACGTACATAAGGGAAATACATTTGTTCTGCTGTCGCCTGATATTCACCTACCAATGTACCATTATTCCGGTCGCAATAATTCTCTTCCGGTCCGCGACCAAAATAAGTAACCTGTTCCATCTCGGCTGGCAAGCGGAAGCGAACACCGATACGCGGAACTACCAGTTTGGAGCTTTCCTTGCGAATCGCTTCATTCCCAGGAGTGAACGTGGCCATCAATGTAGCTTCTGAAGCTTCTGTCTTCGCAGCTTCCATTTCTGTAGAAGTAAATGTATAATTTGCTTTCACTACTCCTGAAGGATGAATGCGATAGGTAGCAATATACAGGTTACCTGCAGCCAACAGGTAGCTGACCTTCAATACCGCATCTTTTCCATCCATAGCCAATGAAGCATCTACCACATTAAAATTCTTGCTGGACTGCTTCCAGATTTGCAGGCGCTTCGGCATCTGGCTTCCATAGTCATTGTCATTCGGGGCACGCCAGAAGTTAGGCTGTATACCAAATCCCTCATGGAAATATTCTGTTCCCTTCACTTTATAAGAAGTTACCAGACCAGTCGACTTGTCAAATACAAAAGCTACACGTGAAGACTGCACACTCAACAAGTTGCCATTTTCACTGCACTGCAAAGCAGGGCCCTGCACCGAGAATGAACGTGAAGCAGGGTCTATCGGCAAGCGGAACTGTTCGTGCGCTATCTCATATCCTTTCGGTACAAGCGGTTCAGATTCTAACGTAGTTACTGAAAAGTTCACAAAATATTCCGTACCCACTTTAGCTTTCAATCCACTAACATTCACCGCCAACTCCTTCTTTTCCTGAGGAGCTATATCCAGTGAAACTTTTCCACGACGTACCACCTTATCATTTTCCTTCACTTCATACGAAATCATATATTTCTTCAGGTTCGTGAAATAAAAACGGTTCAGTACATTAAACTTACCGTTTGCCAGGTCTGTAGCTTCAAACGCCACATTCTGGTGCGCATATTTCACTTCGCTCATGGCCGGGTGAGGATTGCGGTCCGGGTTCACGATACCATTACAGCAGAAGTTACCGTCACTCGGCATGTTGGTTCCGAAATCACCTCCGTATGCCCAATATTCTCTTCCATTTTCATCCTTCACTAAAATACCCTGGTCTACCCAGTCCCAGATATATCCTCCCTGCAAATTAGGATACTGATAGATAGCCTTCCACTGGTCCCACAAGCCTCCGGTAGAGTTACCCATGGCATGTGCATATTCTGAAGGCACTACCGGACGGTCACTTCCTAACCGGCCTATTGATTCCAGCCAGGATGCGCTGGGGTATTGCGGCACGTACATATCAGAGTTCCATTCCCACTGAGCACGTTCATAATTTACCGGACGGTCCATCAGTCCCTTGTCGGCCTGTTTTACCCACAAATAAGCCTCATAAAAGTTGTAACCGTTTCCAGCCTCATTACCCAATGACCAGAAGGTGACTGAAGGATAGTTCTTATTCCGTTCAAACATATTCTCCACACGGTAAAGATGCGGTTTCAACCATTCCGGGTTATTTCCCAAGGTTCCACCCTTACGCAAATCATAATACATTCCATGACTTTCAATGTTCGCCTCATCGTACACGTAAATACCATATTCATCACAGAGTTCATAGAAACGGCGGTCTTGCGGATAATGACACAAACGTACCGTATTGATATTGTTCCGTTTCATCAGCTCCAAGTCCTTACGCATCAGGGCCTCATCTACATAATGCCCTGTCAACGGATTATGTTCGTGAATATTTACGCCCTTCAGTTTTAAAGGCTGCCCATTGATAAACAACACATGGTAATTCTTTCCATTAGTACCTTTCTGATCAATTTCTTTGATTTCAATGCGACGGAATCCTACATGGTAAGGAATCACTTCGGTCACCTTTCCATTTTCCTTTACAGTCATCAACAGCTTATACAAGTTAGGTGCTTCCGAAGTCCAGGTTTTTACTTCAGGCAGTTCCTTGCTGAACGATACGGTACCTTCTTTACCAGCAAGTACATCTACGGTTTCTTCACCATTGGCTACTACCTTTCCGTTATTATCGAGCAACTCATATCCAATACTCAACCCAGCCGTATTGGTACGATGATTTTTCAGCTCCATATCCAAACGGAAAATACCGTTACGGTACGAATCATCCAAAGTAGACACAATCCGGAAATCCTGTACTGAAGCTTTCGGCTGTGAATAAAGGAATACGTCACGTTCTATACCGCTGATACGCCAGAAATCCTGACATTCCAGATAAGAACCCGTACTCCAACGGAAGATTTTTAAAGTCAGCACATTATTACCTTCCTTCAAATAATCATTTATCAGATATTCAGCCGGATTCTTGGAGTCTTCATTATAACCAACTTCTTTTCCGTTCAAATACACATAGCATCCTGATTTTGCTCCGGCAATATGGAGGTAAATATCACGGCCTTTCCATTCTGAAGGCACGGTAATATCACGCCGGTACACTCCCACTGGATTCTTCTCCGGCAACAAGGGAGGCTGAGGGTTACGAGGCTGAAATTCATATCCGTGATTCGTATAAATAGCCGTACCGAATCCTTGCACTTCCCAGTTTCCCGGCACCTTAATATCGTGCCACCCCTCTGTACTCACTTCCGGAGAGGTAATGTCTGCAGGAAGATTCAGGTACGAATCTGTATAATAAAATTTCCACGTACCATTCAACAACTCATAATAAGGGCTGTTTTCATATTTTCCAGTCAAGGCCTGAGTCTTATCAGCATAAGTCATAAAAGCCGATCTCGGTGCTTCCCGGTTTACTGATACAGTCTGAATATCCTTCCAATAAGGCAAGGATACATTTTCCGCATACAACTGCTGAGGAGTCCCACTAATCGTCAGCACTCCCGTCAATGAACAGCAAATAGTTTTGATTGCTTTAGTAAGAGTCTTTTCCATCTGTCCTTTTTTAAGGTTAATTATTTCCGGTGCGCAAGTTAGGAAGAAATTTTCATATTTCTTCCTAACTCCTTTATGAATTTTATTTTCTTATTAAAGTAAGCAGACATAAATGTCATTACTCAAATTAGTATAATATTTTATTTTGTAGAATTAACCCACACTACGCATTCATCCAATAAGCATTTTTTCTTTGCGGTTGCTCTCACTTGAATTTTATTTTCTCCAGCGTCTAATTTTACTCCTTTCCACATTACGGTAGCATATTGATCAGGAAAGGCCTTTCCTATAACCTTACCATTAATCAACAATTCTACCTCATTCGCATTAGTAAAGGCCATTATATCTTGTACCAAACTTACACGATTCTGGTTACGTTTCCCTGCTATATAAAGCATTGGTTCCGGATTCCAATTCGCTTTATAGAAATAAAAAGCATCTTTTTTTACTTTACGGTCAAATGTCACCAATCCTTTATCATTAATACCTATACGATCCCCTTCATGACGATGAGCTGCCCCGAAATCAAACATATTCCAAACAAAACTTCCCCAGACAAAAGGACGTTCATTAATCATCTTCCAATTTTCCATGTGATAATAAGTCTGCCAATTCTCTGGATGCCAGAAACTAACAGGAGCAGGTCGACTCAATGAATCTTGTTGATGATAAATACTTGCTCCAGCCCCATATTCACTAATACCAATACGTAAGTCAGGGTATGCAGCATGCGTATCATCCAAAAATTCAGCTAAATTCTCAGGATTATTACTATACCAGCCATCATAACGATTCCAAGCTATACAATCCGTTAAAAAATTCAAGCTGCCATTCTGATTACTAGCCGCTGTAGTAGGACGTGAGGAATCTTCAGTATGAGCAAGAATATTTAACTCTTTGATATATTCAACAGGGTTATCTCCATGCTCTGTCAACTCATTAAATAGTCCCCAGAAACAAATAGAAGGATGATTGTAATTTTGACGGATTAACTCCCGCAACTGATTTTTACCATTTTCCCGAAATTCTGGAAAATCAACAAACCCTTTGTCATCATATCCTCCAGGTCCTACAAATGGAATTTCAGCCCAGGTAATAATACCAGTTTTATCCATTAAATCATACATATCCTCAGATTGCTGATAATGTGCCAGACGAACAGCATTCACCCCCATCTCCAACATAATATGCGTATCCTCCTCATGGTGTTCTTTGCGTAAAGCATTCCCCAATTCAGGTCGATCCTGATGTCTGCACACTCCATGCAGTTTTAAATATTCACCATTTAAGAAAAAGCCCTTATCAGGTTCTATCCGGAAAAAACGTATCCCCAGTGGTTGAACTACTTTATCCAATAACCGTCCATCTGACCATAAAGTTGTTTCCGTTTGATACATAAAAGGATCTCGTTTCCCGTTCCATAAATGAGGACTCTCTATTTTTATGGGGAAAACAACTTTTTCCTCTTTTTCCTTCTCTAGAGTCATCTGTTGTTCATGTCGAGATATAACACGCTGACCATCTTTTACTTCAACTCGCACCACTACATCACGTTTTGCCAAACGATTTGACAACAAAACCGTAGCTGAAATTTCAGCCTCATCAGGGCTAACTTGCTGTTGAGTCAAATATACTCCTGGAGAAGCATAATCCTGTAAAGAAATACAAGCCGATTCTGTTACAATCAACTTCACCCCACGATAAATTCCTCCATACATATTAAAGTCACCCACTAAAGGCATTACATCTAATCGCTCTGCATTACTTACCCTTACCAATAGCTTATTGTTTTTCCCATAATCAACCTTATCTGTAATCTCAAAAACAAAAGCACTGTATCCTCCTTTATGTTCTCCCAGACACTTCCCATTAATAAAGACATTAGCTATACTGTTTACTCCCTCGAAACGCAAAAAAAGTCGTTTACCTTTCCATTGAGAATCAATATATAATGTACGTTCATAATTTCCTATCCCCCGCTTATAGTCTAATTTGCCCGACAAGGCATCCTGAGCATTCCACGTATGAGGAAGTGTAATCCTAACTCCTGTTCCTTTTTCTACCTGATGAGAAAACCGGAACATCCAATTATCATCTAAGGATTTACAAATACGCTGAGAATATCCACATAAAGCCCAATAAGAAAGTATTACTAATATAATGTGTCTTAAATTCATATTATTATTTATTTAAAGTACGTTTTTTCTTATGCAAAAAAGATGACATATCCTTTATTATATTTTTATATGAAGGATCATTTGCTCTATTTTTATTTTCTTCTACATCAATCTGATGGTCAAACAGCATACGATTACCTTTCTCCCATTCTGCATAATTATACCTCCAGTTGACTGCATTATCTCCTCCTTCCCACTGAATATACACTTTATCTTTCGTTTTTCTCTCCAAATTCTTTAAAATAGGAACAAAGCTAATCCCATCTAATTGTTTTGGAAAAGGCAGGTTACAAAGTTCGCATAAAGTAGGATAAATATCAACAAATTCCACCAAAGATTCTGTTTTTCCTTTTTGCAATCCTGGCACACGAACAATTAAAGGCACATGTGTAGACCAATTCATCAGATTATGCTTCCCTAAAAATCCATGTTCACCTAAATGCCAACCATGATCTCCCAACAACACAACAATCGTATTTTCTGATAAGCCAAGTTCGTCTAATGCATCAAGAACTTTTCCAATTTGTGCATCAACATAACTCAGACATGCATAATAACCATGCTTTGCCTCTTTAAGAAAATAAATATCATCCGGTGATGTGGTACGAGCATAAGCATATATTTCTTGAGAGTTTCTCACTTCCTCAGGAAGCCCTTCCGGACGAAAGCGGTTTGCCGCCACAGGTATTTTCTCCCTATCATATAAATCCCAATATTTTTTAGGAGCATTAAAAGGAAGATGGGGTTTCCAAAATCCACATGCAAGAAAAAATGGCTTTCCTTTTTCTTTTAATCGCTTTAAATCGGCAATTGCTTTTTCTGCCAACTTTCCATCATCATAAGCTGTATCCGGAACTTCAGCCCATTCACAAAAAGGGCCACGCATTGTCTTAGGATTAATAGTACGAGCAGAAGCACTATTCATCCATAATTCCCATTTATTATATTCTGCCCAGTATACATCATATCCATCAGGATGGGTTCGATACGGAGGTTCACTCCAAGAGTCTGCATGATCTTCAATATGATGAAATACTTTTCCGTCAGAAACAGTGTAATAGCCATGAGAAGTGAACCAACCAGATAAAGGAATAGCTGCCGGACAGTCTTTACTAGCTAAAGCCGAAAATCCAACAAAGCGATCTGGATAATGAGGATAAACTCCTGTTAATAAACTAGCACGAGAAGCACCGCTAACCGGTACGTTACAATATGCATTTTGGAATAAAACTCCAGTTGATGCAAGCCGATCAATATTAGGTGTCTTAACAGCCTCTACTCCATAACATCCCAATTCAGGGCGCATATCATCTGCCATTAAGAACAATACATTCATTTTCTCTGCCTGCTTTGCCGCAGACAGAGAAAATGAAGAGAAAAAAGGAACAGTCGATATTAATAATGAAAAAACTTTCATATCCAATTTTTTTTATTCTTCCCATCCCGGATTTTGGCCAAGATTAGGATTCAATGCTTTCTGGTTCAAAGGGATAGGACGCAAATAATACTTATCGAGCCATCCCAAAGGCTTTTCAAAGAAGTACACATATCCCTCTGCGTTTATCAGAAGTTTATTCCCATATTCAGCAGGATTAGAAACATATACTCCTAATGGTTGTTTGTCAACATAATGTCCTTTTTTCCAACGCCGCAAATCATCAAAACGAAAACCTTCTCCCATTAGTTCTACTCGTCTTTCACGTCGGATTTCCCATAATACAGGATCTATATCTGCATCACGAGCCGGGTCAAAAGCCTCATTAATCTGCGCAACTTCCATGTGAGCGACATGCACGCGGTCTCTCAACTTATTAATAGTCAAATCAGCTATATCCTGGTTAAATTCAGTCAATTCCCACTTAGCTTCTGCATAATTCAATAAAATCTCACCCAAACGAAATAATGGTGCATCCGTTGTATTCACACCAGTAGCATTTGCACAATTTGTATGAGTATTATAATATTTCCACATCCAAAAGCCCATCTGGCTTGCATTCCATGCAACACTCCAGTTATAATCCACAAAATGGGGCTGTCCCTGATTATAAAAACCTTTAAAATTAGATGTAGGCAAACGATGATATGTTTCTCCAGACAACGTCTCCATTAAATCGATAAATATTCTATCATCAGGGTTTTCTGTAAATGCCCAACCAGTAGATGTCGCTGCAGCTCCTGTTAATTTAACTTTATGAGGAGGACAAACAGTATAATAAAGGCGTTCATCACGATTCGTAAATTGTTTATAGACATCATGATCACCTCCATATAAACTTGCCCCATTTTCTATCGGATAACCATTTTTACATAAATAGCTATCTACCGCATCCTTAGTCATTTCTATCTTTGACTCACCAGTTCTCACCATACGAGTCAACCCATGCCCCAATTGAGCTGTTTCATAAGCCTTATATAAAATTATACCTGGCACTCCACTTAAATCCTCTGAATTAAAAATCTCATCATATCTCGGATGCAAATCCTTGAATTTAGCCATAATTTTCTCTGAAGCCTCAGCACTAGCCCTTAAATAGGTTTCTGCGTCCTCCAAACCATGATACTTTCTCCACGTTCCTTCAAACAATCCAAAACGAGATATCAAAGCCTGGACAACTGATGTATTGATTGTATTATCTCCATCACCTGATTCTTTAATATGCTCTTCTGCATACTTCAAATTTGACAAGATATTTTTTGCCACCAAATCTCTAGGATCTCTTGATGCATACAATTCTTCACTACTTTCTGTTAGAACATGCTCTATCCATGGAATATCCCCAAACAAAGACATCATCTGAAAATATTTATAAGCACGGAAAAAATATCCAACACTTCTCCAATGCTCCTTTTCTGTGGCTGACATTTCTGAATCATCCACATTATCTAGCATTAAATTCACTTTACGGATATAATCATAATCCCAATCACTATCAGTAGCATTCACCTTTGCCTTCTGATAAGCATATTGCCCTTCATTTCCTTTAACGGCACGAATCATATTATCGGCTTCATACTCTCCTTTAAAGAAGTTCATATCTTGATTATTTCCATATCCATAAAAGATTTCATATAATCCCCATGAATACATCTTAAAATTATCGTATGAAGTAAAAGCTGTTTGTTCTGTTTGACGATCTTTCGGGTCTATATCCAAAAATCCATCATTTAAACAACTTGTCATACATAGACATAGTCCCAATCCTAATATATATGTTTTCATAATAAGCTATTATAAAGTTAAATTAATACCAAATGAATATTGACGCATATAAGGATATGTAAATCCTCTTGATCCTAAATCATCAGTGACTGTACGTTCTGGATCAAGCCCCTTCGGCAGATGATCAAAAGTGAATAAGTTCTCACCACTAAAGAATATCTGCAAATTTTTAGCTCCCCATGGAGTCAGCCACTTCTTAGGTAATGAATACGACAATGTTATATTGCGAATGCTAAGATAAGCACCATTCTGCAAATAACGAGTCTGAGTCATCGTATTTGCCGCTGTATTTCCTTTTGACATTTGATACAAACGCGGGAAATAACTACCAGTATGTTCCGGAGTCCAATAATCTAACTGTGTATCATAGAAAGTACTAAACTCGTCATAATGCGGATAAAATAATTCATTCATTATCCACATATCACGTTTACCTACCCCCTGCAGAATAAAAGATAAAGAAAGTCCTTTCCAAGCTGCTCCTCCACGAATACCATACTGATAACGTCGAGTATTATTTCCGATGATACGCATGTCACCAGGATTCAATCCTGTATTGGTCCCATTATTAATCAGTCCATCATTATTATAATCAACATAAAGCACATCACCTGGATTAGGATTATAACCTTCTACTTTAGGAATTCCCGGCTTTAAATTTCCATTTACATCAAAGTCGTCTTCCGTATATAAACGGTCTGTATGATAGCCCCAGATTTCTCCTAATTCCATGCCTTCACGGTAATACAACTTACCATCCGCATCCTTTCCTAAGAGTTGAGATTCATTATCATATTTCATAATCTTAGTACGTGAGTCATACAGATTAAAGCCCAAATAATAACTTACATTACCAATTCTGTCATTCCAATCAATAGAAATTTCCCATCCTTTAGAACGTAAATCAGCAGCATTCTGCATAGGAGCCTTTGCACCTAAAACTCCTGGCAATTCCATGCCAGGTGCAAGCATTCCTTTGGTATCACGACGATACCAATCAAAAACCATATTTAATCGATTATTAAATAAGCCAAGGTCAAATCCAAAATCCAACGTACTTACCTTCTCCCAAGTAAAACTATTACTAACTAATGCAGGCGGTTCCAAAGCAGTCGGTTTACTTCCATCCACAACCCAGTTAGGTCTAAAAGCTTCCATAGCTGGAACAAACTGGTAAGGATCTACATTCTGATTACCGATATTACCCCATGAAACTCTGAGTTTTAAATTTGACAAAAACGAGTCACTCCAATCCATAAAACGCTCTTCACTCACACGCCATCCTGCAGAAACTGAAGGGAAAAAGCCAAACCGGCTTTCACTTGGGAATTTAGAGGAACCATCGTAACGCCCGTTAGTTTCAAACAAATATTTACCAGCAAATGAATAATTCAAACGATAAAACAATCCACGTACTCTATATTCAGAAAAAGCTTCTTTATTTTCATAAGCTCCAGTTCCTTGAGACAAAGATGGCAAATTGTCATTAATCATATCCCAACGGGCACTCTTTACTTCATGATAAGTATAACTTTCCTGATTGAAACCAGCCATAGCACTAAAATCATGTTTTCCAACCGTCTTAGTATAATTCCCATAAATATTCAATGCTGTATAGTCTGTAGCTCCTGAAGTTATTTCATATTTAGAATTTGCGATAGATGATTCTTTATTAAAGTTACTGATTCCATTCGCATATTCAAATTTGTTATCATACTTGGTTGTTTCAGCACTCTTCCGATTAAATGTATATTCAGCTATAACTTTCAAGTCCTTGAAAGGTGTTATTGTAACTTTACCTAAAAGTCGTAAGTTGTCTCTCTTTTTCTCAGTCGGAGCCCCTAAAATAATTTGATTACGTGGCGTATTAATAGGAAGGCTTGAGCCATCTTCCATTTCTACTTCACCCAATGGGAAATAAGAAGGGAAAGCCGATGCAGCTCCCCAAATGCCATAAGGCGCTGAAGATGTAGGAAGTGAAGAATTAAGATTGGTATATTTAATATCCAATTCAGGAGTAATCCACGAATAAATATCAGAACGAATATAAGAAGATATGTTATAACGATTATATGCATCCTTGTCCGTTACCAATACACCATCTTGTTTTACCATACCTGCTGACATACGATAAGACAACGATTTCGTTCCTCCATTTACAGAAACATTATGAGTCTGTTGGAAACCTGTTTCAAGCATATCATCAAATAAGTCTGTTTCTTGAAGCTGATAACGCAAACCATCTATCGTAGTATAACCCTCAGGATAATTACCCGGATTTTGAGCATAATCTTCTAATAAACCAAGCCAAGTATCTACATTTTCTCCTGTTCTATAGTTCACCCATCCCATATCCTTGTAAGCCTGAACTGTTTGCATTGGACTGGCTTTATGAGGCATATTAGCAGGACGGCTAAAAGAGAAATTATTAGAATAATTTATCGAAACGCTACTATCTGTACTTCCTTTTTTAGTTGTAACCAAAATAACTCCAAAGGCAGCACGTGCTCCATAAATAGCTGAAGCTGCTGCATCCTTCAGAACCGTTACCGATTCAATGTCTTCTGGATTCAACATATTAATATCCATTTCAACATTATCAACCAGCACTAGCGGATTTCCACCATTGATACTATTAGTTCCACGAATATTAAAACTCATTTCCGATCCAGGTTGTCCAGAAGTTCCTGTTACCTGGAGGCCAGGCATTGCCCCCAACAAGGCATCACTGACAGAAGTAACAGGACGATCCCCTAATATCTCATCCATCTTTACGCTACTGACAGCCCCAGTTAAATTAGCTTTTTTCTGTACCCCATACCCTACTACTACAACTTCTTCCAAAGTTTGTGTATCTTCTTTTAAAGTAATAGATAAAGGTTGGCTTCCATCTGATTTTATAGTCTGACTCTGATATCCAATATATGAAATTTCAAGAACAGAAGAAGGAGAAACCTCCAAGACAAAGTTTCCATCAAAATCGGATATAGTTCCATTAGACGTACCTTTCTCCTTAATCGTAGCTCCAATAATCGGTTCTCCTGAAGCATCCACCACACGGCCGCTGATCTTCTGTTTCTGCTGTACAGATTGTGTCGTTTCTGCTTCAGTAGAAAGAACTATTTTTTTATCCATCACCACATACTTCACCCCTGTTCCCTCAAATACACTATCTAAAATAGTAAACAGTTCCTCTCCCTCATCTGGAACTGTCACCTGACGATTTAAATCAACATGAGCATTATTATAAAAGAAATCAAAGTCTGATTGAGACTCTATTTGCTCCAAGACTTCTTTTACAGTCATATTCTCCGCTGTTAAATCAATCATAACACGCTGACCATAACTTTCTGATGCATGCAATATTCCAACAGGAATAAACATCCCACACAATAATAGATTCGTTACAGAGGGAACTTTCCTCCAAAAAATTTTGTTATTCTCCATAATTTAAGGTTTTAAGTAGAAATTTTATCAATAAAGTTCTATTTGATTCTTTGTGCCATATGTATCTATATAATTCCAATGTATGCTCGATGAGATATGAAAATATTTCATTATCTGCTCCAGGCGCTGATTAGCAAACGTTCCTGTAAAAGAATATTGGTAAAAAGCCGGATTTTTTACAATAAACTCCACATTATAATGTTTTTCAAGTAAATGCAATGCTTCTTTCAAAGGAGTATTATTAAATATTATCTCACCATCTTTCCAAGCTGTCTCGGATATCCCGTCTGTTTTATGAATTTCGATACTTCCACATGCACGGTGATAAACCACCTTTTGTCCAGGAAGCATTTCAACAGAACATGGCTGATTTCCTTTCTGATAAGAGAAAAGAACCTTTCCCTCAAGCAAAGTCGTTATCACTTCTTCCGTCTTATCAATTGTTTCCAAATTAAACTTTGTTCCAAGTACCTCTATTTTAGCTTGTTGAGGAGTAGCAATCACAAAACGACGAGAAGGATCCTTTGCCACTTCAAAATAAGCCTCTCCCATCAATTCAACCTCACGTTTATTTCCCGTAAACTCTGAAGGATACCGCAAAACAGAACCTGCATTTAAATACACCAAAGTACTATCTGGAAGGTATGTTTTAGCCGTCATACCCGAGGTGGCACGAATTTCCAATACCTGAGCCACAGAAGTATCCCTTTTCTGTTGATTTATATATAATAAATATGTTCCTATCAATAAAGGAAGAAATAATACCGCGGCAACACGTTGCATCCATAACATCCAGCCGCGCTTCTTCTTATTCTTCTTACTTTCAGCAGCACAAGTATCAATAGATTCTTTCATACGCATCCAAGCTGCATCTACATCTATCTTATCGCAAACAAGAGAAGTATCTGTTGCTAAAATCAAAGTATACATTTTACGAACAATCTCAAAATTTTCTTCTGATTCACTCATCCAATTTTCCACATCACATTTTTCGCTTTCACTAACATTACCTTCACAATAACGGATGACCAGTTCCTCTATATCAAATTTATTATCTTTCATTAAAACTTTCTTTTTATTTAAAAGACAGCCCTCAACCAAGGAATCCTAAACATTATCGCAAATTTTAATATCTATTAACCAAAATAGGATTATTACAAAAAGAAAAACAAAAAAACATATCAAACCTAATATTTTCATATACCTTTGTAAATATGAGAATCTTAAACCAGGATATCTACTTGCTAAGTTGTTTGCAGCAAAATGACCTAACAGCTTTCGAATGCATTTTCAGAAAATACTACTCGGTATTATGTGCATACGGTGCGCGTTTTGTACCAATTGAAGATGCAGAAGAAATCGCTGGTGACACTTTATTGTGGCTATGGGAGCATCGACAAGCTCTTAATATTCAAAATTCATTAGGCGGATACCTTCTTAAAAGCGTTTATCACAAGGCCATAAATCAAATCAAAGAAAATGAAATAAAAAATGCAGCTGATACCAAATTTTTTGAAGCGACGCAACAACTAATGGAAGAAGAAAGTTTTTATCGTTTTCAAGAATTATCAAAACGACTAAAAGAAGCAATTAATGCACTTCCATCATCTTATCGAGAAGCCTTCATCATGCATCGTTTCCAAGGAAAAAGCTATAAAGATATTGCTGATATACTTAATGTCTCCCCCAAAACAGTAGATTACAGAATCCAACAAGCTTTAAAATTACTACGAAAAGAATTACAAGAATATTTACCTTTTTTATTTATTGCTATCCCCCATTTCCTTACCCATTACAAACATATATTATAGCAATAATCTGCTAACATAAAAGAAAGCCCGCCACCAAGCCACAGGCTCGATGACGGGTTCCCAATATATAGTCAGACTTACATTTTAATACCATACTACCGGCTCATCTCCCATCAGGAACTTCAATTCGCCGCCTTTCATAATATCGGCGTATTCAATCCAGGGTTTCTTATATTCAGTTCCATTAAGGACAATACCTTGTATGTAATTGTTCTGTTGGCCTTTGTTTTCACGTTCTATAACGAATTTGCCAGCAGGAACGGTTATCTCTACCTTATCAAAGTTCGGATAACCAAATACAAACTTGCCACCGGCAGGTTCTACCTGATAGAATCCGAAAGAAGAAAGGATATACCAAGCCGACATCTGTCCTACATCCTCATTACCTGACAAACCATCCGGCTGGTCTGTATACATTGTATGCAGAATCTCCTTGATTCTATCAGCTGTCTTCCAAGGCTGACCTACAAGTGTGTACAAGTAAACTGTATGATGACTCGGTTCATTACCATGCGCATACTGGCCAATCAATCCGCTAATATCCGGAGAAGAAGCTTCTCCCATATCACCGTTTGCCAGGAATAAAGAATCCAGTTTGTTCACAAATGCTTCTTTACTACCGAAACATTCCACCAATCCTTCTACATCGTGAGGTACCAGCCATGTGTACTGCCATGCATTTCCTTCACAATAGTCGTCTTCTCTGTGAGAAGATGCATAAGGACTAAACGGAGTACGCCAGGAACCGTCGAGCATCTTTCCTCTCATGAAGCCTGTAGAAGCATCAAAATAATTCTTATATGACTTGCTACGTTTCAGGAAATATTCATAATCTTCCTGCTTGCCAAGTTTCTGAGCTGCCTGTGCCACTGCCCAGTCTGCAATAGCATATTCCATATCGTACGCAATAGCTTCCGTCATCTTGTCTGCCGGAATGAATCCGTATTCAATGCGATGTTCCATTCCACGTTCAGGCAACATAGAAGATTCTTTCAGTGCCTTGAAAGCCAACTCTGTATCGAAGCCTTTGATGTCCTTCAAAATGGCATCTGCCACCACCGGTACACCCGGATTACCTACCATACAGTTGGTTTCACACCCCATCAGATGCCATACCGGAAGCTTTCCTTGCTGCTGATGGATGTGAAGCATGGTATTAATGATATCACTCATCTTTTCAGGATGAAGAATTGTCATCAACGGCTGTGCCGCACGATAGGTATCCCACAGTGAGAATGTAGTGTAATTTACAAAACCTTCGCCATTGTGCATCTGTTTATCGGCTCCATAATAATCACCGTTCACATCACAGAATTCAGATGGAGCAAATAAGGTGTGATACAGACTTGTATAGAAAATTTTCTTTGAAGCCTCATCTGTGGTATACACTTTTACCTTATTCAATTCCTTATTCCAAGCAGCCTTAGCATCTGCAATCGTCTTCTCAAAGTCCCAACCACTCAGCTCTGTCTGCATATTCAGTTGTGCACCTTCTTCTGAAGTCGGAGACAATGCTACCTTCATATACACCGGTTCCTGATTTCCCGCAGCGAAATTAACTCTGGCAAACAGCTGTGCACCTTTTGCCATATCACCTTCCTTTACAGAATCGTTGACAATAAATTCTACATTATCAAACTTACGTGAGAATTCTGCACGGAAAAATACACGCTGGTCGTCGGCCCATCCCTTTGAATAGCGATAACCGCTCACGGTACTATCGTTTACTACCCGTATCACGGCTTCTGTAGTTTTATCCCAGCAGCCACCGTTTACCATATCAAATACAATGGCCGGACTTTCATTTCCCAGGAAGGTATATTTATGGAAGCCGACACGCTTGGTAGCTGTCAATTCTACATCCACATTGTATCTTGACAGATGAGTACGATAGTAACCCGGAGTCACAACTTCTTTCGAACGGTCTGAGTAAGACCACAGACCTGTTTCATACGATGAAGCATCTCCTCTTGAATAGGTCACTTCTCCTACTACCGGCATTACATTGATGTCATGCAAGTCGCCTATACCGGTTCCACTCAAATGTGTATGTGGAAATCCTATCACCGTAGAGTCAGATACATGATACCCCGATACCCAGTCCCATGACTGAGGAATACTTGTAGGCCCCAACTGAATAAATCCGTAAGGCACATTGGCACCATAAAACACATGTCCATGTCCGCCAGTACCAATACAAGGGTCTACAAACTGTGTCAAATCTTCCATCTCCTGCCCTTTCTGGCTACTTCCACAAGAAGCCAGACACAAGGACAAAACCGGAACAAACAATAATGATTTCTTATTCATGGTTTTAAATTTAATATATGAAGGTTCTTATTTCTCATCCACTGAAAACGAGTAAGGAGCATCTTCTGCAGCTATACCTCTGTTTTCGTTCGGCAAGTTACTCATTTCTATTTGTATTTTCGCTCCATTCATCAAATCTTCATGTGAAAAATAGTTATGAGTATAAGATTTCCCATTCAATTTCATCTCTTTGATGTACAAATTCTCCTCACTGTTCAACGGAGCTTCAATCGTTACATCCTTTCCATTTTCCAGATGAATAGTCGCTTTCTTGAACAAAGGAGCACCTACCACATATTCATTACTTCCCGGACATACCGGATAGAATCCCAATGCAGTAAATACATACCATGCAGAAGTCTGTCCATTGTCCTCGTCACCACAATATCCATCCGGAGTCGGTGTGTACATCTTATTCATCACCTGACGCAACCAGTACTGCGTTTTCCACGGCTGTTTGGCATAATTGTACAGATAAATCATGTGTTGGATAGGCTGGTTTCCATGTGCATAGTTACCCATATTCATCACGGTCATCTCACGAATCTCATGGATTACAAAACCATAATAGCTGTCATCGAATACAGGCGGTACAGAGAAGACAGAATCAAGCATAGACACAAAGGCCTTGTCTCCTCCCATCAAGTCAATCAGTCCCTGAGGGTCATGGAACACCGACCAGGTGTAGTGCCAGCTGTTTCCTTCTGTGAAGGCATCCCCCCATTTCAACGGAGAGAAAGGTTTCATGAATTCACCGTTTTCCTTTTTGCCTCTCATCAATTTGGTCTCCGAATCAAACAGATTCTTATAGTTCATAGCACGTTCTGCAAAAAGCTTGATTTCCTTTTTCGGGCGCTTCAGTTCTTTAGCAAGTTTATAGATACACCAGTCATCATACGCATATTCCAGTGTACGGGCTGCGTTCTCGTGTATCTTCACATCACAAGGCACGTAACCTAATTTATTATAATATTCATATCCCAAACGTCCCGTAGAAGATACTTCCGGATGCACGTTCTTTGTTCCATGGAGCAATCCTTCATACAATGTCTTCAGATCGTCCACTTTTACACCTTTCATATAAGCATCAACTAACACGGAAGCAGAATTGTTGCCCACCATACATCCGCGATGTCCGGGGCTGGCCCATTCAGGGAAGAATCCACTTTCTTTGTAAGTATTGACAAGACCTTCCTGTATCTCTTTATTAACTGACGGATAAGCTAAATTCAACAAGGGGAAAAGACATCTGAATGTATCCCAAAAACCCGTATCCGTGTACATGTATCCCGGAAGTACCTGTCCGTTGTAAGGACTGTAATGCATTACCTGTCCGTTGGCATCTATCTCATAGAACTTACGAGGGAACAACAGTGAACGGTACAAGCAAGAATAGAACATACGATACTGGTCAAGATTACCACCTTCCACCTCGATTCTGCCCAACGCTTCATTCCAGGCTGTCTTACCTTTTTCTACCAACGCATCAAAACTGTCATTGCCCAACTCCTTCAGATTTTCTAAAGCCTGTGCCTGACTGATGAAAGAAGAAGCCACTCTGGCGTGTACTTTTTCTCCTTTTCGAGTAGCGAAACCGATAATAGCTCCGGCATGATTTGCCTCCTGTTCAGCTTTATCTACAGAGATACAGCTGTCAGCCACCGTCGCCTTGTATGTAAAAGGCTTGTCAAATTCAATTACAAAATAGTTTTTGAAGTTATCAGGCACACCACCACTATTCTTGGTAGAATAACCGATAATACGGTTATTTGCCGCATCAATCTTCACATAAGAACCTTTGTCAAACGCATCAATCACTACGTAAGAATGCTCATTTTCAGGGAAAGTAAAACGGAACAGGGCAGCCCGTTCAGTCGGAACCAGCTCTGTCACTACATCATGTTCTGCCAGATACACCTTATAATAATATGCCTTTGCTTCTTCACCTTTATGTGAGAACCAGCTGGCACGTTTGTTTTCATCAAACACCGGCTCTCCTACCACCGGCATAATAGAAAACTGACCGTAGTCATTAATCCACGGGCTGGGCTGATGAGTCTGCTTAAATCCTCTAATTTTAGTCGCAGTATACATATACTGCCATCCGTCTCCCATCTTCCCGGTCTGAGGTGTCCAGAAGTTCATACCCCACGGACGTGCAATAGCCGGATACGTATTTCCGGAAGAAAACTCATAAGTAGACTGAGTACCAATCAGCGGATTTACATAATCTGCATAATTGGTGGCCTTACCGTGAAGGGCAAAGCACATTATCATAATTAACAATGCTAATTTCTTCATAACGAATTCCAAGTTTAAGATTTTCAATTAATACCATATATGTCCAGACTCATTACACATCTCCAGTTCCAATGTTGCACCCGACAGAATCTGCTCATGCGTAATAAAACTCTGATGATAGTCCTTACCGTTCAATTTCACAGCACGTATGTACCTATTTTCCTTATCAAGGTTCTTTGCAACCACAGTAAATACTTTACCATTTGCCAGCTGCAATTCAACCTTTTCAAATTTCGGCTTTCCAATTTCATATTCACCTGAAACAGGATTTACAGGATAAAAGCCCATGGCACTGAACACATACCATGCCGACATCTGTCCGCAATCCTCATTTCCACACAAACCAGCCGGGGTGTTCAGATACAGTTCATCCATAATCTGAGACACATATTGCTGCGTTTTCCAAGGCTGATTGACTTTATTATACAGATAGGCCACATGATGGCTCGGCTCATTTCCGTGTGCATACTGTCCAATCATACCCGTACTGAAAATAGGCAACTCGTGGTCGTCCGTCGGGTGATACGTAAACATGCTGTCAAGCTTCTCTCTAAAACGTTCCTTTCCTCCCACCAGACTGACAAGACCATCCACATCATGCTGTACAGACCAGAAATAATGCCATGCATTGCTTTCACAAATATGTGGCGTATATTCCTCGGCATGGAAATCCTTGATAAAATTACCTTTATCATCTTTGGGCTGCATAAAAGAAGTAGCCGGATTGTACACATTCCGGTAATTCTGCGAACGGGCATAGAAAGTCTCCGCAATATCCTTCCGCTCCATCTTGGCAGCCATTTCAGCGATACAGAAATCATCGAACGCATATTCCAGTGTTCTTGACAACGACCAGTTCTCGGAATTATATTCATCTGTGACATTATAAGGGATGTACCCCTTTTGCTTATAAAAGCCAATACCTCTATACTCATCAATATTCGCCGTAGTGACACAAGCTTCCAATGCCTTTTCCGCATCAAAATCACCGATACCCTTCAAATACGCATCCACAATAACTGGCACTGCGTGGTAACCAATCATCATGTCTGTTTCACTTCCATAGAAGTTCCATACCGGCAAACGGCCGTTCTGTTCATAGAATGCCAAGAACGACTTAATCATGTCATTAGTCCGTTCCGGCTGCGTATAAGTAAACAGCGGATGTGAGGCACGGAACGTATCCCAAAGAGAGAACGTACTGTAATTGGTCCAATTCTCTGCCTGATGTATCTTCTGATCCGGTCCGTAATATTGTCCGTCTACATCCGAATAAATAGTAGGAGCCAGCATACTGTGATAAAGTGCGGTATAGAACACGGTCTTGTCATCCTTGTCCTCCGACTCTACCTTTATCTTCGATAATTCCTTATTCCATGTTTCTTTAGCCAGCAACCGGTACTTTTCAAAATCGTCTTCAGGAGCTTCTGCCTGCAGATTTTTGGCCGCACCTTCCATACTCACTCCTGAAATGGCGGTAGAAACAATTATCTGTTCATCTTTTTTCGTCGAGAAATCAAACCGGGCAACGTATGCAGTACCCATAGGAAGATTGTCCTTCAAGATAGGAGTCGTATCCATTTGTACATTCTCAAAAGGAACAGAGAAACGGGTTTGGAAGAACACCTTCTGCTTTCTGGCCCAACCATCCGAGAAACGGTATCCACGGATAGTCACAGAGTCTACTACCTCCACATAGCTGTCCTGAGTAGCATCCCAGTTCATTGCCTTTTTCAAGTTCAGGATAATGGCCGACTTTGCTTCCGGGAAAGTATAGCGTTGAATTCCACAACGCTCCGTCGCCGTCAATTCCACATTGATTCCATAATCATCCAAAAAAACCTGATAATAGCCCGCTGATGCACTTTCCTTCTCATGTGAAAACTTGGAATGTACCCCTAGAGGAGCTTCTGCCTCTACGTATGGCAGGGTTACAGGCATAAAAGAGATATCGTACAAATCGCCTGCTCCTGTTCCTGAAAGATGCGTATGACTAAATCCGGCAATGGTACTGTCCGGATAGTAATAGCCTGCGATTCTGTCCCACCCCGGAAGGCCGTTGTCCGGGCTTAGTTGAACCATGCCAAAAGGCACTTGTGCACCCGGATAAGTGTTTCCGGTAAAGTCCGTCCCAATGAAAGGATTCACATACTGTGTTAAATCTTCTTCCACAGGAGTAACAGGCGTAGAACAAGCCCATGTAAGACCAGCCAAACCAATAAAAGCCCAAAGTGAATTTTTCATGTTATTATAATAGCTAAAAGATACTGCAACCCCGCAGTGACTAAAGTTAAGAAAAATAATGATTAAAAAAGCCGTTTTAGCCATATAATGTATTTAAAACCAACACCAATAGGCTAAAACGGCTTTCTCTATTCATTTATTAAAGGTAGTTATTTGATGTTTCTCGGCGTCTGCCATTTGCCGTTGTCATCCATTGTATCGGCTACATCCCACCAAACGCGATCACCTTGTGTATAATTTGGCTTCAGGGTATTTCGAGCTTCACTATCCGGATAGCTGATACGTTTAATCAACTTGTTGTTGTCAACTTGATTACCTGAGTTATTACCGCCCTTCGGAAGCAATGCATAACGCGGATAGTCAGTACGACGTAATTCGGCCCACCCTTCATTTCCATTCGGGAATACGGCAATCCATTTCTGAGTGATTATCTGTTCCAACTGCCATTCACGATCTGCTTTCCAGTCATGTAAAGCAACCAAACCATTTATGTATTTATTCGCTTTGTTAGCGTCAATTCCATAATAATCCATGGAAGCTTTAACCCCAGCTTTATACAAAGCTTGAACAGATGTTCCATCGCTCAAATCAGACCAACGCAAATAAGCTTCTGCCTTTAAAAACAAACTTTCAGCATATCCCATCCATACAATCTCACGCGCATAATTCCACCAAATTTTAGAATCCATTACGTCAGAAGTCGTATTGCAACGATTTGGTGAGTAGCTGGTAGTATAGCTTTTTCCAAGGTTCGGCTCACCATTACGTACACCTGCAAAGTCTTTATTTGATTCTTCAGGTTTAGCAACATTTAGTTTATCAAACTCTGTCGGACGGAACCATAAGATTTCACAACGCGGGTCAAGAATACATTGAGTCTCATCTTTGTTAAATTTCGTAGTTGCATCCTTAGCAGCATCTTTTACTTCCCACTCAGACTGATCTGCCGGTACAACACCACCTACAAAAGATTGATTCTTGTATGCCCACTCCATCTCTTTGGTAAGCACTACGTTTGCTCCCCAGCCAAACAACAATGCATAGATATTTTCGTTACCGCCTGCAAGATATTGGCGTTTAGGAGTCTGCTTCAAATTGTCATCATTGCTTTTCATCAAACCGGCAATATCCTCTAGTGCCAATTTAGCCTGTTCCTTTGCCAATTCCGGATCTGCATTAGAAACACGCAAAGCTAAACGCAAACGAAGTGTATTGGCAAAACGACGCCATTTGTCAATATCGCCTCCAAAGCATTTGTCATCCTCGCTCTTGATAGTATATTGCGAACCCGGAATGTTTTCTTCATGCAATGCGGTAATTGCCTGATCCAGAATCGGGAAAATGAAATCTTTATATACAGACTCTTGTGAAGTGTATTCCACATTTTCTTCAGGAGGCATAGCACCTTTTACGTAATACTTAATAGGAATATCACCGTATGTATCTGTTTGCATAGACAATAAATATGCATAATAGATACGAGTTACATAATACAATGTATGATAATATTCAGGATCACAGAAGTGACAAGTCTTTATTATCTGAGCATACTCACCAATAGTACGATCATCATAGAAGTGTTTCCAGCGACCACCAGACCATCCATCTGCATAAGAATAGGTAGGAGATGAGGTTACAAATCCACTCACATTGTTACCCCAATATCCGGCATAAATATCATGAGTCAGATTGGTTGTTGTCTGATAATCGTTATATGCACCTTCGTAAAGGAAGTTGGCCAATGTTACTCCAATAGCCCCTTCCATACCTTTGATACTTTTCAATGCACTTTCAGACAATTCGTAGTCAATGTCAATACCGTCCGGAGAAACATTTTCTACTGTCGGGTCATAAATAGGAGCATACGGATCGGTATTTAACTCCTCAAAATCGTGACAGCCTGCCAGTGCCAACAGAGAGCACATAGCAACAGATTTATATATATTGAACTTCATAAATTACTATTTTATTTAAGATTAGAAACCTAAACTAACTGATAAACCAAATGTACGAGTATATGGCAAAGCCGCATAGTCGATAGCTTGAGAGAACATCGTTGTATCGTAACCACCTTCCGGACTTGTACCCGGAGTGTGTTTCAACAGATAACACAAGTTACGTGCTACAAATGAAACGTTCAATGCAGTCAACGGAGTTTTCTTCAGCAATTTTGACGGGAATGAGTAACCCAATGACAATTCTTTCAATTTAATGAATGAAGCATCATACAAGAAGTCTTCAGGCAACAATGAACCATAATACTGAGAAGCAGAAATCTTAGTAGTATTAGGTGTACCATCTTCATAAACACCCGGGAATACCATCATATATCCATCTTCCTCTCCACGGTTAGCAGTACGTGCTGCCAAACCACTACCTGTAGCAACCATTTCTGAATAAGAGAAGATATCACCACCAAACTTCATATCAAACATGGCAGACAATGTAACGCCTTTATACGTGAAAGTAGGAGATACAGACATTGTAAGTTTCGGTTGAATGTTTCCAATCGGATTGGCCACACGATCACTTTCCTCAGTAGTGGTCAATGGCAAACCGTTCTCTTTATTAATCAAGATATTACCGTTTTCATCACGCTTATACAGTGTTCCTGCATAAATTTCACCTAATTTTTCGCCTTCACGTGCACCTACTTTAATCGGGAAGTTTCCATCGCCGTTAAAGAACATATAACTTACTCCCTGATTTGGAGCCAGCTCCTTCACCATAGATACGTTATGAGCCATATTTACATTCAAATCGAACGTAAAGTCTTTTGTATCCACGATAGTAGAATACAACATCAATTCAACACCCTGATTTGAAATCAAACCGGCATTTACCCATTGACCACCTGACCATGGAGCAGCAGCAGGCACTTTCATAATCTGGTTTTTAGTCTTGCTGTAATAATAAGTGAAGTCGAAGCCCAAACGGTTGTCCAAAAATTTCATGTCCAGACCCACTTCATAAGAAGTAGCGATTTCCGGCTTCAGCTGGTCGTTCATCTTCACATTGTCTTTACTTGGAGTCAGCACACCTTTATCATATTTGAATGAATAAGTGTTATACAACTGGTACGGGTCAGTATCCTTACCTACCTGAGCAGCAGACAAACGCAATTTAGCAAATGTCATCCAGTCTGGTAATGTTTTATCCAAAGAGCGAACAAAGTCAGAGATTACAAAGCTCAAGTTGGCAGACGGATAGAAGAATGAATTATTCTGCTTAGGCAATGTAGAAGACCAGTCATTACGTGCAGTCAAATCCAAAGACAAATATTCTTTCCAAGCCAATTGTGCAGAACCAAATACTGAATTCATGGCACGTTTGTAACCATCTTCATTTACTGAGTTAATCTGGTTAGCTGCATTCAACATCCAGGAACTCTTATCAACCATATTACCTACAGCAGCCCCCAATGTTTCATAACGCTGGTACATGAAGTTTGAACCCACATTGAAACCTAAACGGAAGTTATCGGTAATTTGCTTGTCACCTATCAACATGAATTCCGCATTTGATTCGAAGAAGTTTTCTTCACTGCGGTTCATTTCATCATTAGTGATAGCTGATACTGAAGTTTCATTATTGATACCATCGCCGGCATTCGTACTTTCAATACGAGTACGATAATAGTCGAACGCATATTTAGCAGAGAAATGCAACCAGTCAGTAAAGTTGATTTTTGCATTGTAATAACCGAATGCACGCCAACGTTCATCTGAATTATGGCGTTGATGTAATACATAGTACGGATTACGTACGCCAGCTGACGGACCATGCCAGTTTACATGTACATGATCTTCATCTGAATATTGTTTCAAGTCATCCAAACGGATATTATTAGGAATACCCATCAACTGGTTAATGGCACCATAATTACCATATTCCGGACGATCGGTAGCTTTTGTACGAGACAATGAAAGTTTACCGTCCATTGAAAGGTATTTGTTAAGCTCCGTACCGGCATTTAAATCAATATTCGTACGACTCAATTCTTCATTCGGGAACACTCCTTTATTACTTGACTGACCAAATGACGCACGGTAATGAGAAGTTTCTGTACCGTTCTGAATAGACACGTTGTGAGTCTGAGAGAAACCGGTTTCAAAGTAGTCTTTCAACTTATCTCCGTAAGCCAGATACGGATAAGTTTCACCATTCCATGCTTCTTTCAAATCTCCATTCAGAACAGACCCCCAGCTTGAACCATCTTCATTTGAATAGATAGCTCCTACAGGGCCATCTTCTGGATTTGTATTAATATGTCCCTGGCCATAACGTCTTTGCATGTCAAGCGTTTCAGCTACATTCGTCCAAGTAAAGTTACCACTATAACGGATACCAAAACCATCCTTTTTAGAACCTTTCTTTGTAGTTACCAAGATAACACCATTACCGGCACGGCTACCATAAAGAGCTGCCGCATTCGGACCTTTCAACACAGAAATACTTTCAATATCGTCCGGATTGATGTCTAACGAAGCACCACCACGGTCTACACCACCATAGAAAGAAGCGTCAGAAGTACTATTGTCGCTAAATGGTACACCATCCACAATCCACAACGGTTGGTTATTGTCGCTCAATGAAGAGTTACCACGGATAGTAATCTTGGTAGAACCTCCCAAACCGGTAGATGAAGTATTCATTGACAGACCGGCTACCTTACCTTGCAAAGCACTGGTCACAGAAGGGTCACCCGTTTTGTTCAATTCATCACTCTTCAATTCCTGTACAGCGTATCCCAGCATTTTTTTCTCACGCTTGATACCCAAAGCGGTAACGACAACCTCATCCAATACCTCCGTATCTTCATGCATAGTCAGGTCGATCACCTCTTTGCCTTCTACCTTCATCTCGACACTCTTATAGCCAATATAAGAGAACTGAAGCACCGCATTCCCCGGTACGTTCACAGTATAATTTCCATCGTAATCGGTAATGCTACCATTGGTAGTTCCTTTTTCCATGATAGTCACACCAATCAATGGTTCACCTGTCGCATCTACTATACGTCCGGTAATCGTCTTCTTTGCAGCACTCTGTGCAGGTGACTTCTTTACCGTGGAATTATCCATAGACAGATAAACGACTCTATCGTCTATTTTATAGGAAATATTTTTCCCACTCAAAGCCTTGCTCAGTACTTCCTGCAAAGAAGAATCAGTTACATTCAAAGATTCAAGTTGAACAGAAGCAAGTTTATCGTCATAAAAGAACTGATAATCCGACTGAGCCTGGATTTCTTTAATCACACTTCCCAAACTGGGATTAGACAGTGAAAGATTAAACTGCGCCGAAACCCACTGAAAAGGAGCTGCGGACAAGCCTAAAAAAACTAATGTCCTGAGATATTTTCCCGAACATAAGGATTGCATTTTCCCTTCTAAAAATAAATTCTTTTTAAGGTTAAACATAATCTTGTTATTTTAAATTATTACTACAATTTCCGATAGTACATATATAACAGCCACCCTATGTAAAACACTTACTCAAATTCATTATTTTTTTTCAGGGAACAAAAAAAATCGGCAAACACCTCATAAAAGCGTGTTTGCCGAATCGGATTTTACTCCATGGGTTCAATCAAAACCTTATCACTCTCTATCTTGTATCTTATCGGAATACTATTTTGCAAGGTCTTCATCACATCCTCAAGTTTTTCTTTTTTCTCTATCATACCCGAATAGGTATGTTCCAGATCAATGTCCTTACGCACTTCAATCTTGACATGATATAAATCCTCCAGCACCTTAGCAATATCTTGAATCGTTGCATTCTGGAACGGAACCATGTTATTTCGCCAAATACCATCCATAAGAGAATTGGTTTCTTTTACCACCATCTTATGGTTGTTCTTTTCTACAATGGCTTTCTGACCAGGAAGCAAAACAATTTTTGAATCATCATTAGCAGATTCTACAAGCACTTCTCCTTCTATAAGTGAAGTCTCTGCCACGGTATCCTTGTCATAGCTCCTCATATTAAAAATCGTACCATGCACTACCACGGTCATCAGTTTGCTCTCTACCGTAAACTTATGCTTTCCAGTCTGACGAGCGACTTCAAAATAAGCTTCTCCATTCAGTCTGACTTTTCGGTTATCGCCTGCAAAGTTTTCCGGATATTCAAACACGCTTCCCTTATTCAACCAAACTTTTGTCCCGTCTGCAAGTTCAATCTTTCTTATCTTATTGTCTGCGTAAACCTTTATCATATCCTCGCTTGTCAACCCCTTAAAAGACAGCCATCCTATAAGCACCAGCACAAGCACGGCCGCTGCATATCGGGTCCACAAAAAGAGGTGCTTCATCTGTTTTTTCTCCTTCTTTTCCGAAACCACAGACATCTCAACAGGCTGTACAACCGATTTCAGTCGTTGCATGGCTGCGTTTATCTTATCTTCTTCGTCGTATTTCCACTTTCCCAGATGATACAACTCCTCTATGGAAAACAAATACTTTTTGTTTTCGGGCGAAGCACTGATATACTCATTCAGTACCTTCATGTCTTCAGTAGTCGCAGTTCCCTGAAGATACCTCCATATAATATCATCACTAATTTTATTCATACACACCTAAAAAAACAAATTAATAATAAAAGCAAATGACTGAGCTTTACACGCAGTATCTTCAATGCTTTGTACATATGGGCTTCTACTGTTCTCAGGGAAATACCAAGTATGTCGGCAATTTCCTTATTCTTCATCTCGTAAAGATAGCTCATTTTAAAAACTTTCCGGCTCTGATCCGGTAAGTCATTGATGGCAGATAGAATTTCCTTCTTCAACTCCATATTCTCCAACCGTGCCATTACCTCAGAGTTTTCATAATTGTAATAGGCAATCTTCTGGGCAAAAAACTCTTTTTCCTCCGAAGTATAACTATCCACTACCGATTTATGCTTCAGAAAATTGATGGACCTTGTATAAACAGACTTATATAAAAAAGACTTGATGTGGTCATCAAAATCAATCTTGCTTTTATTGTTCCACAATTCAACAAATACATCCTGAACAATATCTTCCGCATCATCCTCACCTACCAGACGGGTTGCATAAAACAACAATGCAGAATAATGCTGTTTAAACAAGCCATAATATATTGTTTCAAAATTATTTACAGACATAAGTGATCAGATTTGGTATTTATCACAAAGATAAATTTTAAAATCTATTTCAACAACTTTTATGCAAAGTCATCCACTAATACCTGTTCTTTATAATTATGCCGACAATTCTATCAAAGAGCTACCTTTATTTTCCTGAAAACAATCTTCTACCTATAATTCCTTTATACTGATGGCTACCCCACCACTGGGTGCCAGCTTTTGTCTGAGTTTAGTCTTATGACTTACTGTCCGTGTTTCTATTACATATTCCTTCGGATTTGTCCGCCAGTCCGCATTCTTCCCGTCTGCATAGATAACGGCCTGATATTTCTTGCCTTTCGGCAAAAAGCTGAAATCGATAAGGGCTTCACGGCTGTTTTCATCCGTAATGCCTCCTACATACCATTCATTTTTTCCTTTGGCCTTACGGGCAATCGTGATATAATCTCCCGGTTCTGCCTCTAATATATAGGTATGATCCCAGTCTACTGCCACGTCCTTAATAAACTGAAACGCATCCGGATATTTCTCATAATTCTGATACAAATCGGCAGCCATCTGAAGCGGACTGTACATCGTGACATACAAAGCTAATTGCTTTACTAATGTAGTACCCAACTTTGCCTTGTTACTGCCATACACTGACAAGTCTCCCTCAAAAATACCCGGGGTGTAATCCATCGGACCTCCCATCAGACGGGTAAACGGAAGTATGGTCTGGTGGTCCGGACGAATGCCGTTGAATGATTCGAACTCTGTTCCTCGTGCCGACTCTTGTGCAATCCAGTTAGGATAAGTACGACATAAACCGGTCGGACGAACCGCTTCGTGCGAATTGACCATGATCTTATACCGGGCTGCCTTTTCTGCCACACGGTTGTAATGGTTCACCATCCACTGTCCGTCGTGATGTTCACTACGTGGAATAATCGGCCCTACATATCCAGTTTTCACCGCATCGTATCCGTTATCTTTCATAAAACGGAACGCATCATCCATCTGACGCTCATAATCAGCCACAGACGAGGTGGTTTCATGGTGCATGATAATCTTTACCCCTTTGGAAGCCGCATACGCCTGTAACTCCTTCACGTCAAAATCTGGATAAGGAGTAGTAAAGCTATAGATAAATTCTTTGGCATACGCATAGTTATCTTCCCATCCTTCATTCCATCCTTCCACTAGCACGGCGTCAAATCCATGTTTGGCTGCAAAGTCGATGTATTCTTTCACATGAGCCGTATTGGCTCCATGATGCCCGTTAGGTTTCAGTTGCTTGTAATCAGTCTGTCCTATCACGACATCCTGCGTGTCGGTATAGGCCCATGTAGAACCTCCACCCGTGAAATATTCCCACCATACACCGACGTATTTAGTAGGCTTTATCCATGAAGTATCCTCGATTTTACAAGGCTCATTCAAATTCAGAATCAGGTTGGAAGCCAGTATATCGCGGGCATCGTCGCTCACAATAATCGTACGCCACGGTGTTACACTTCCAGTCTGAATGTATCCCTTGTTCCCATTCTTATCGGGCGTCAAATGTGCACTCATAAGATAAGTTTCTGCATCCAGGTTCAAATGCATAGCCGGATAGTTTACCAGTGCAGCCTCATGAATATTAATATACAGTCCGTTATCCGACTTCAGCATCAGCGGAGTCTGTACAGCCAGATTCGGAGTCGGCGATTTACAAGCCAAAGGCTCATTACGGGCTTCATCAATTAAAAGAGGTACTTCCGAAAGGCGGGAAGTAGTTATCTGAAACTCATTGGTATCGTAGTCAGCCGGAATCCAGAAAGCTTTATGATTGCCAGCCAGCTGAAATTCTGTCAATTCTTCCTTCAGGGTAAAATGACGCAAATTACTTTGCACAGGGAATTCATAGCGGAAACCCAAGCCGTCATTAAATAACCGGAAGCGGATATTCAAAAGTCTGCCGGATTTTTCTTGTTTCAATGCTACCCACAACTCCTTGTGATGGTCTCTGATCTCACTGTTCTGCCCCCACACCGTATTCCAGACCGTATTGCAACTATCTATCTTCGTTTCCACCACACTAAAGTTACGGTCAAAGGCAATCGAAGGACTTATCTGAAAGCCCATTTTGCTTTCTTTTATCACTTCTTTTTCTTTGTATATCAACGAATAGACTGGTTTGCCTTCGTCTGATAGATGAAACTGCATCTTGAAGTTTCCGTCGGGCGAGGTCAATGTCTGTGCCTTCACCGCTACAGATGCCGCCAGCAACCCAAGTAATACAAAAATCGTTCTCATCGCTGTATATTTTTTATGTTCGTCATATCTGTTTTCATATATAACAACCATACAAAAAAAAACACTTACTGCATGACGCATAATATGAAAATAAAATACCCCTTCTATATTTCCGAGAATCCCTTTATCTATTCTCTGTTTCACACTGCGGGATTTGTATCCCACAGTGTGAAATATGTATCCCACACTGTGGTTTTTGTATTTCACAGTGTGAAACAGAGAATATGCCACAACAAAATGACTTATATACAAAAAGGAAAAGATGTTTTATCAATATTGAAGCAAAAAAGCTTCCGCACAAGGCAAGAAACGGTCATGTCCTTTCGCATTCAAATGAGCTGTATCGTTTACGCCTTCATTCTGAAAATAAATCTTGCGGAAAGCATCGCTTTGCGCAAAGATATTTCCCTTACGTGCTGCATCAAAAACAGGAATACTGTAACGCCCGCACACCTCTAATGTCGCATCCACGACTTTCTCGGCTGCACTGCCTGAAAAATTTTTCCGTGTCCAGCAGGTAAAGAAAAACAGCTTGGCAGAAGGATACTTTTCAATCAGCCCCTCACACAATATGCCCAGTTTTTCCTTGTAATTATCAATACCGATAGAATCGAGGAGGGAAGCATCATTGTGTCCGGCAATGACCACCACATAATCCAATGAATCAGTCATTTCTTTATAACGTTTATACATCGCCTCGCCGAAACGAGCACGAGGCATGGCTACACAATTCCCATTACGCCCGTAATTGAAATATTGCATTCCATGCTTTTTCGCAAACTTATAATGCCATGTATATTCCACCGGCTCACGATGATTTCTCACATAGCTGTCGCCTATGACTCCGATACGTTTTCCATACAACGGATCAGACGACGTACTCACCTGTCCCCAAGTGGTATGGATACAGACCCATGCCATAAGGATAAAAAAGAATCTCAACTGTTTCATATTGTTATCTCTGTTTACATAATTAATCCTTCCATTCATATACATACAACTGGTCTAATACCACTCCCTCATCCAATGCCTGAATCGTAATTCGATGTGTTCGATTTCCACGCTCTTGTGCAGCCCAACCAATATGACAAGAGATACAAATCAATAAAACAACAGCTAACTTTCTTTTCATACGTATTTTCATAGATGATTTGGTTGCAAAAAAACACATTTCCTGCATTTTCTTCCATGTAGAATAATATTTTTATATGGAATTTTGTATAAAAGGTCTGAATAAGCCCTATTCTTTTCTTAATTCATGTTATAAAACATATTTCACGCTTGCTATTTCCCTGGAAAGCCTTACCTTTGCAACGTGTTTTTCATAGTATTAGATTTAAGGTTAACAAAGGTTGGAGTTCAGCGGAACTCCTTTTTTTATGCCCATAGCTTAAATAAAGACGGAAAGTTCATTTGAATGGACAATTTTATCACCACTTATTCCCTGAATAATTCTATTTTTGAAATCAAGTAAAACAACCCTAATTCTAACTTTATCACATGAAAAAACAATTATTCTATTGCCTTCTTTCTTGCACATTGCTTTGCTGTATAACAGGTCATGCATTAGAGGTTTCCAAAACGTATGTTCCCAAAAAGAAAAGCATGTATCATAAAGAATGGATTGACTTCAACAAAAATGGTCGGAAAGATATTTACGAAGATCCTAAAGCACCATTAAACGACCGAATTGAAGACTTGCTTTCCCAAATGACTATGGAGGAAAAGACCTGCCAGATGGTCACGCTTTATGGGTATCAAAGAGTTTTAAAAGATTCATTGCCTACTCCCGAATGGAAAAATCAGTTATGGAAAGACGGTATCGGAGCTATCGATGAGCATCTGAATGCGTTCCGAGGATGGGGTGTTCCTCCGATGCAAAATGAACTGGTATGGCCGGCTTCAAATCATGCCTGGGCCCTGAATGAGGTGCAACGCTTTTTCGTAGAAGAAACACGCCTGGGTATACCGGCTGACTTTACCAATGAAGGTATCCGGGGAGTAGAGAACTATATTGCAACCAATTTCCCAACCCAACTGGCACTCGGACACACTTGGAACAGGGAACTAATACGCCAGATAGGCTACATCACAGGACGAGAGGCACGCTTACTGGGGTACACTAACGTATATGCCCCCATCCTGGACGTAGGCCGTGATCAACGCTGGGGACGCTACGAAGAAGTATATGGAGAAAGTCCTTATCTGGTGGCAGAACTGGGCATCGCCATGGGAAAGGGACTTCAAACCGACATGCAGGTAGCTTCTACGGCCAAACACTTCATCGCCTATAGTAATAACAAAGGCGCCCGCGAAGGTTTTGCAAGGGTTGACCCGCAAATGTCATGGAGAGAGGTAGAAAACATACATGCCTATCCTTTTACAAGAGTCATCCAGGAGGCTGGTATCCTGGGAGTAATGAGTTCCTACAATGATTATGACGGATTTCCTATCCAAAGCAGCTACTATTGGCTGACACAACGCCTAAGAGGCACCATGGGATTCAGAGGCTATGTGGTATCCGACAGTGACGCGGTGGAATATCTCTACAGCAAGCACAAAACGGCAAAAGACATGAAAGAGGCAGTTCGTCAGAGTGTAGAAGCAGGACTTAACGTACGCTGTACGTTCCGTTCACCGGAATCATACGTGCTCCCGTTGCGCGAACTGATTCAGGAAGGAGGACTCAGCATGGAAACCATTGACAACCGGGTAAGAGATATCTTACGTGTCAAATTCCTGACAGGTCTGTTCGACACACCTTACCAGACAGACCTTGCTTTAGCTGATAAAGAAGTCAACAGCGAGGCACATCAACAAGTTGCCTTACAGGCTTCCCGCGAAGGGCTCGTGCTGCTGAAAAATGCAAACAACCTGCTTCCTTTGGATAAATCCCAAATCAAGCGTATTGCCGTATGTGGTCCAAATGCTGATGAAGCATCCTTTGCACTTACCCACTACGGTCCCGTAGCAGTAGAAGTAACTACCGTACTGGAAGGTATCAAACAACAAGTTAAGGAAGGTACAAAGGTAACCTATACCAAAGGATGTGACCTCGTAGATGCCAACTGGCCGGAATCGGAAATCATTTCTTATCCACTTACCGCAGAGGAAAAAACCGAAATTCAGAAAGCTGTCGATAATGTCAAAGAAAGTGACGTAGCTGTAGTAGTACTGGGAGGAGGTATCCGCACCTGTGGAGAAAACAAATCGCGTACCAGCCTGGATCTCCCCGACCATCAGCAGCAACTTTTGGAGGCCATAGTAGCCACTGGAAAACCGGTGGTACTGGTACTGATTAACGGTCGTCCGCTCAGTATTAACTGGGCAGATAAATTTGTACCGGCCATTCTGGAGGCCTGGTACCCTGGTTCACAAGGGGGAACAGCTATTGCCGAAGCTCTCTTCGGAAATTACAATCCGGGAGGCAAGTTGACTGTTACCTTCCCTAAAACCGTAGGTCAGATACCTTTTAACTTCCCGGCCAAACCTGCTTCACAAGTAGACGGCGGACAAACACCTGGCATGAAGGGCAATCAATCGCGTATCAACGGTCCACTCTATCCGTTCGGATACGGACTGAGCTATACCACTTTTGAATACAGCAACTTACAACTCTCCTCTCCTGTCATTACCGACAAAGAGCCGGTCACCGTGACCTGTAAAATTAAAAATACCGGTACACGAAGCGGAGATGAAGTGGTACAGTTGTACACACGCGATGTCGTCAGCAGTGTGACCACGTATGAAAAGAACTTGCGCGGCTTTGAACGCGTACACCTGGAGCCGGGTGAAATCAAAGAGGTCAGTTTCCAGTTACTTCCACGTGACTTCCAGCTACTCAACAAAGACAATCACTGGGTCGTAGAGCCTGGTATGTTCCAGATTATGATAGGAGCTTCTTCCGAAGACATCCGACTGAAAAAAGGACTTGAAATCCGAGCTTACGGACAGGCATCTGCCAATGAAATAATAGAATCGGACCCGCGTGACTTTATCAGTGCCAGCAAAAACAAGAGCCATATCCTCCATGTGGTTGACGGAGACTATTCCACTACCTGGAAAGGTGAAAAAGGGGAATACATATCCTTCGAATTGGCAGAAAATGCCAAGGTAGACCATATCAATGTAGCCTGGAAGAATGCAGAAGCCGGAGCACGCTACGAGATTCAGATTTCCAGCGGAGGCGGACAATTTCTTCCGGTACAACGCGGAGAAGTTACTCCCAATCAGGAAGAAACCATTCGGTTCAACAAGACAGGAGGCAGTGACCTGCGTATCCTGATAACTAATGGAAGTGCAGAAATTGCAGAAATCAAATTGTCGGAACTGAGAAAAGAGTAACTTTGTCCCGATGAAAGAAAATAACAAAGTTCTATTGGGAATGAGTGGCGGCACCGACAGTTCGGTTGCCGCCCTTCTATTGCAAGATGCAGGCTACGAAGTGACCGGCATCACCTTTCGTTTTTTTGAAAAAGACGGAAATACAGAATACCTGGACGATGCACGTGACTTATGCCGTACGCTAGGCATACCTCATCTGATTTACGATGCACGGAAAATGTTTCAGGAAAAAATCATACGTTATTTTATTCAGGAATACATGGCTGGACGTACCCCCGTGCCCTGCACACTCTGCAACAACTACCTGAAATGGCCCTTGCTGCAACAGGTAGCAGACGAAAAAGGTATTTACCATCTGGCCACCGGGCACTACGTCAACAAACAAAAAATAGATGGATACTGGTACATTACTTGCGGAAATGATGCAGATAAAGACCAGTCTTTCTTCTTGTGGGGACTTCCACAATCCATTCTGGAGAGAATGTGTCTCCCTATGGGCGGACTGACCAAGACCCGTGTACGCGAAATCGCCGCTGCACGCGGATTTCTGAAAGCCGCCAAGAAGCGTGACAGCTTAGGTGTGTGTTTTTGCCCGATGGATTACCGTACCTTCCTGAAAGCTCATGTGCCCGAAGGTGAAATCATCCCTGGAAGCTTTTATAATGAGCAAGGACAGAAAATCGGGAAACATGAAGGCTATCCGTTTTACACCATCGGACAGCGAAGAGGATTGGGAATTCACCTGAACAAAGCGCTCTTTGTCAAGGAAATTATTCCGCAAGAAAATAAGGTAATTATCAGCGACAATCTGCACGCACTGGAGAAAAACGAAATGTATCTCACACACTGGAACCTTATCAATCCCGATGTAGTGCTTGGACACGAAGATGTCATTGTTAAAATACGCTACCGGAAACAAGCCAACCGATGCACTGTCACCTTACTGGACGACCAGCGACTGCATATACAACTGCATGAGCCGCTGGCTTCTATTGCCAGCGGGCAGGCAGCTGCATTTTATCGGAATAATACCGTATTGGGAGGAGGGATTATTGAGTAATCAACAATCCTTCTCTCTGCATTTTTCAAAGAAATAATCTGTAAAGAAACGCGCGTTTCTCTTCATTGTTTCCCGTCCGTGTTCCTCACCCAACGCACTGTTCAGGCAAGCATCCGGAAGCATATCGGCATCCTGCAAAGCACAACTCAAATCGTAAGGTATCACATTGGGATTCAATATAAACATGGCCGCCTGCTTCTTGGCAGCTTCGGCATCATAAAATGTATTATCCGGTGAAGAAATGCATTCACACAACTGCATTTGAACATGTATGCCGGTATGTGGAGAAACCATCAGCACCAATCCATGTGTGGCATCCATCTTCGGCAATTCTATTCCTTCTTTTTCCTTATATCCCAATTTCTGAGAAAGAAAATCCTGCACTTCTTCTTCCGACTTACAGAACACAAATTGTTTGCCACCAGATGCTTTCATAAATTCATCAAATGTTTTCTTTATGCCTTCACGTGCGGCAATTCGCTGTTCAATCTCTTCCTTCACTTTCTCCTGTAAATCAGATACAACCAGCATACCGTCTTGCCACCAAGCTCCTCCGTACTGCACCAGTCGGCAACTTAATATGGTTACTCCTTCCTTACGGGCTTTCAAGGAATCCATATTTAAAGAGTCTTTCCGAATACTCAGCTGTTCTCCTTCTTTCTTCGACAGATCTTTCACAAACAGGAATTTTTCATCTTCTCCTTCATAAAGATACATTTCCTGTGGAAGAGCTTTGACTTCAGCCCACAAAGCTGTTTCAGGATGACTCTTTCCTATCAAAGCTAACCACTCTGCAGATGTCAAGGAAAGCAAATTCTTGCGGCCTTCAAACAACGCATTCTGTTTTATATCGTATGCCAAAATATTCAAATCTATGTTCTGGCCGAAATCCATCTGAGATACCTTTTCCACGGTTTCCCGATACTCATTCCGGTTTTCAAAACCTACATAGCTGCAGAAATGGAACCACTCCAGTACACTACGATAACGCATGTAATCGTTTTCTTCAAAGGCCTCTCCATATAACACCGCATGCAACCGCTCATTCTCTGGAGCTACTTGAAATTCTTCAAATAAATAATCGTAAATCCGATAAGCCAGTTCCTCAAACACCGGATTCTCAGGATTCATTACTCTATCCATCTGTTTTTCCAAAGTCTGGAAATAATGCCACAATAAAAATTGTAAATCTTCCGGATTCACTTCTCCCGGATAATAATCTTTTTCTTTTTCCGGAGTTATAAAAGGAACAAGGCAGCCATACCGTTTACGGCATTCATCAGTAAATGCCCGCCAGATTCCCGTCTGTGAAATTACATCCTGAAACCAAAGGGTTAAATAAATAGCTACACCGCGAACTGAATATTCCGGATACCGTTTTTTTCCCGCCAAATCTTGCAACAAGGAAGCAATATGATTTGCCACACCTACATAGTAACAATCAACTTCGTCCTGACGTGTATAAGGTTGAAATGACATCCACTCTTTTACATATATCTTTTTCATATTACATGAGATTTTAAGTTCTGGAGTGCAAATGTAAAATAATTATGAGAACAAGCAAGCTATCCCAAAGAGACTTATTTATTATTCACAAGTAATCCACGCCTGTTAATTTCCATATTATACTGATAATCAACTATAAACTAGAATATCAACAACTATATCCACAAGTCTTTCAACAAGTAATTAACCGAGGTGTTTATATCCTATTCTCATAAAAAAATCCTGTCAAGGCTCCTTTTTAGAAGTCCTGACAGGATACTATCGTTATTCTTCAAATAAACTTACTCTTTCCGTTTTGCCTTCAACTCTTCGGCAGGCACCATGCGGTACAGACGGTCGCTAGGCCGGATACGGTCGGGCACTTTAAACGACACATGTACCCCCTTCTTCACCACATCCACCGGCTTCAAGTCTACACGAGCTTCGTCCAAGGTGACATACATGGCACCGGTAGTAGGACCAGTAATCAACAATTTATCGCCAACTTTAATTTCTGAAGCTTCAATCAGGAATTCAGCTACTCCGATGTTAGAGAAGTATTTGATTCCACGTCCGGCATATACCTTACGCTCCGTCGCTTCCGAACCGTAGTTCTTGCTCCATTCACCCAAACGCTGTCCTAAATAATAGCCGTTCCAGAAACCACGATTGAATACTGTCTTCAGACGTTCATCCCAGTTGGCCACCTTTTCATCGGAGAATGTACCGTCAATGTACGACTGGATAGCTTCCTTGTAGCATTCTACTACTGTACGTACATACTCAGGTCCACGAGCACGACCTTCAATCTTGAATACCCGTACACCCGCTTCAATCATCTCGTCCATAAAATGAATGGTCTTCAAGTCTTTCGGCGACATGATATACTGATTATCCACTTCCAGTTCAATGTCACTTTCCTTATCCTTTACCGTATATGCACGACGGCATACCTGCATGCAAGCTCCGCGATTGGCCGAAGCATTCAGCTCGTTCAGGCTCAGGTAGCACTTTCCGGAAACTGCCATACACAAAGCTCCGTGACAGAACATTTCGATACGAACCAGTTCCCCCATCGGACCCTTGATTTGCTGCTCCTGAATGGCATCGTAAATCTTACGTACCTGTTTCAGGTTCAGTTCACGCGCCAGTACCACCACATCGGCAAAACGTGAATAAAATTTCAATGCTTCTGCGTTACTGATGTTCAACTGAGTAGAAAGGTGTACCTCCTGTCCCACCTCATTACAGTAAGCCATTACCGCCACATCGGCCGCAATGACCGCACTGATACCTGCTTCTTTTGCCGCATCCACAATTTTACGCATCAAGGCAATATCCTCGTCGTAAATAATGGTGTTAATGGTCAGGTAACTCTTTACCCCATGTTCATCACATATCTTGGCGATTTCACGCAAATCGTCTATAGTAAAAGTGCTCGCCGAACGCGCACGCATGTTCAAACTTTCAATGCCGAAATAAATGGAATCGGCTCCGGCATGAATGGCAGCCGCCAATGACTCACGTGAGCCCACGGGTGCCATGATTTCAAAATCTTTGATTGTATAACTCATTTCCGTGATTGTAATATTACGGTGCAAAGGTAGCGTTTTTTCAGGATATAATAAAATTTCACTACCTTTGCGCGACAATATCAAGGCAATGAAAATTAGAAACATAGATTTAGGAGAAAAGCCAGTATTGCTGGCACCGATGGAAGACGTCACCGACCCTGCATTCCGCCTGATGTGCAAGCAGTTTGGTGCCGACATGGTGTACACGGAATTCGTATCGAGCGATGCCCTGATTCGTTCGGTAGGGAAGACCATGCTGAAACTGAACATCAGCGAAAAAGAGCGTCCGGTAGCCATTCAGATTTACGGAAAGGATACGGATACCATGGTGGAAGCAGCCCGCATCGTAGAACAGGCCAAGCCTGATATATTAGACCTGAACTTCGGTTGCCCGGTGAAGCGGGTAGCAGGAAAAGGCGCCGGTTCCGGTATGCTGCAAAACGTACCCAAGATGCTCGAAATTACCCGGGCGGTAGTGGATGCCGTAAAGATTCCGGTTACCGTGAAAACTCGCCTGGGATGGGATGCAGAACACAAGATTATCGTAGAACTGGCGGAACAATTACAGGACTGCGGAATTGAAGCTCTGACCATCCACGGACGTACCCGTGCACAGATGTATACCGGTGAAGCCGACTGGACTCTGATTGGAGAAGTCAAGAAAAATCCGAGAATGCGTATCCCCATTATCGGTAACGGTGACATCACTACCCCACAACGTGCCAAAGAATGTTTTGAACAATACGGAGTAGATGCCATCATGATTGGACGGGCCAGCTTCGGACGTCCCTGGATTTTCAAGGAGGTAAAACACTATTTAGAAACAGGTGAAGAGTTGCCGCCTCTTTCTTTCAAATGGCGAATGGATGTATTGCGTCAGGAAGTGCTTGACAGCGTAAACCTGCTGGATGAACGAAGGGGTATCCTGCACGTACGCCGTCACTTAGCCGCATCCCCTCTCTTCAAAGGGATTCCTAATTTCAAGGAGACACGTATTGCCATGCTTCGCGCAGAAACATTAAATGACCTGAATGGCATATTAGACCATATAGAAGCGACTTTCGGTAAGGAATAATCCTTACCGATTTTTTTTAATACATCCGTTTAAAGACCGGAGAAATAAACCAGCGCTTATACATCAGCGTGGCCAACTGATAGACGAAGAAAGCGGTAATAAGTCCCACCAGCGAATCAATCAGGTAGTGCGCCTGAATATACACTGTGGCACAGCACAGCAACACATAGAACGGGAACAGAATGTAGGCCAATTTCCGGTTCACACGCCAGGCCATAATCATCACAATCGTAGAGATTCCCACATGTGAACTGGGAAAAGCAGCCGTAGGACGTTCACCCACTTCCTGTGAAGCTTCTACCAGATTATAGAAGAATCCGTGTTCATATCCCGGACCAGGAAGCAAGAAAGTATTGTCATTAAAATAATCTCCTATTGCCGGAAAATCACAAGCGTTTACTTTATCCATTCCAATGGCAGGGAAATAGAATTGCGGTCCGGCCACCGGCACCAAAATGTAAAACAAATAGTAAATGAAGAAAGAAGTGACCAGCACGAAGCAAATCTTCTCAAACCATTCAAAACGGGTCAGGAAATAATATACCACCACAATCAGCATCATGGGATAGTAAAAGAAATACCCCATATTGAAAGGCTCACTGAACCACATGGAAGGACACAGCTTGCTAAATTCCACCGAAGGCTGGCAATGGAAAATAGCCTGCTCAGCGGAAGCAAACACGTAATCCAGATTCGGGAACAAGCGGTTGAATTCAAACGTATCCGGATACCAGTATGCCAACAGTGACATCTGTACCACCATACGGACAAAAGCCGTCAGGCGGCAGGGAAACACCTGATACAAATAAATCAGCACGAACGTCAAGGCTACAATGCCCAGACGCTCCAGCAGCATCGTCCCGGGATGATCCATCCGGGGATACAACAACAAAATTAAAATAGTGGTCAGCGCATTGTAAATCAAGCTAATGCTTTCTACAGCAAACAAGCCCTTTCCACTTTCTACTCGTTCAAATAACTTCAGTTCTATAGCCATCCTTCTTTTTTATACCAGGCAATGATTTCTTTTACTCCTCTTTCCAACGGATATTCGGGAACATATCCTAATTCCTTTTCCAGCGGTGAGATGTCGCACCGCCAGTTGCGCTGTTTCATAATACGGTATTTATCACAATTCAGTGTACTCGTCTTACGGAGTATTCGTCCTACATTCTCTGCCACAAAGGAAATGGCTTTCAAAAGAAACAACGGACAGACGAAACGAAGCATCCACGGATTTCCCAATTCTTTCCGAATCAAGTCAGAAAACGTATGACTACTGTATACCTTTCCGTCGCTCACAAAATAAGCACGGCCTGTGACATTTTTTTCAATAGCCAGATAAATGGCCCGTACCAAGTCCTTCACAAACACAAACGTAATATCCTGACGTTTGAAACCTGCTGCAAAATCTACATGCTGCTGCACGGACTTTGCCATCAGGAAATAATCGCGTTCCCGTGGACCATAAACTCCCGTCGGACGGAAAATCACATACGGAAAATTGGTCAGAGATTTCAAATATTCCTCGGTATGCAGTTTACTCAGTCCATACGCTGTATTAGGTCGGGGAGTATCCGTTTCACAAATGGATGAATAGTCTTTTTCCCGAATCGGTCCAAATATACTTAACGAACTTATGTAAATAAAGTTCACGGGAAGCATGTCTAATCGCTTCAGCGTCTCAATAAAATGTCGGGTAGCCCAGTAATTTCCGATTTCAAAATCGGCCTTGTCCAGGCATTTGGTCACTCCGGCACAATGAATAATGTAATCCCATTTCCCATACCGGCGTTTCTGTTCCTCCAACTGACTGGCCAGACGGTCGGAATCAGTAAAATCCAGTACAGCAAAATGGATACGCGGGTCCTGCAAATATTTCCGGCTGCTGCTCTTCCGCACACCGGCCCACACCTGCATGCCACGCTCCAGCGCACCTTCCACTAAAAAGCTCCCGATGAATCCACTGGCACCGGTGACTAATATTTTTTTCTCCATAAACTTATTTTTCCGGTTCTACATGGATACTGATGTAGGTATCCTCTCCAAAAGTATCCCGCAACTTCTGCTCAATGGCAGTAGCCTTTTCATGTGCCTCATGCAACGAGATACTTCCGTCCATCCGCACGTGCATGTCTATCGCATAATGACTGCCAATACGGCGGGTACGTAAATGATGCGGCTGCGACACACCATCCAGCGACAATACCGTCTGCGTAATTTCCTGCTCTATATCATCGGGCAACGAGCGTTCCAATAGTTCATCAATACAAGCCTTCAGCTGCTTCACGGCCACCTGTACGATAAAGAAACTGACAATCACTGCCGCCAGAGGGTCGAGCACACGCCAGCTTTCTCCCAACAGGATAGCTCCTCCAATACCTACGGCCGTACCGATGGAAGAAAATGCATCGCTGCGATGATGCCAGGCATTGGCTATCACTGCCGGACTATTACAACGTTTTCCCACCAGCCGGGTGTAATGAAACAAAATTTCTTTCGACACCACAGAGACAACAGCTGCAGCCAATGCAACCCATCCGGGCGACTGCAAAGTCTCACCCTTCGCAAAACTGATGATTGATTCGACTCCGCTCCAGCAAATGCCAGCTCCTACAGCCAATAAAGCTGCTCCAATCAACAGCGTAGCCAATGTTTCATACTTTCCATGTCCGTAATCATGTCCTTTGTCTTCCGGTTTGCTGGAAATACGCACAAACACAATGACAATCAGGTCTGTTATCAAATCCGACAAAGAGTGTACCGCATCGGCAATCATCGCCGCACTCTTTCCACCGAAACCTGCTGCAAACTTACAGACTACCAGCAGAATATTGACCAGACTACCCACCAGGGTTACCTTGTAAATCTCACGTTCGCGAACGGATGTTCCAATCTCATTCATATCTTACTTTTGTAAAAAGAATGTGGCAAAGATAATAGTTTTTCAGCATCTTAACAGAAAAAACCACGTTTATTCCCCAAAAATCGCTTTCTTTGTATAACATAATCTTATTCACAGCAGAGAGCTGTGGACTAAAAAACAAAACAACATGGCTAAAAAGAAAAAAGAAAAAAAAGGCGGAAAGCACCTGAAGAAAAAAGAGCTCGTAGAGATACTGCTCAATTATTTCCGTACAAAGCCGAATGAAGCATTCAGCCTCAAGCAGTTGTTCCAAGCTCTGAAATTGACAACCCATCCGGGAAAAATGCTCTGCATCGACGTAGTGGAAGAAATGTTGGAAGACAACTTCCTGATTGAAATCGAAAAAGGGCGCTATAAAATCAATGACAAAGGACAGATTCTGACCGGAACCTTCGTACGTAAAAGCAATGGAAAGAACTCGTTTATCCCTGAAGAAGGAGGAGAACCCATTTTCATTGCGGAACGCAACTCTGCCCATGCAATGAACAATGACAAGGTGAAAGTTGCCTTGTGTGCCAAACGTAAAAAGCATCAACTGGAAGCACAGGTAATCGAGATTCTGGAACGCGCTAACGAAACCTTTGTCGGCGTATTGAAAGTCAGCAAGAACTATGCGTTCCTGCTTACGGAAACCAGTACCCTGGCTAACGACATCTTTATCCCGAAAGACAAGCTGAAAGGCGGAAAGAACGGCGATAAGGCTATTGTCCGCATTACCGAATGGCCGGAAGAAGCAAAGAATCCGTTTGGCGAAGTGATCGACATCCTCGGAAAAGCGGGTGACAACACTACTGAAATGCACGCTATTCTGGCTGAGTACGGCTTGCCGTACGTATATCCGCAGGCAGTAGAAGCTGCAGCAGAGAAGCTGTCGGCCGACATCACGCCGGAAGACTATGCCGAACGGGAAGATTTCCGCGATGTCGTGACGTTCACTATCGACCCGAAAGATGCCAAAGACTTTGACGATGCGTTGTCCATCCGCACCTTGAAACCCGGCTTATGGGAAGTAGGTGTGCATATTGCGGACGTATCACACTATGTAAAAGAGGGAAGCATCATCGACAAGGAAGCAGCCAAACGTGCCACTTCTGTCTATCTGGTAGACCGTACTATCCCGATGTTGCCGGAACGTCTGTGCAACTTTATCTGCTCCCTGCGTCCTGATGAAGAAAAACTGGCTTACTCTGTCATTTTCGAAATGAATGAAAAAGCGGAAGTGAAGAACTACCGCATCCGTCATACAGTAATCAAATCCAACCGTCGGTTCACGTATGAAGAAGCACAACAAATCATTGAAACAGGAGAAGGTGACTACAAGGAAGAGGTACTTCAGCTGAATCGTCTGGCACAGATTCTGCGAGAGAAACGAATGGCTGCCGGCTCTATCAACTTTGACCGCTGCGAAGTAAAATTTGAAATTGACGAGACCGGTAAACCGCTCAGCGTATACTTCAAGGTATCTAAAGAAGCCAACAAGCTGATTGAAGAATTTATGCTGTTAGCCAACAAGACGGTGGCAGAATACGTAGGAAAAGTTCCCAAGAACAAAAAGCCGAAGGTACTTCCTTATCGTATCCACGACCTGCCCGACCCTGACAAGCTGGATAACCTGAATCAGTTTATCGCCCGCTTCGGTTACAAAATCCGCACAGGAGGTAGCAAAGCAGAAGTATCCAAGTCCATCAATCATTTGTTAGGCGAAATTGAAGGAAAGAAAGAACAGAATCTGATAGAAACAGTGTCTTTACGCGCCATGCAGAAAGCACGCTATTCAATTTATAACATCGGACACTACGGACTGGCATTCGATTACTACACGCACTTCACCTCTCCTATCCGCCGTTATCCGGACTTGATGGTACACCGACTGCTTACCCGTTACCTGGCAGGAGGACGAAGCGCACAAGCCGACAAGTATGAAACTCTCTGCGAACACAGTTCGGCAATGGAGCAGACTGCAGCCAGTGCAGAACGCGCATCCGTGAAATACAAGCAGGTGGAATTTATGGGTGAACGTATCGGAGAAGTGTACGACGGTGTGATTTCCGGTGTCACAGAATGGGGACTCTACGTGGAAATCAACGAAAACAAGTGCGAGGGCATGATTGCCATGCGCGACCTCGGCAACGACTTCTACGAGTTCGACGAAAAGAACTACTGCCTCATCGGACGTCGTCACCACCAGAAATTCAGTCTCGGCGACCCGATTAAGATTAAGGTAGCCCGTGCTAACCTGGCTAAGAAACAGCTGGATTTCGTATTGGCTGAAGCTTGACGAACCGCGTTTAAATAAATAATTTCCCCGCTTCTTTTTAGAAAACAAAAACGTTCTAAAAGGAAGCGGGGATTTTTATTATTTCACCCTGCGGTTCAACTGGTTATTCGCTTTCTCCGGACGGGACTTTCCCACCCGTTTTCCACTTGTCTTTTTCTTATTGCTCTGTTTTGCCTTGAAAGCAAACGGATTTTTCTTGTTTACTACCATACCATTCTGATTTTTCTACAAAAATAAGATTTTATTGGATTCATCACAAAATATAGTTACTTTTGCCAATTATCAAAAAGAAATGCTCATGAGCCCAATTGATTACACACATATACTGACAAAGGCTGTTGACGAACTTTCCGACAGCCAATCTTACCGTGGACTGTTCCATCAGCACAGAGAAGGTGAACCACTTCCTTCCGGAAAATCATTGGAACGTATTGTAGAATTGTCACGTGCCATCTTGTTCCCCGGCTACTTCGGTAATTCCACCATCAACAGCCAGACCATCAATTATCATATTGGTGTCAATATTGAAGAACTGTTCTCTCTGCTCATCGAACAGATACAGGCCGGATTGTGTTTCGGGGTGGAAAATTCAGGCCAGTGCGACTGTCAGTCACCTTGCCGTGCCACGGCTACCCAATTAGCAGCAGAATTTATCAGCCGTCTGCCGGAAATCCGACGGATTTTGGCTACCGATGTAGAAGCTGCATATTATGGTGACCCGGCTGCCACCTGCTTTGGTGAAATCATCTGCTGTTACCCCGTCATCCGTGCAGTGACCAACTACCGGATTGCCCACGAGCTTCACCGGCTCAACGTGCCTCTTATTCCGCGTATCATCACGGAAATGGCTCACTCCGAAACCGGAATCGACATCCATCCGGGTGCGCAAATCGGACATCATTTTACCATTGACCACGGTACGGGTGTCGTAATCGGTGCGACCTGCATCATCGGCAATCACGTGAAACTGTACCAGGGTGTCACATTGGGTGCCAAGAGTTTCCCTTGCGACGAACAGGGAAACCCCATCAAGGGTATTCCACGCCATCCGATACTGAAAGACAATGTAATTGTCTACTCCAATGCCACCATATTAGGACGCATCACCATCGGTGAAGGAGCTACCATTGGAGGTAACATCTGGGTGACGGAAAGTGTACCTGCCGGTGCCCGCATCGTACAACGAAAGAGCAAGGAAAATTAAGGAGAAAATGCCTGCCCAAAAACGCACTTACGTTTACTCCAAAACGCAAGGACGTTTGAAACCAAACGCAAGTACATTTCATCTAAAACGCACTTGCGTTTCAATCCAAACGTAAAGGCGTTTTAGAGTAAGCACAAAGACATCTTATTATTGATAGCTGAAACGGCCGTTTTTTACTTAGGAACCTTAAAAAAATAACGTCCACAGTCCCGGAAAACTCACCGGAAACTGCGGACGTTTTGTATATAAAATAATATGCGATGCTTAGAAAGCCTTATGGTAGAGTGCTTCAATGTCTTCTACTGAGGTCGGACGCGGGTTACCTCCGGTGCAGACATCATTGAATGCATCGATAGCCAACTGATGCAAGTCTTCTTCCTTCACACCGATTTCATGTAACTTCTGTGGAATACCGATGCTCAAAGAAAGCTGGCGAACAGCTTCTACCGCAGCTTTTACACCTTCTGCTTCGCTCATGCCGGTAGTATCTACTCCCATCGCCTTAGCAATATCCAGGTATTTTGGTGCGGCAGGAGATTCTGCATTGTATTCCATGACGTAAGGCAACAGCAATGCATTGGCTACGCCGTGCGGAGTGTCATAGTGCGCACCAAGAGGATGAGCCATAGAGTGAACGATTCCCAGACCTACGTTGCTGAATCCCATTCCGGCAATATACTGTGCCTGCGACATGGCTTCACGAGCTACCGGATCACTGCCATTGTCTACGGCAGCCTTCAGGTTCTTGGCAATCATCTCAATGGCCTTCAGTTCAAACATATCTGACATCACCCAGGCTCCCGGAGTAATGTAGCTTTCAATGGCATGTGTCAGGGCATCCATACCTGTAGCCGCAGTCAGGCCCTTCGGCATAGAATACATCAGTTCAGGGTCTACGATAGCTACCGACGGAATATCGTTCGGGTCTACACACACCATTTTCTTGGTAGCAGCCTCATCAATAATCACATAGTTGATGGTTACCTCAGCCGCAGTTCCCGCAGTAGTAGGCAGAGCAAAAGTCGGCACTGCTTTATGATGCGTATCTGCTACCCCTTCCAATGAACGCACATCGGCAAACTCCGGATTGTTTACTACGATACCGATACCTTTAGCCGTGTCAATGGAAGAACCGCCACCCAATGCAACGATAAAGTCAGCACCGGAAGCCTTGAAAGCTGCCACACCGTTCTGCACATTGGCAATGGTAGGATTGGCTTTTACATCACTGTATATTTCGTAAGGAATACCTGCCTTTTCGAACACTTCCACCACCTTATCAGCTACGTGAAAACGAATCAGGTCCTTGTCAGTCACAAAAAAAGCTTTCTTGAAACCTCTACGGCCTGCTTCTGTAGCGATAGCTTCGCGACATCCGGCACCAAAGTAAGAAGTTTCGTTCAAAATCATTCTGTACATAATTTCATGGTTTTAAAAGGTTAGATTTAATATTTATTTCGGAAGATGGAACACGTCCGTCAGTTCCTGCATTTGTTCTTTCGTCATACCGTCCGGTTCAAATCCCATACAACGGGCATTGATGTAAATCTGGGCAGCCTTGGTCAGCACGTCAATCTGGTCGAATGCATCCATTACATCGGTACCTACGGCAAACACGCCGTGTTTTTCCCACATTACTACATCATAATCGTCCAGTTCCTTCAGTGTAGCATCTGCCAGTTCTACTGAGCTCGGCATCTTATAAGGCACGATACCCAATCCACGCGGACAGAATGCCTTTGTTTCCGGAATCATACTCCACAACAGATAAGTCAGTACATCCTTTTCCAGGAACTTCGGAGTATGGCTCATTGCCACCAGTTCGATGGGGTGTGTATGTACGGTAGCCTTTTTCTGGGCACCTTCCGCAATCAGCGTATTGTGAACAGTCAGGTGAGAAGCCACTTCCGAAGTCGGCATCACCGGCTGGTCAGCAATAATGACATAGCTGGCACAATCGTCGCAGATACGAATCACTGAACCGTTTTCCATCGGCCAGCGAGCCAGGTCGCGCATACGTTTCTGTGTACCTTTGCAGAAGAAGTAACAGCCTTTCAGATGCGGTAATACCGCTCCAATCTGTTTCGGTTCACTAATGGCCGGCATCTGACGGATTTCATCGTCTACAAACTCTGTTACATTGATGGTGATATTTCCACCATTGCGTTCAGCCCATCCTTTTTGCCACAAGTATCCGGCTACTTCGGCCACTTTATTGATTTCACGGGCCAAACCCGGACGTCCTTCAAGAATTGATTTCATTATATTATGTATTTAAATTTGATTTTTTATTTCAATAACTGCGGAAGGAAAGAAGATACAATCAGGACAATTAATCCCAGTACCAGTACCCAGATGGTCTTTGCAGAACATCCTTTCCATTCCTTCAGAATAATTCCCCACACATTCGAGAATGTCACGTTCAGCGACATCAGAATACACCAGGAGAATGTAAGCAATACCGGTGAAGCTACCAGGAAACCTTTTCCCAGACTCAAGCCAAAGAACTGGCTATACCATAACACACCGGCCAACGCACAGAACAGAATGTTGTTCACATACAGCGAGGTCTTTCCATAGTCACCCCATGTCTTGTTCTTTGCATTCTGATAAAAACAGTACACCATGTTGGTAAGGAAACCTCCGGCAGTTACCATAAGAGTAGCCGGCAAAGTTTTATACACTTCTGCACTTTCCGGGAAACACAAACTCTGTCCGAATCCTAATCCGATACTGAAACAGGCGCTCATGAAACCCGCCAATAAAGCTACGAAAATTCCTTTAGTAAAATTGAAATCTTTCACAGCTTTTTTCTTTTCTTCCTCGCTCAGGCTGGCAGACTTCATATTTCCGGCATAACCGATGATGCCGATACCCAGCAAAGTCACAATCACCCCCACAATAACCGGCATGGTCAGTTCCTCCATGTGACCAGTAAATATGGGCGTCAAGATTGTTCCCAGTCCGGCACAGGTACCCAGCGAGATAGACTGTCCCAATGCTACTCCAAGGTAGCGCATACTCAAACCAAATGTCAGACCACCCACTCCCCAGAGTACACCGAAGAGCATCGCCCAAAGCGTATCGGCTGGATGAGCTGCATAAACCTCAAAAAGGCTGTGTCCGTCCGGAACAGCCAGCAACGCGCCCAAGAAAGGAAAAACAAGCCAGGCAAAAACTCCCTGCACAATCCAGTAAGATTCCCAGCTCCAGTTCTTTATTTTATTGATGGGTACATAGCAGCTCGACTGGCAGAATGCTCCCACTGCAATAATCAACAATCCGATAATGATTTCCATAGCCTATAAATTAAGCCAGCCGGACAACGGGCAAGACAAGCTTTTCCCGTCATCCGGCTGTAAGATTAATTTCTCTTAGAAGTTACTTCCGCTTCGTATTTTTCTACTTCAGCAATGTATTCTTCGCCTACAGGTACATTGTTCTTCAAGCAGAACATATCCCATACAGCTCCCCAAGGCAATGACTTGCATTCTTCGAGCAATGCCAGACGCTGGAAGCCACGGTCAGTTTCTTCATAGTCACGCAGCGTGTTCAGCGGTTCGAGCAATGCCTGCAACAGGCACTTCTGTGTAGCACGCATACCGATTACATACGCACCGATACGGTTGATAGATGCATCGAAGTAATCCAAACCGATGTGTACACGGTTCAACGCATTGCAACGTACGATTTCCTTGCACAAATCGAGTGTATCGTCGTTCATGATAGTTACATGGTCTGAGTCCCAACGAACCGGACGGCTTACGTGCAACATCAGTTCCGGTACATAGAGCAACAGAGAAGAAACCTTATCAGCCACACTTTCTGTCGGATGGAAGTGACCGGTATCGAGTGTAATCAGTTTCTGGTTCTGTACACCATAACCAATATAGAAGTCGTTAGAACCCACTGTATAGCTTTCCAGACCAATACCGAAAACTTTTGATTCGATGCAGTCCTTCATGTGATCGTACTTCTGTGCAAAAATCTGGTCCAAAGAATCTTTCAGCAATGCACGGTACTTCATACGGTTTACGGTAATGTCCTTGCTACCATCGTGTACCCACAAGTTCATGATACAAGGGTCGCCCTGACGCTTACCCATTTCTTCAGCAATGGCACGGCAGCGTTTGGTATGTTCAATCCAAAAATCACGGATAGCCTTGTCAGGATTTGACAAAGACAAATTTCCAGACTTCGGGTGAGAGAAAGAAGTAGAGTTGAAATCCAGCTTCATGTCATTTTCTTTTGACCACTGCATCCAGCCTTCAAAATGTTTTACTTCCACCTGGTCACGGTCAACAAACTGTCCACCGAATTCACCATAGATTTCGTGCAAGTTCAAGCGATGTTTTCCCGGTACGTAAGAAGCAGCCTTCAGGATATCTGCACGCAATTCCTCAATGTTACGAGCCTTTCCCGGATAATTTCCGGTAGCCTGAATACCTCCGGTCAGTGAACCCTGTGATTCGAATCCGGTCACATCGTCTGCCTGCCAGCAGTGCATAGACATAGGTACAGACTGTAAAGTTTCCATTACGGCATCCGTATCGATACCCAATCTGGCATAGCGTTCTTTAGCTATTTCATACGCATTGATAATCTGTTGTTCTTTCATGGCAAATTATTTTTTAATGATTGATATATATTTCTGATAAGCTTCATTCCACACTTCCGCATCCGCCGGTGAGAAATAATCCGGTTCCACATTGACGGAAATCACGTTACGCATTTCCTGCAACGTACTTACTACTCCGGCTGCTTTAGCCTGAAGCATGATATTTCCAATTGAAGATGCCTCGCTCGGTCCGGCCACAACCGGCAAGCCGATAGCATTTGAAGTAAACTGATTCAGCAGTTTGTTGCGTGAGCCTCCTCCAATGATATGCAACTTTTCAATCGGATTTACGGAAAGTTCACGGAACACATCGAGTACCTCACGGTATTTCAGTGCCAGACTCTCAAAAATGACACGGATAAACTCACCATGTGTCTGCGGTGCGTTCTGTCCGGTACGTGCACAATATTCACAAATGGCTTTAGGCATATCCTGTGGATTGGTAAATCCCGGATCATCCGGATTGATAAAGCAAGCAAACGGACGAGCCGCCTGAGCCAGTTCCACCATCTGCGGATAAGTATAATCCGTTCCTTCCTTATGCCATTTCTTCAAACATTGTTCTACAATCCACATACCTGTGATATTCTTCAGCAAGCGAATGGTACCGTCTACTCCTCCTTCGTTCGTAATATTATAGTGAGTTGTCTTTTCATTCACAACCGGACCATCTGTTTCAATTCCCATCAATGACCATGTACCTGAACTCAGGTAAGCAAAGTTCTTGTTGACAGCCGGTACAGCCGCTACGGCAGAAGCTGTATCGTGTCCGGCTACAGCAATTACCGGAACAGATTCTATCTGAAGTTCTTCACACAAATCCTCGGTCAGCATACCGACTTTAGCTCCCGGTTCTACCATATCCGCAAACAAGGATTTGCTGACACCCAGGACTTCCAGCAATTTTTCATCTAATTTGCGTGTTTCCGGATTCAGCAACTGAGAAGTAGATGCAATGGTATATTCTGTCACCATCTTGCCTGTCAACAAGTAAGAAAGCGCATCCGGCATAAAGAGCAGACGACTGGCGTGCGTCAGTCCGAAGTCCTTCCGTTGTTTCAACGTGTACAACTGGAAAATACTGTTGAAATCCATGTGCTGGATTCCCGTCTTTCCATATAACTCATCTGCCGGCATCACCTTTTCAAAGAACTCTTCCTTCTTCCCGATAGTCTGCGGGTCACGATACGCATACGGAAGGCCTATCAGTGCCCCTTCCTCATTCACAAAAGCAAAATCCACTCCCCATGTATCAATACCGATAGAAGTGACAGGTACTTTTTTCTGTGCCACGGCAGTCAGACCTTTCTTTAAATTCTCATACAAGGAAAAAATATTCCAGTAAAAATGTCCGTTGAGTTGCAGCATCTGGTTCGGGAAGCGGGTAACTTCTTCCAGTGTCAATTTATCACCGGTCAGCGTCCCCAATATGGTTCTTCCGCTAGTTGCTCCTAAATCAAATGCAATAAAATAGTTGGAATCCATGCTAAAAGTTTATTTGGTTAACTACTGTGACAAAAGTAGAAAGAAAAAATTCCCTTCTTGCGGAAGAAATGACTTTAAAATATAAGTTTTTGATTTTTCCTGCCGATGAAAATTCAGGAGTTTATCAGGGATTTTTTATCTTTGCGAAGAAAGGGACAAAAAATGGAAAAGAACAGCGTAAACTATAAATATCTGGTACGAAGTCCGCGCGATATAGACTGGGGAATTACCGTGGATACCGTAGGTTCAGAACCCATTCCACCCAACTATCCGGTGTACCCACCTCGTACCGGACATCCGGATGCCTTTTATTTCACTCCCTCACGCGGCCGTGTGCTGGACAGCTACCAGCTATTATACATCACGCACGGAAAAGGCTATTTCTATACCTCTCCCGACACATTTATCGAAATCAAGGAAGGAGACATCCTGATTCTCCAGCCTCACGTATGGCACAGCTATTTTCCCGATAAAAAAACCGGCTGGCAGGAATACTGGATCGGATTTCAGGGAATCAACATGGACAGCCGTTTCCAGAACAACTTTTTTGCAAAAGACCAGATTGTATATCACATCGGTGTGCAGGACAGCATCGTCAAACTTTATGAACAAGCCATTCAGGTAGCCATGGAAGAAAAAGCGGCCTGCCAACAATATCTGGCCGGCATTGCCAATCTTATCTTAGGCATGACCATGTACTACTCGCAGAACTGCGAGTTCGACAACAAAGCCACCGAGCAAATTAGCAAAGCCAAGGTATTCATCCGCGAGAACCTGTTAAAAGGTATCGGCCCGGAAGAAGTAGCCGACTCCCTGCACATGAGTTATTCCTGGTTCCGGAAACTATTCAAAGAGTATACCGGACTTTCTCCGGCGCACTACATTCAGGAACTGAAAATCCAGCAGGCCAAAGATTTGCTGGCCACCACCCAGCGAAGCACCAAAGAAATAGCCTATTACCTGACCTTTGACGATATACCTTACTTTACCAAGGTTTTCAAGAAATATACAGGATACACTCCACAATCCTATCGAAAAAAATTCGGAAGAGAATAAAAATACAACCTCCTTCTGCGCTGAAGAATCACTCACAGCAAGCAGAAGAAGGTTGCTTTGTTTTATGCCGATGTATAGCCTAAGATTATTTCACCACAAAGTGATAAGTTCCCGACAACAATTCCGCCTTACACATTCCATCCTGATATGTCACTTCTTTTATACCCTCTTTTCCAACCTGTAACGCACGACCATTTTCAGTTACGCAATCCACTGAAGCAGCAGGTAAATAAAGCGTCGCACTGGTATTAGCCGGAACAGTGAATGAATACCTCACCTCTCCATCCTTCACTTCCCATGCACTTTCTATACGTCCGTACAGCGAATCATAATATCCTCTGGCAAAAGTCATCTTTCCTGTAGGGTCTACCTTCGGACAAAGCACAAAATGCTTGAATCCCGGATAGTTCTCATCCCGCATAATACCCAGTGAATAGGCATACATCCATGCCCCGACAGCTCCAAAAGAATAATGATTAAACGAGTTCATCCGATTGTTCTCTCCAAATCCATCGACATGCGTATACGAGTTCAGGCGTTCCCAAATGGTAGTAGCTCCCTGCTCCACAGAATACAACCACGAAGGATAAGTCGTCTGTTGCAACAAGTTGTAGGCTACCTCATCATATCCATTATCCGAAAGCGCCTTGCTAATCCATGCCGTACCGATAAATCCTGTCATCAGCGAGTAAGCCGGATAAGTCTTTCCATCGTCCGCCACATTCTCCCGCTGCACCGTATGCGCCAGATTAGCTGCAAACTGCTCCTTCCATTCCGGATTCACAATACCGAAAGACAAAGGAAGCACGTACGAGGTCTGTATATCCACCAGTTTTCCCTTTTCCGGACCGTTTGCCCCCGAAGAAATAGTTTTCGCCGTCTGCGGGTCGATATATGTACGGTTAAAGAACACTTTACGTTCCTCGTATAATTTAGCAAATTTTTCTGCATCCTCCACTTTACCCAAAATCTGAGCCACTTTTTTCATAATGTCCAAATCATAAAGGAAGTATGCCTCCCACATCAGTGTCTTGTCATTCTTGTTATCCTCCGGTCCCAGCCAGTCGCCCAAGTTTCCCCAGACCTTCTCCTGCTCCAGTACGCCCGTCTCCGGATTGATATTCCTGGTCCGCACATAATCCACATAACGGCACATCGCCTCATAGTGCTCTGCCAGCAAACTCTTATCACCATATTGCTGATACACTTCCCACGGCACCGTAATACCTGCACTTCCCCACAGCAGACCGCCAAATCCACCACCTAAAGGAGCCACATCCGGGAAACGGCCATCCTCACGCTGTACGTCCCTCATGGCACACAAATAACGACGCAAGAACTGCGGTACATCTGCCAGATAAGTAGCCGTACGGGAGAACACCGATACATCACCCGCCCATCCCAAACGCTCGTTACGCTGCGGACAGTCGGTCGGGATAGAGAAGAAATTGGCATAAGTAGACCACACGATATTGTGCCACAACTGGTTGACCTTTTCATTAGACGTTTCATACTTAGATGCCAGTCCGTCAATCGAACTCAACACCACTCCTTTCACATCCTCCAGCGGCAAAGCCTTATCTATGCCCGTAATCTCAATGAAGCGATATCCATGATAGGTAAATCTCGGGGCAATCGTTTCATTTCCTCCTTTCGTGATGTATTTATCCTGCGCCATAGCTGCGCGGATATTTTCCAGCATAATCATTCCCTCGTTTCCGGCATAACGCGGCAAGTCGGGATATTTTACCTCGGCATAACGCAGATTGATTTCCTGTCCAGCCTTCATTCCTTTGAGCGTGATTTCAGGTACTCCCACCATGTTCTGCCCCATATCGTACACAAAGATGCCCGGACGAACCTCTTCTACCGATTGTGCCGTCAATTTCTGAATGGCCTTTACCGTCTGACCGTATTGAGCCACCAAGTGGAAATTAGAATAATCATCGACTTTAGGCATTGTTCCTCCACCTAACCGACTGACATGACCTCCGAGCGAGACTTCTACTGCTTTCTTCCAGGCCGAATCATCATATCCCGCTTTCGTCCATCCTTCAATCGCTTTTTCCCTCAAAGCATCATATACCTCTCCCTGAAAGAAACTACCATACACCATAGGTCCCTGATTGAAATACTTCCACGTTTCCGGAGAAGTTACTATCGTCTGTACCTGTCCATCTTCATAAGTCACGACCAACTGCGCCAGCAATGACTGACGGTCGCCAAAGAAATTCCAGTTTTCTCCGGCATAAGTTGCTCCTCCGCTCCACCATCCTTCGGCCAAAATTGCTCCAACGGCATTCTTACCTTTCGCAATCAACGTCGTCACATCGTACACCTGATACAGATGCGTTTTATTATACTGTGTCACACCCGGATTAAAATAGTCCTCTCCCACTCGCTGTCCGTTGAGATACATTTCATAAATACCTCGGGAAGTTACATACAAACGTGCTTTACGAACCTTACTGGAAGAAGTCTCAAACTCCGTACGCAACATCGGCATAGCATTACGGCTGGGATTCTGTACATAACACTTCTTTGCGCCATTCAACTGTGTTGCATCCAAGGTGACAGAAGCTAACTTGTTCTCCGGACTCCGGAAATTGCGAATATCCGTTCTGACTCCTGAAAAATCAGTTGCGTGCTCCAATGCATACCCCACATCACCGACTACCGGAAACGCCACGAAATCACCTCCCTGCCCCAAAGGGTTCAGATTCATTTCCCCAATCTGTACCTCTCCTTTTTTCAGTGTGGTAAAACCCAGATTGGAATACAAAGAAAATGTATGCGACTGATATTGATTCTCCGCATTCAGCACATCAGCGGGCAACATAAAAGATTTCAAAGGAACAGAAGGTTTGTCATCCGGCTGATAACCGGCACGATAAATATGTACCCAGGCATTTCGTCCGTCTTTCAAAGGAGACAAATCAAACTCCACTTTTATGTATGACTCATCCTTTCCGCTGGCAATGTGATAGATGTTCTTATTCGCATTCATCAGACGTTCATCGTTGGCACCATACACAAAGGCTATCTTACGCGACGCAGCCTGTCTTTTCATCTGAAATGAACAATCCAGTCTGAATACTGGCAAATAATGTGAATAAAGTACCATATCCTCGTCACTGCCTCCAATCCAACGTGCTCCATTCCAGCCCTCTTTATCATCAGACGTCATCAGGCTTGTCTCAAACCAAGAATCTTTTTCCGCAACTTCTCCCTTATTGTTCCAGATTTTTACTTTCCAGATATAACGGGTAGCCGGCTTCAACGCCTCTCCCTGATAAGTCACATGTTGGGATACATCCGTTGTCACTTTTCCGGAATTCCATACTACCTTACCAGCCTCATCCTTTACCTCTAATTGATAAGCTGTCTGATATATGCCTCTTTCGTGTGGGTTACTTACAAGTTGCCAACCGAATCTGGGAGATGGCACATCCAACACAAGTGGATACTGATGATATTCTACCTCCAGTTTCTGTAACTCCATTGAGAGTGCAGGAGAAATTACCATGCTACATAAAAGATACAAAAATACTAAGATTTTCATTTCCTAATTTATTCTAAATTAAATAGTTTTACATCACCTAATAAACCAGATAGTTGAAGTGAATCATTAGCAAACCATTGTCTACGAGCTGAAAAGATTTGACGTCCTGTTGAAGAGCGTTGTTCATTATTAATAAGCCAAGAAGGCCATCTGCTCATTGTTCCTTCAGAATCGTAGCCAATATCGTCAGGGTATTGCTCATCACCAATCAATCGATTAGGCCATAAATTCACTATATCCACTTCTAAATCATTCTTTCCGACATGTGCATATTCACGTATATCAAGACGATAAGGGAATCGCCAAACCTCTCCAAAATCATGTCCATTTAATCTAACTCGAGCTATAATCTCTACTCGTCCCAAATCAAGAATCAGAGGTTTACCTATAGATATCATTTTAGGTTCAATATTTATCACTTTCTTATAGCAAGCAGTCCCACTAAAATATTTAATTCCCTCATCCTCAAAATCAGACCATGACTTCAAACACTCCATCTCAACTTTTCGGGGGGCTCCCCACCCTTCAGGAAAATACAAATCCCATTTACCCGATAAGGTTACTTCATTTATTCTTCTCTCTTTTAATTGAATACTCTGCAAATTATTTTTCCTCTCTGAAAACACAATAAAAAAGCTTTTTGATGCATTAAACGGAAGTAAGACCTGCTTTATCCCCAAAGAATCTTTTAGAATCTGTGCACAATAACGTTGTCCATTTTCAGCATCCCAAACCTCAACATTATTAAATGAAGTCCTAAAATTACATTTTGAGATAAACTCACGAGTTGAATTATTTACAACAAAATAAATATCTTCTTGTGCAGTCTTACGATGTATAAAACTGAGCGAATCCACAGAATGAAAATCAGGAAGAATACCTAAAACTTTTAAAGCATCCTCGACTTTATATTGTGATAAAACCAATCCCTTTCCAACTCTACGATATTTTTCATCTTTATCACCCCATAATTTATCAGCCAATGAAGTCAATCTTTTTTCATCTTCTTTGTAATTTTTCAATCCAGGAACATAACGCGGTTTATTCCCTAATATGACTCCACCTTGTATCACTAAATCATAAATATGTTCTAACATTTCTAAAGACATAACTTCTGAATCTGGTAATAAAAGAAGTTTATATACCAAATGATTTGGTAAATGTATACCATCTTCGTCTACAGTAGCTTTTCTAAAGGCTTCACTTCCAATTACATCATAATCATATCCCTGTATAAACAATCCAGGAAAACGATATAAGGGTTCTTCCGGCTGTAATGCTAAAACATCTGCACAAAATTGACCTTTCCTCAGCATATATTGACATCGTGATATATAATTATGCCAAGGAGTAGAAAATTCCCACCAAGTATTTGTCCGTTCATATTTTGTACCCCATATATTCATCTGGAATCCAGGACCTTTTACATCAAAAGGTTGACTTGTATAGCGATGAAAGACTAAACGATTAGCTCCTTCACAGAAAGCTTTATCTACTAGTGGTTTCATCTTAGCAGGATGCCATAACCAACGCTCATCCCCGGATGAAGTCAATGCTTCTGCCGCAACAATTTCCTGTCCATTAAGATGAGCTGCAGAAGCCATCAATTTTACCGTAGGATCAAAATTGGGATGCCAACCAACTGGAATCCAAAACTCTGCCATAGGAACATCAACATATTGCATTGCATTTAAATCACTGGCAGGAGTAGTATAACACTCATAAGAAAATTTCAATCCATTACAACGAGCGAGACGTTGAAACTCTTTAATATAATTTTCAACAAATAATTCACTAATTGTTTGGCGGAAATCAAACATAAATCGTTCAGTTTCTTGACAAGAATCAACAATCCTTCCAGTCAAAACTGGAAGCCATGGACGAATGCTATAACCTCTCTTTACTTGAAAAATTGAATCAAACCCGACTGTCCAATTTTGGCCTCCACCCTCCCAACTATCAATATGTATCGTTGTAAAAGAAGAATTACCAGCTGCCTTTTTTAAATTCTTCACTAACTTATCAAAGTGAAAACGAACTGCCTCTTTACTTAATTTATCAATTTCTGGCCCTCTTACTTTATCAATCACAGGTCCTATACAACTTCCTGTCCATTGATGTCCAAAACGAATAATTGTCCAATCCCCTTCAGGTATATCCCATCTCAGCAATCCATTACACTGCATCTTATCTGTTAAATCTACTATTTTATTCTTAGAAATAATGGATTGTTTAGAAACATACTCCGAAAAGGAAAGATTATTTAATCCCTTATATCCAAAATAACGTGGAAAACCAGGCCATTGCAAAGATTTATAGGTAGACGGAGCACAAGAATATCGAACAGGACCTGCATTTCCCGGATATTGACAAATCTTCAATGGAAAATCAGGAATTATTTCACGATCACTTATCATAGTATCAATTCCTGCAATAGCAATTACTGCAATATCACGATAATCCGCACCTAAGCCAGGAGACTTTAAGGCTATTATTTTCTCTTCACCTCCTTTTACATAAGTTTCACTGCTCACGACCCACTGCATAGCCATTTCAGGTTCCACCCATGGTCCCCCAGTTCCCCAGTATCCAGCGCCGTTATTAGCACCAAACTCCATACCTAACTCCGCAGACTTTCTGGCAACAGTCCTAAATATTCGCTGCCATATAGAGTCATTATATAAAACGGGGCCTTCAGGACTATTTTGGTCTACATCCAGAATAATAGCTCCATTTATCCCAACTCTATGCATTGCTTCCAAGTCTTTTTGAGTACCTTCTTTTGTTACATTCCCATTTACCCACATCCAATATACCCATGGCCAAAACTCAGCCGATGGATTCTCAAATATTTGTTTTGATAATCTTTGTGAAGATACATTACCTATTCCCAGATATAATATCATCACATAAAATATTATCAAAAATCTACTTTTCTTTTTCATTTCCGAAATTTATATTAAAATTAAACTTTCCTGACCCAACTTTCACAATTAAACTATTTTTATCCTTTCCTAAAATCTGACATCCTTTTAGTTCTTTCAAGACCATTCCGTTTTCTCTAACTTGATGATAATCTGTACATGGTAGATAAATAATTCCACTTGAATTTGCCGGAATTTCTATTTCTATGCTCCAATTTCCAAGGTTATACTCCCACTCACATTTTATCTTTCCATACGGAGATTCATATTCAGTTCTAACATACTTTAAAGTTCTTAAAACCTGAGGATAAACTATTACCTCTTTATAACCAACTCCTTTATGTGACTGACCTATCCCTCCCAGTCCGGCAAAGAACCACTCCATCAGATGACCCAGCATGCAATGGTTGTTCGAGACGAAACCGTATGCTTGCCAGGATTCCGTCAGAGCCGTAGCACCATAGGCAAGCTGCCAGCCATATCCTGGGACATCATACCGGGCATTCATCTTATAAATCAGGTCGGAATCACCGTTATCTTCCAGCACCTTCAGCAAATAACGATAACCGATATCGCCAGAGGTCAGTGCATAGTTACGCCCCACGATGTCCTTCTTCAGGTTCTCATATACCTTGCTATAGTTTTCCTCATCCACCAGTCCATAGAACAGCGATATGGCATTCGCCGTCTGACTGTTCCGGTCATAATACCCCTTATCCTGATGGTAGAAACGGGCATTATAGGCCTGCTTTACCTCACTCATCAGGTTCCGGTAATAACGGGAATCCTCTTCAAGTCCTAACAAGCCAGCCGCCTCATTCATGATGGACAAGTCATAATAATAGATACCGGTAGCCGTCACTCCCCTGGAAGTTAACTGCGAGACACCCGGATGCGCAGGACCCAGATCATACCAGTCACCCAGACCATACTCTATGATATGACCGTTAGCCCGGGAAGAAAGGTAATCCAGATACTTTCTCATCCGAGAATAATACTCCTTCAGAAGCGAGTCATCTCCATACCATTTGTATACGTACCACGGAATGATGATGAAAGCACTGCCCCATTCTGGAGAATCCTCAAAGCCGTCGGCAAACCTCACATATTCCGGAGCGATGGAAGGAATGGTACCCGCTTCGGTTTGCGAGTCACTCATATTCCGCATCATCTGGCGGTAGAAACCCGGCAGGTCATACCGGTACTGCAACGAATACTGCATCAGATGAGCCACCTCAAGCCAGCCAAGCTTTTCCCTGTGAGGGCAGTCGGTCAGAATGCTGGACAGGTTGCTGCGCATGGCCCAGTCAATCAGATCATACGTCTTGTTAAAAAGAGGAAGCGAGCAGGTAAAACGTCCGGCCTCCGGTGCCGAATTGGTGGTATGCATACCTTCCAGTTCAAAAGATTCCAAGCCCTCCGTACCCGACACTTCCACATACCTGAACCCGTAATAGGTAAAACGGGGATGCCACTCCTCTACAGACCTTCCGGACAAGGTATAGTTCCAATAATAGGGACCGCCCGAAGCCTGCTGGTTGACCGTAGAATCATTGTTCAACAATTCTCCAGGAATCAATTTCACTGAATGTCCCTTTTCTCCGCGAAGTTTTATATTGACTACCCCGGAGAAGTTCTGCCCCAGGTCATAAACCCAGTTTCCCCTGGAATTCCGGTATTTTCTCATCACGCTCAAGGTATCGCGTACCGTAAGAGGTTCAGACTGCTGTGCCATCAGACGGACACTTGAAGAAGACACGACCGGCGACTGCCAGCGTGAGTCGTCGAACCCGCACTTCATCCAGCCGTCCTGCTCCCTTCCAGCATCATAATCCTCACCCCCATAAATACTGGAGTACGTTATCGGTCCTTCCAAGAATTTCCATTCTCCGTCCGATACGATGTCCTCACTGGTTCCGTCCTTGTAATTGATACGGAGATGAAGCTTCATCTTTGGCGCACCGAAAGAAATCAGCTGCTTGAAATACCTCTCACGCGGAACATTGTAGAAGCCGTTGCCCAGCATCACGGACAGCACATTTTCCCTTTCCAGAAGGTCACTTATCTCAAAAGTGACATACAATGCGGTTTTGGCATAATGCGTCCATCCGGCATCCAGAAAATGGTCTCCCACCTTCTTCCCGTTCACAAACAGGTCAAAATGTCCCAGGCCGGACACATTCACGATGGCGTTTTCAACCTCCTTGTCTATGTGCACCTGCCTGCGGGCGAGAGGCAGCTTGTATCCGCCCACCATACGGTCACCAATAGTAGGCTGTACCAAAGGAAAATGAAGCCCGGGATACAATCCCTTTGACTCGTCATCTTTTTCCAGGGCTATCCACCGGGCATCTCCCCAGTCTTTCTCTGACAGCATCCCTGTCACAAAACTGCCCGTCCTGCTCCAGCAGCACACATTATGCTCATCCCATACACGAACCTTCCAGTAATATCGGGTAGAAGACTCCAGCTCCCTGCCCTGATAAGGAACCAGAATGGACTGACCGGACTTGCACTTACCGGAATCCCACATATTGCCCTCGTCCCGGGAAAGAAGCGCCTCGGAGTCCGCCACCAGCACCTGATAGGCATACTGCATGAAACCTCTTTCCACGGAAGAAATCTTCCAGCTGAAACGAGGCCGGGGAGTATCTATTCCCAGCGGATTGACGCGCTGCTCACACAAGAGTTCATACACACCAAAGACAGCTGATTTCTTACCTGCATATACCGAAAGAGAAAACAGCAGACAAAACAATATATTATAAATCTTACCCATTGATTATTATTTCAAATTTCCATTACTACATCCTGTATCAGCATACCCGGACAGTCGGTATACCCAGCAAACGGCCAACTTTCTCAATTTTATCCGCTACATGACCGACCCCTATCGCACAATGATGGGAAGGGCCAGCTTTGCTCCACTTCTCTATAAACTCCTTTGCACCGCAGGAGAAACGATAACGGCTGTTTGTATTTCCAATCTGAAGAGTATCTCCCGAAACAGACTCGCCTTCAGCCACAAGCAGAAAAACACCGTCCTTTCCCTCGCATACGGACAGCAGGGTAACAGCCCCCAGCTTCACGCTCATCTGGATGGAAAGTCCCTTACCAGGCTTGCCATGATATACCGGGAGCGGAACAAGCTGCACCTTTTTCTCAGAGATGGCAAAATGAGCCGGACCGTCATGCCCCCACAGGACCACATCCTGTGAAAAGTCTATCGTATAAGGTTCGGAAAAGGAACCTCCGGCACCCAGCAGAGACATGATTTTCATGGCCTGCACATTCTTTACCTCACACTCACCGGCCACGGGAATGCCTCTTCCCGTCAGCAGGGTATTGCCGGCTATTACGGAAGTCACCAGGTTCTCATAGCTGTTGCCGGGGAAACCTTCATAATAATAGGCCAGGGAGCCAAGCCTGTGAGCCTCAACCAGCTTGTCCAGTGCAATCGAGGTACGTGCAGCCCGTTGCAGTTCGTATTCCTCACAATCCGGACTTACATCAAACTTTTCATGGAATTCATTCAGTTTGGCCTGGAGTTCATCCTCCGTCGCACTCTCGTAATAATGTGCCAGCTCGCACATCTCTACCTGCTCTATGTAAGTACCAAATGTGACAGACTGCAATGTGACATCCGTATATACATCAAGCATTCCAGTATAATAATGCCCTAAAATTCCCAATCTATTCTCACGCATACCTTTTACAACCTTTATCGCCGAAAGCCATTCATCTATTTCTTTCCAGACATCTTCATCTTGTAAATATCCTGTTATAATCTCAAATTGTATTTTAGCACGATTAAACACAGAGGCAAATTCTGGCAATGAACATGCCTGACAAAAAGCTAACCATTCCCCTGTCATTTTTCCACGATCACCAAGCCCATTAATATATTTAAAATCAATCACAGCCTCCGGCTGAATATTCAACAACACAATAGGAACTTTACATTGTTGCACAACAGGAAGTATTGTTGAAGACAATGCATAAGTAGAAATAAAGATAAAAAGCATATCTATCTTTTTATCTAATAAAAGCTTCACTGCCTCATGTGCTTTTTGTTGACTGTCAATCATTGGGACATTAATTACATCCACATCCATAGATACCATTTTTTCACTTACTTTATTTTGATATCCAATGAGCCTTTCTTTAAGTCCATCGAATTGCTCCCAATATGTATCTAATCCCACACCTACAAGTCCGATATTAAAATTATTTCCCATTATTTATCAAGATTAAAGAAAAGAAAAAGCCTTCCAAATCCATCTAAAAAATAAATTCAGAAGGCCTTCTATAACATTAAATTAATATTAGAATTTCCAATAACTCAGGTCAAAAATATGGATTCAATGCAGCTTCAGAAGCTGGTATCGGAAATAAAATACGAATATCTTGATAAGAATTAGGAGAGACAGAATAACCTTCTGGGAAATAATAAGCAGAGGGATTAGATTTCACTCTCTCTCCATACGCTTTCATCACAGTTTCTACTTCTCCTGAACGAATTAAATCCAACCACCTTTTATTTTCAAAAGCAAGCTCAACTCGACGTTCTTGTAAAATAGCCTTCCTTACAGCTTCTTTCCCTGTCGCCTGACTATCATCCAATCCAGCTCTATTCCTAACCTTATTCAGATAAGATAAAGCTTCATCTGTTTTATCTTGTTCATTTAACGCTTCTGCTAAAAATAGTAATACCTCCGAATAACGATAAACCGGCCAATTATCATTCGTATTATTCGTTAGAGCATGTGCATGGCAATACTTCTTTATATAAGGATACGGATTTCCTGATGCTGTAAGCCAACCTATAGAAGCATCCTTTCTTTCATCACCTTGCTCATAAGCAGCAATAATATCTGGAGTTGGAATATTATACCCTTCTACAATGTAAGAATTCTCTTTTATTCCAGTGATAGCCGAAACTTCTTCTGCAGTAATAGGTTGTGGCAAAAATACATAAAAGAAATTACTTGCATATCCTTCATTACCTTCTTTAAACTGAACCTCAAAAATAGATTCTATTCCATTCTTATTGGCTGGTTCAAAGGCATCCGCATAATTATCCCATAAATCATACCCGGTTACTTCTTTCAATACTTTTTCGGCTTCACTCCAATTTTTTCGAGCAATATATACATTCCCTAAAAGAGTTCTTGCTGCCCCAGAAGTAGCCCGTCCAAGTTCTTGTTTACTTTTATCAGGTAACAACTCAATAGCTAGTTTTGCATCTTTAATAATCTGTTCATAAACAACATCTACTTCTGATAAAGGCAAAGCTGTTTCTTCCATGGTCTTTACTGGAGTCAAATGTAAAGGCACAGAACCAAAATATTGAACCAAATCAAAATAAGCTAAAGCACGTAGAAAATAGGCCTGCCCTTTAATATTATTTTTTACGGATTCATCAAACTCAACCCCATCTATCGGTTCTAAAAGATAGTTAACATTAGAAATGATACTATAATTTGTGACATACTTATTATATGGAACCCAATTATTCGCATCATCCAAAAAGTCTTTTACAAACTCTGCAGAAATCGTTCCTCTATCCGTAGGATTATATATATAGGTCGTATTATCTGATCTTAATTCACCCATAGCCCACGCACCGCTACTACCACTATACAAATTACGTAATAATGCATAAGCACCATTAATCCCTTGTTCAAAATCATTCTGAGACTGATAATAAACTTCAGAACTCAATGACGTTTCAGAGGGTATATCCAGGAAATTATCACAGCTACCCAACAATGACCCAAATAATATTGTATATAAAGAAACTCTAATTTTCATAATTCTATTTTTTAAAATGAAACATTCAATCCCACAGTAAACGTCCTTGGTATAGGATAAGTTGAAAAGTCAATACCTTGCAACAAAGCACTCGGGGTATTTCCATTAAAATCAACTCCAACCTCAGGATTAGCATATTTATACTTTGTAAAAACAAACGGTTGCTGTACACTTGCATACAAACGTAAATTTCTTATATACTTAAGCATATGGGTGGGGAATGTATAACCCAATGTTATATTTTTTATTGTTAAATGACTGCCATCACAAATAAATCTGGAATGTAAAATAGCCCTTTCACGGGCTGTACCACTAGTACTTTTCCCGTATTTCCCTGCACCTGGGTTCTCTGGAGAACGCCACCTATCTTTTACTTCTTTCAATACATTAAAGTTACCATCCAAATTGGTTGTTCCTTCTTCACTTACAGCCACAATCTTATTCCCATAAGAACCAGCACAAATAATAGATAAGTCAAGGCTCTTATAAGAAAAATTATTTGTAAACCCAAAAGTAAATTTAGGATATGGATTTCCTAATTCTGTCTTATCACCACCCATATCATCATAGGTTATACTCCCATCTTTATTTACATCTTTAAACTTAATAGTACCCACTTCAGAGTCTACAGCCTTTGGAGAGCTATCATAATCTGCCTGATTCACATATACCCCTTCTTGTACCATACCATAAAATTGGCCTATTCTGCCTCCTACTTTGGTGATAGTTTGCACAAATCCAGTAGATGCTAGCATATAATCACTCATACCTGATAAAGCCAGTACCTTATTATCACTTAAAGCAATATTGAAACTGGTATCCCATTTAAAAGCACCTACTAAATTATGAGAATTAATACTAAACTCATGCCCCCAGAATTTTATCTTGCCAACATTTCCCATAATTGTGGAGAAACCAGATTCTCTTGGAACAGACAAAGAATACAGCAAATTATCCGTTATCTTCTTATAGTAATCGTAAGTAAACGTGATGCGATTGTTTAAGAAAGAGAAATCCACACCTAAATCCAATTGTTTCGTCTTTTCCCATCCTAAATTTGGATTTCCCAAATTAGTCACCTGACTTCCATTTACAACGGTACTTCCAAATACTCCTCCTTTTGTAATATCAATTGCATTATATTGTGTGTAGTTACCGATATTATTATTTCCTATTACTCCATAACTACCACGTATCTTCAATAATGATACCCATGACAACTTCTTCATAAAAGCTTCATCACTAACTAACCACCCCGCAGATATCGCAGGGAAATTACCCCAACGATTATTCATTCCAAAACGTGAAGAGCCATCTCTACGTATACTAAATCCTAAAAGATAACGTCCTTTAAAATCATAATTAAATCTCCCCAAATAAGACATCATACTCCATTCTTGAACATCCATTGTTGGATTATTTTTTATTAGCGCTGCGCCAATTGTCTGGATACGGTCATCTGCAAAATTATAACCCGATACAACTCCATATTGAGCATGATATTTTTGAACTGTAAATCCAAGCAGGGCATCAATATGATGGTCACCAAAATTTTTCGAATAATTAGCTGTAGTCTCTGAAAGATAAGAATAAGAAACTGTTTTGATTTAATTAAAAAGTCTATCAGTTGGCAGTTTCCTATCTATTTCTTATCTTTAAATATAACGACCAAATTATATTTAAAGAGTAATAAAATGGGATATTGTAC